>ENA-OYYG01001182-OYYG01001182.1-human-gut-metagenome-genome-assembly--contig:-NODE-1182-length-8948-cov-4.904194_pt1 | contig 8948 bp, 7 predicted proteins | sample MGYA00244061_ERZ653444 | MGnify/ENA primary metagenome ERZ653444 (study PRJEB26926, sample SAMN06165059) | human gut metagenome | biome: ENVO:00009003; feature: ENVO:2100002; material: ENVO:00002003... | reverse complement strand
AGATGGTGCTGTTGACGTTGATGCCCATCAGGCGGGCAGCATCCATATCCTCCGAAACGGCGCGCATGGCCTTGCCGAGCTTAGTCTTTTGCACCAGAAAGGTGAGCACCAGCATGGACAGCACGGTGACCACCAGCGTGATGATGGAGGTAAGGCCCAGCGGCACCTTGCCCAGACGGAAGGTCTGGTTGGTGTAGTAGGCCGGGATCACCTTTGCACCCGAGCCAAGGATCAGCTCTGCGGTGTACTCCAGAAAGAAGGAGACACCAATGGCGGTGATCAGCAGCGAGATCCGGGGGGCGTTCCGCAGAGGGGTGTAGGCGACCTTTTCGATCACGACGCCCAGCAGCGTACAGGTAAGGATGGTGGCGCACACAGCGGTGACCGGGCCCAGGCCCAGCTGGTTCATGACGAACCAGGACATATATGCGCCCACCATGATAACGTCGCCGTGGGCAAAGTTCAGCAGCAGGATGATGCCGTACACCATACTGTAGCCCAGAGCGATCAGTGCATAGATGCTGCCAAGGGACAAGCCGTTGATCAGCTGGCTGAAGAACACTGTCATGGTCAGATACTTCCTTTCTTTGCGGCGGTTACACTTTTTGATATAAAAAACGGAGAACGCCTGACCAGAAAAAAGCTGTTCCGGCGTTCTCCAAAAGATCATGGGTCTTGCACTGTGCGTGCGGCTCCATCACCGGTGGATGGAGCGGCACGGATCAGAACATTTCCTTCAGTTCGGGCTTGCCGTCCACGTAGGTCAGGATAGCGGTGCTCTTGACGGGGTTGTGGTGCTCGTCGAAGGTAAAGGTGCCGGTGATGCCCTCAATGGTGCCGCCGGCAATGGCGTCGATGACAGCCTGCTTGTACTCGTCAGAGCCGGCCTCGAGGCCCTGCTCCTCGGCTGCCTTGATGCCGTACACCACGGTCATGGCGGCATCGTAGCCCAAGGGGGCAAAGCCGTTGGGGTAAGCCTCGCCGTACTCAGCCTTATAGGCATCCTCAAATGCGGCGCTGGAGCCCTTGGCGTAGCAGGCGCAGAAGTAGGAATCCTTCAGCTGGTCGGCGGTGGCGTAGCCCTCCAGACCATCCCAGCCGTCGCCGCCCAGGAAGGGAACGGTCAGGCCGACGCTCTCGGCCTGAGCCAGGATCTGGCCCACTTCCTGATAGTAGTTGGGGCAGAAGACCACTTCGGGGTTTTTGCCCAGAATGCTGGTCAGCTGGGTCTTGAAGTCCACATCGCCCTCAGAGTAGCTCTCCTGGTCAACGATCTCGCCGCCCTTTGCCTCAAACTCCTTGGCAAAGTTCTCAGCCAGACCCTCGTTGTAGTCCTTGCCCTTCAGGAAGATGACGGCGGCCTTTTTGTAGCCCAGCTTCTCATAGGCGTAGTCTGCCATCTTCACGCCCTGGAAGGGGTCGGTAAAGCAGGCGCGGAACACGTTCCCGTTCACGGTGTCGGTCTCGGCATCGTAGGTGACAGCCTCGGCGGTAGCGGAAGCGGTGACCATGGGCATATTGTAGTCGGCGCTCTCGGCGGCAACAGCCAGCGTGGGGGCGGTGGTCACATCGCCCACCAGAGCGGTGATGCCCTGATCCACCATCTTGGTAAAGCAGGTAACGGCCTGGGTCTCATCGCCCTGCTCGTCCATGGCGATGACCTCCAGCTGCTTGCCGTTGACACCGCCGTCTGCATTGACCTGCTTGATATACAGACTTGCACCGTTGACAACAGCCTGACCGTAAACGGAAGCATCACCGGTCAGGGGGCCCATAACGCCCACCTTGATGGTGCTGCCGGAGGCAGCAGCGGAACCGGCTGCAGAACCTGCAATGCTTGCGGAGGAACCGCCACAGGCGGTCAGGGCACCTGCTGCAACAGCAACACCGGCAGCGGCCATGAACTGACGACGAGTGAACACCTTTTTCATAAAAATCTCCTCCTTCGGAGTATTTTATAGGATCGAATAGAATCAAGGATAAAAACGGAAGCAAGGCCCTTCCCCTCTAAAAGCGGCCTTGCTTCTGTTCTTGTCTGTTATTATAGCTATCCGTGTTCAAATCCGCAATTCACAAACCGTCCATACTTTTGGGGGCTTTTTCTCGGCTTTGTTGCTAAATTACACAAATCAAAACGCGCGTTTTTGTGCACTATTTCAAGTTGTTCATTTTATTCGTCCGTCAGATGAATTTACTTCACAAGTTGCAAAATGGTTACACCGTCTCAGAGGCCGGTTCTGCAGCCTGCTCGGCCTCTTCGTGGAGTTCTTCCACCAGATCTTCTGCCTCTTTTTTCAGCGAAGGCTGGCCCAGCGCCTTACGGATGGCCGTTGCATAGAACACGATGGACAGTACCGTGCCGATGCACCAGCCGATGGGCCAGGACAGCCAGATGCCGGTGCTGCCCAGAGCTGTAGCACTGAGGACGATGGCCATGCCCACGCGCAGGATCAGGTCCGTGAAGGTAGCCACCATGAAGCGGCCCATCAGACCGCAGCCGCGCAGGATGCCGTCGGTGACCAGCTTGAGGGACACCACAAAGTAGAAGGGCGAAAGGATGTGCAGGAACAGCATGCCAGTGTCGATGGCCGGGCCCTGCGGGTCATTCATGAACAGCAGCAGCAGCGTGCGGCCGAAGAAGAAGTACAGGATGACGATGGGCACACAAATGAGCCACACCAGATTGCGGCCCGCACCAAAGCCCGCCTTGACGCGGTCCATCTTGCCGGCACCCATGTTCTGGGAGGTGTAGTTGGAAATGCCGTTGCCCAGGGTGGTGAAGGAGGTGATGACCATGTTGTTCAGCTTGACGGCGGCAGAGTAGCCTGCAATGACGCTGGCACCAAAGGTGTTGATGACGCTCTGCAGGATGATGTTGCCCACCGAGATGAAGCTCTGCTGCAGGATGCTGGGGATGGCCACCACGGCAATCTTGCCCAGCATATTCCAGGAGAACCACACCGTCTTGCGCTGTGCGGGGATGGCCTTCATGCGGCGGAACACCACCACCATGGCCAGGATGCAGCTCACACCCTGGCACAGGAAGGTCGCCCAGGCCACACCGGCCACACCCATGTGGAACCCGGCCACGAACAGGATGTCCACGCCGATGTTGGACAGAGACGAGACGGCCAGGAAGTAGAACGGCGTCTTGCTGTCACCCAGCGCCGAGAAGATGCCGGTGGCAATGTTGTAGAAGAACATGAAAGGCAGGCCCAGAACGTAGATGTCCAGATACAGGGCCGAGTCCGCCAGGATCTCCTCCGGGGTGTTGATGAGCTCCAGCAGGCTGCGGCAGCCCAACAGGCCGAACACCATCAGCGCTGCACACAGCACTGCCGAGCCGATGAGGGCCGTGTACACCGAGGTTTTCATGTCATCGTATTCCTTGGCACCAAAGTGGCGCGACACGATGACCGAGCAGCCAATGTTGCAGCCGAATGCAAAGGCAATGAAGATCAGGGTGATCTCGTAGCTGTTGCCCACGGCAGCCAGTGCGTTTTCGCCGATGAACTTGCCTGCCACCAGGCTGTCGGCAATGTTGTACAGCTGCTGGAAGATAATGCTGCCGAACATGGGCAGGCAGAACTGCCACAGCACCTGTGACGGCTTGCCGACCGTCAGATCCTTATTCATAGTGTGATCCTCCTCTATCAGATAACCAGTATCCCATTAAAAAATCTTGACCGCGTTCCAGTATAGAACGGCCCTGCCAAAATGTAAAGATTATTTTTAGTATATCTGCCATACCAAAATCACATGACTGTCATACGGAATATTCAACGGCCCCGCCGGGCACGCTGAAACCATGCCGCCTGCCCCTGTGCAAAGTTTATGCCCGCAAACATTCCGCCCAGCTCTTGCACCTTTTGGGAAACCGTGGTAGGATGTTCTTGGTTAGTTAGATGTAACTATCTATACAGATCGTCCGGCTGCCGCACCGACGCCGGGCCGAATCAGCTATCAGGAGGTTTTCGATATGAACTATCTGGAAATTGAATCCGTTGTAGGCCGCGAGATCCTGGACTCCCGCGGCAACCCCACCGTAGAAGCCGAGATCACGCTGGCCGACGGCACTGTGGCCCGCGGCTGCGCTCCTTCCGGCGCATCCACCGGCGAGTTTGAGGCGCTGGAGCTGCGCGACGGCGACAAGGGTCGCTACCTGGGCAAGGGCGTGACCAAGGCCGTGGAGAACATCAACACCGTGATCGCCGACGCTGTGGTGGGCATGGATGCTTCCGACATCTACGCCATCGACGCCGCTATGATCAAGGCCGACGGCACCAAGGACAAGTCCAACCTGGGCGCAAACGCCATTCTGGCCGTGTCCATTGCCGCCTGCCGCGCCGCTGCCGCTTCGCTGGACATGCCCCTGTACCGCTTCCTGGGCGGCGTGAACAGCAACCGCCTGCCCGTGCCCATGATGAACATCCTGAACGGCGGTGCCCACGCCACCAACACCGTGGACACCCAGGAGTTCATGATCATGCCGGTGGGCGCCCCCTCCTTCAAGGAGGCCCTGCGCTGGTGTGCCGAGGTGTTCCATGCCCTGGCTTCCATCCTGAAGGCCAAGGGTCTGGCCACCTCTGTGGGCGATGAGGGCGGCTTTGCCCCCAACCTGTCCAGCGATGAGGAGACCATCGAGACCATTCTGGCCGCCATTGAGAAGGCCGGCTATGTGCCCGGCAAGGACTTCATGCTGGCCATGGACGCTGCTTCCTCCGAGTGGAAGAGCCCCAAGGGCAAGGGCTTCTACAAGCTGCCCAAGGCGGGCACCGAGTTCACCTCCAGCGAGCTGATCGCCCACTGGAAGAGCCTAGTGGAGAAGTACCCCATCATCTCCATCGAGGATGGTCTGGACGAAGAGGACTGGGAGGGCTGGCAGGAGATGACCCGCGAGCTGGGCGGCAAGGTCCAGCTGGTGGGCGATGACCTGTTCGTCACCAACACCGAGCGTCTGGCCAAGGGCATCCAGTTGGGTGCCGGCAACGCCATCCTGATCAAGCTGAACCAGATCGGTTCCGTGTCTGAGACACTGGAGGCCATCAAGATGGCCCACAAGGCCGGTTACACCGCCATCAGCTCTCACCGCTCCGGCGAGACCGAGGACACCACCATTGCCGACCTGGCCGTTGCCCTGAACACCTGCCAGATCAAGACCGGTGCCCCCAGCCGCACCGAGCGCGTGGCCAAGTACAACCAGCTGCTGCGCATCGAGGAGCAGCTGGGCGACAGCGCCGTGTACCCCGGCATGGCAGCCTTCAACGTGAAGCGCTGAGCCATTTTTCCAGAACTCACACTGCAAGCGGCGGCATCCACAGCGGGTGCCGCCGCTTTTTTGTGGAATTTTTTTCCAGCGGTCAGGGTGCAATTTCCGGAGGGGCTGATTCGTATTTTCTGTGAGGCCGACAGGGGCACTCCCCTGTCCCACCCCCACAGAAAGGAGCAAACAACACATGCTGTCTACTCTGGAACTGTTGCTCAAGCTGTTTGGCACCAGCAGCCTGCCCAAATTGCTGCTGCTTTTGCTGAAGGCCATTTTTGCCTGATTATCTTTGGAAAGGAGGTCTGTTTCATGTTCACTGCCCTGCGCGATCTGTTCTACAACCTGTTCCCCATCAACCTGCCGGGAATCTGGTGGATCCTCTCCGAGCGCTGGTTCCTGTGACCCGGCGTCCGTGATCCATTTTCAGCCTGCAAAAAAGGGAGCGTTTCCTGCACGGAAACGCTCCCTTTTTGTTTATAAGATAAGCCTTACAGCTTGCTCAGCTGCGGACCCTGGGCGGTGTCCTTGACGGCCCAGCCCATGGCGGTCAGCTCGGCGCGGATGGCGTCGGCGGTGGCCCAGTCCTTGGCCTTCTTGGCGGCGGCGCGCTTTTCCACCAGCGCGGTCACCTCGGCGGGCACCTCGTCCTTCTTACGGTTGTACAGCAGACCCAGCACGCCGGTGATCTCGTCAAAGGCGGCGGCAGCGGTCTCCAGTGCTTCCTTGCTGGAAGAGGCGGACAGGGTGTTGATGTCCTTCACCAGGTCAAACACGGCAGCCAGTGCGTCCGGGGTGTTCAGGTCGTCGTCCATGGCGGTGCAGAACTTCTGCCTTGCCTCGGCGGCCTTCTCCTTCAGGCTCTCGTCGGTGCCGAAATTGCCCTTGCTCAGGGTAAAGTCCAGATTCTCGCGGCAAGTGTACAGGCGCTCCAGGCTGTTCTTGCAACTCTCGATCAGGTCCACCGTGTAGTTCAGCGGCATCCGGTAACCGGCAGTCAGCATGAAGTAGCGGATGGGCTCATAGCCGTAAACATTGGCCACGTCCCGCACGGTAAAGAAATTGTGCAGGCTCTTGGACATCTTCTGATTGTCCACGTTGATGAAGCCGTTGTGCATCCAGTAGCGGGCAAACTCGCAGCCGTTGGCGCACTCGCTCTGGGCAATCTCGTTTTCGTGGTGGGGGAAGATCAGATCCTGACCGCCGCAGTGCAGGTCGATGGTCTTGCCCAGATGGGTGCGGCTCATGGCGCTGCACTCGATGTGCCAGCCGGGGCGGCCCATGCCATAGGGGCTCTCCCAGGCAGGTTCGCCGGGCTTGGCAGCCTTCCACACGGCAAAGTCGGCGGGGTCCTCTTTCAGATCGTCGTCCATCTGGCTGCGCAGCTCCCGGTTGCCGCTCTCCAGATCGTCCAGCTTCAGGTGGCTCAGTTTGCCGTAGCTGGGATCGCTCTTCACGCGGAAGTACACGTCGCCGTTTTTGGCAACGTAGGCATGGCCGGAGTCGATCAGGTCCTTCACGATGTCCAGGATCTGCTGGATGTGCTCGGTGGCGCGGGGCTGGACCGTGGGCTTCTTGCAGTTCAGGCCCTCGGCGTCCTTGAGGTACTCGGCCTCGAAGCGCTGGGCGACCTCCTTCATGGAGGTGCCCTCTTCCTGTCCCTTTTTGATGAGCTTATCGTCGATGTCGGTGATGTTGGAGACGTAGATGACCTTGTTGCCGCGGTACTCGAGGTAGCGGCGCAGGGTATCGAAGACGATGAGCGGGCGGGCGTTGCCGATGTGGATATAGTTGTAGACGGTGGGGCCGCAGACGTAGATGCGGTACTCGCCGGGCACCTGCGGCACGAACTCTTCCTTCTGGCGGGTCAGGGTGTTGAAGATCTGCATAGCTGAAATACTCCTTCTTGTGGGACAGGCCGGAGCCGCGATGCCCTCTTGCCTGAAAAAGCAAAAGCCTCCAACGCTGCGCCAAAAGGCACAGCATCGAAGGCGGTTCTTTCTCAAGATCGCGGTTCCACTCCGGTTTGTCGCTCAGGGCCGGTAACGGCGGCCATCCGCACTGCGATACTCAAATTTCCCGCAGCGTGCTGTCCGGGCGCACTTCACGCGGCGGTCTGCAAACAGGCTCCCAGCCAACGGCCCGTTTTCTCTGCCCAGACGATGCGGCGCTACTCTGCCCGGATAAACGCATTTATCCTTTTACAGTTTTATTATAATAGCCGCCGGGGCGTAAGTCAAGCGTTTGACTCCCCTGCCCGGCTTGTGCTACACTGGGCAAAAATGCAGCCCGGAGGTTTTATCATGCAGCTTATCACCGAACGTCTTTTTCTCATCCCCCTGCAGCCCGACGGGATGCGCGCCCTTCTGGCCCGCACCACCGACCCGGAGCTTGTCCAGCCCTACACCGATATGCTGGACCTTTCCCTCGCCCATCCCGAGCAGTGGGTCTGGTACACCGCATGGGGCCTCTATCAGAATGACTCCGGCGACTGGGTGGGCGACCTCTGCTTCAAGGGCCTGCCCGAAAACGGCCAGCCGGAAATTGGCTATGGCCTTCTGCCGGAATATGAACATCAGGGCTACGCCACCGAGGCCGTTCGCGCCGCCTGCCGCTGGGCCTTCGGTCAGCCCGGCGTCACCGCCATCGAGGCCGAGACCGACCCCGGCAACACCGCCTCGCAGGCCGTCCTCCGCCGGGTGGGCTTCGTGCCCACGGGAACGATGGGCGAGGAAGGGCCGAGGTTTATTCTGCGCAAAAAGGCCTGACCGCGCTGCAAAATCAACGCTTTCCCCTTTACATCTCCCCCGACTTGTGCCATAATTTACTTTATTAAAGGGAAGCTGTCCCCGGCGCGGCACTTCGGCGGCGCAGGACAGCAGAGAGGGGTAAACTGCCATGAGCAAGATCATCATTCCGGCAAACTACACGCCCGCGCTGAACCTGTACGACACCCAGCGCGCCATCGGCACGGTGAAGCGGCTGTTCGCAGACACGCTCTGCGCCACGCTGAACCTCTACCGCGTGTCCGCGCCGCTGTTTCTGGAGGCGTCCACCGGCCTGAATGACGACCTGAACGGCGTCGAGCGGAAGGTCACCTTCGACATCAAGGACAGCGGCACCGAAGCACAGGTGGTGCAGTCGCTGGCCAAGTGGAAGCGCAAGGCCCTGAAGGACTACGGCTTCCGGGTGGGCAAGGGCCTGTACTGCGACATGAACGCCATCCGCCGGGACGAGGAGCTGGACAACCTCCACTCCGTTTATGTGGACCAGTGGGACTGGGAGAAGGTCATCCGTGAGGAAGACCGGAACGAGACGTACCTGAAGAACGTCGTGCGCTCCATCGTGTCGGCGGTCTGCGCCACCGAGATGAACCTGCACGCCATGTTCCCCCAGCTGCAGGATCTGCCGCTCCACACCCCCAACGTCACCTTCATCACCTCACAGGAGCTGGAGGACAAGTACCCCGACCTGACCCCGAAGGAGAGGGAGAACGCCTTTGTCAAGGAGAACGGCACCACCTTCCTGATGAAGATCGGTGCCCCCCTCAAGAGCGGCAAGCCCCACGATGGCCGCGCCCCCGACTACGACGACTGGGATCTGAACGGCGACCTGCTGTTCTGGAACGAGCCGCTGCAGTGCAGCTATGAGCTGAGCAGCATGGGCATCCGCGTGAGCCCGGAAA
>ENA-OYYG01001180-OYYG01001180.1-human-gut-metagenome-genome-assembly--contig:-NODE-1180-length-8956-cov-4.215032_pt1 | contig 8956 bp, 10 predicted proteins | sample MGYA00244061_ERZ653444 | MGnify/ENA primary metagenome ERZ653444 (study PRJEB26926, sample SAMN06165059) | human gut metagenome | biome: ENVO:00009003; feature: ENVO:2100002; material: ENVO:00002003... | reverse complement strand
TGACAGACTTTTGGTAAAGCCGGTTCCGGTGGCGGTGAAAATGATGCCGGATGCTGAGATGGAACTGCCGTATGATGGTGCGAAAAAAATGATTCTGGTTGATGATGTGGATAATCGGCAGTTTCTGTGTGAATTGGTTGAGAGTATGTGGGAAGAATTGCCGAAGAAAGAGAAAAAGTGCAAGTAAGACTTGATAAAATCGAACGAATATTCTATATTAACAGCGGAGATTTTATACCCAAAAGCAGAAAATACGAATGTACAAATGGAGCTCAAACCCTTGCGGTTTGGGCTTTTTCTGATTTTGTAGAAAATCTGAGAACAACTATTTCTAAAAAGTTAATTATCATTTTGTAATGGAAATAGACAGAATTATTCACAAAACTGTTATGATCATTCCTATTGAAAGAAATGCTGGGGCATGATAAAATGACCGTATAGACGGAAATAAAATCTACAAATACGGATATGGCATAGCGGAGGAACACACATGATTATCAGTGAAAGAATTTTTTACATAATGGAGCAGAAGAACATGAGCCAGTTGGAACTGTCGAGAAGAACCGGGATTGCAACAAGCAACATCAGTGACTGGAAAAAGAAAAAGACGAATCCCAAAGCAGATTGTCTGTTATCCATATGTGACGCATTGGATATTACACCGGAACAGCTTTTAACGGGAAAAGGAATTGATCCGGAATATAAAGATACAGATATGGATTATGAAGTCACTAGGTCGGACATTAAGATATTGAAGCAGATTCACAGCCTTGGGGACGAACAGTATAAAAGATTGTTGGCATATATGAAGGCATTGAAGAAACTGGAAACAATGGAGAGTATTGTGGAGGAACAGAACTAGTAGTTAATACTAATAGGATGATAAGCCAGAATAGGGGGATGCAATGAAAAGTATTATGTTTAAGACAAAAATATTTCATGAGGGGAAAATGTATCTTCTTGTATCGGATGTTACAAAGTTGATGGAGATATCGGAGAAAGCATTTTGCAAGAAATATTCTGATAAGATTGTTGAGATCCCTGGTTGTAGGAAATGTATCGCAGAAACTGATTTTAATTTATTGATTTCAGATGACAAAGAACTTTTCAAGAAAATGGGTATGTTAGAAGTAACAAAGGTTGAAACACTGAGAAGTGAGATTGCGAGTATCATAAGCTTTCAGCCACTTAAATTCATGATGGCAAAAGAATATTTGAATATGATGAAGATAAAAACTGGATGCAAATCCGAGCAACAATATGTGGAGAAATATGAAATCCCGAAAGAATTTGATGAAGCATTACAGCGTTTTATGAATAGTCATCATGATAATAGTTACTATAAGTCAATGATTAACTATCTTAAGAATAAAGAATGTTTCGATTTAGATAAAATTCGGGAATTAGGATTGGATATTCAGTATTTGTCATCGATAACATCCGATGGATCCATGACTTTGGAAGTATTTGTAGTTGGAAAAGGAATATTTTATAGTGTTCTTGAAGATGATGAGGGTGAGCAATGGAACGAAATCCATATTGATGAGATGGGAAATATAAAGCTTCCTTACTTTTCTTATTATTCAGATCGAGTAGAAGAACGTATAATTAATCTCTCACATACTGAGGTGGATAGAGATTTTTCAAGATATAACACGGTAGAAAATATTCAGTGGTGCATACAAAACTTGAATATGAAGGGGATAGAAGATTATGAATTTGATGTTTTAGGTTATCATTCAGATGCTATAGACTTAAGAATTCATACAGATTTACTTGTAAAAATGATAGTCCCGGATGCAATTGATACTATTTTTACAGATCAGATTATTGATTTGGAGAAATTAGTCTGGATAACAGATGTAAGTGATATGAGAGTGTTTGCGTAGGATATATGAATTTAAACGTATCGAATCCGACCTGTTTAGAAGCTAAGTAGGATTGAATGTACTTATAATAATGTGGCTGCCATTTGCTACTTCACTAAAATAAACTATAGAAACAATGTCAGTGAAAGGAATATACATGGAAGAAGATAAAAAAGAAGAAATAGAAATTGTCAAAGTAACAGAGGAATTAATTAAGGCCAAAACCTATGAAGTAAGAGGTTATAAGGTAATGCTTGATTTTGATTTGGCTAAAATATATGGTTATTCAACCAAAGCTTTTAATCAACAGGTCAAAAATAACAGTGAGCGTTTCGCATCAGATTTTGCATTTAAACTTACCAAGGAAGAGGTTAACAACTTGAGGTCAAAAAATTTGACCTCAAGTTGGGGCGGTTCAAGATATTTGCCTAATGCTTTTACTGAACAAGGTATATACATGCTTATGACGATACTTAAAGGTGACCTTGCAGTTAAGCAGAGTATTGACCTCGTGAGAACATTCAAAAAAATGAAAGATTACATATTAGAAAACAGAGAATTGATAGGGCAGCGCAAACTACTTCAGCTAAGTATGGAGACTGCCAATAACAGAATTGAAATAAGCAAGATAAATTCAGATATGATATCCATTGAAAAGCAAATCTCCGATGTTGTGGAGGGATTGAAGGATGTTGTAACAAAATCTGAGCTTGCTGATATGATGAATAGCTTCATTTCAGATGATGATGAAAAGTGGCTCATGTATAATGCGAAGTTTAGTAGCGCTGATGAAGTATATGCGTCAATTTATAGACAGGCAAAGGTCTCGATATATGTCGTTGATAATTATATTGGATTAAGAACACTGGTTCATCTAAAGAATTCTCAGTCAGGAGTATCTATTATTCTTTTTAGTGACAATGTTGGAAATAATAAGCTTCATAATATAGAATTTACTGATTTCTGCAAAGAGTATCCCAATGTAAAAATTTCCATGCAGAAAACTGGTGGGATATTTCATGATCGATTTATAGTGTTGGATTATGGAATATCTAAATATGCCCCGGTGATTGCCGCACTGTTGAAAAATCCGACTTTGATTTTACCACGATAGAGGGGAGTACAGATATGATTTATTGTGAAAAAGTCTCAGAATTGTTTGGATTATCAGGTGATGAAATAGCGCAAAGAATGGAAAATTTCTATAATGATAATTCGGATGCGGAGAAAAAGTCCTGGAGAGCTTCTTTACCTAAATTGATAGAAGTTATACAATCAGCAGGGTTGGGAAATCTGTATATTGCAACAGAGTATGAGCTGCCAGCAGGTGGAAGAATAGATGCAGCTCTTATTGGTGATGATGATAATGGAAAACATCGAGTTCTTGTGATTGAACTTAAACAGTGGAGTCGAGATGGAATAGAGTATTATGCAAACAAGGGGTTTCCAGCAATAAAGGTAAACGCAACAAATCCATATCTCTCGCGACATCCAGTAAATCAAACTAAAGAGTACACAGATGCATTGATTGGAAATCATAGTAATGTTGTTAATGGACAGTTAAGTGTTTCTGGATGCCAGTATTTGCATGAGTTTGAACTTGGTGAAAAGAATTTTTTCATTCAGGATAGGTATTCAGATATTGATATTTCTATGATGTTTGTAAAGGGAGAGGAAAAAGTATTTGCTGATTATTTAAAGTCTGTTTTTTCTCCATTTACGGATAATGAATTGGCTAGAAACTTGTTTATTGAGGGGGATTATGTTACTACGGAAATGGATATGGAGATAATAAATAGAATTACTGAATCTCCTGATAATATACCATTATGGCACGACCAATCAAAAATACTTGATTATATCATGCCGTTACTTAAACAACAGGCAGAGGGTAAACTGAGAACAAAGCATATGATTGTTATTGCTGGTGCAGCCGGAACGGGAAAGACAATTGTTGGATTTCGGATTTTAGCGGAGTATTGGCGACTGCATCCTAACGCCAATAACAACTACAAGTGTAAGTACATATTGCCAAGGAGCCGTACAATCAAACAGGTACTTGATGGGTTATGCAATGACCAGGCAGGTATACGAGCAGTGTTTTTAGATTCTATTAGGGGACAGTATGATTTATTGGTAATTGATGAGGCACACAGAATAACTAAATTTAATAATTCGATTAGTTCTGCCCAGATTGTAATTGTTCTTCAAGATGACAGGCAGCGGGTGAGAGGTAATGAAATTGGTACAAAGGATAATTTCAAAACTTTTGCGAGGAGAAATGGTTATACATTTACTGCATTTTCATTAGAGTATCAAAAGCGATCTGGATTAGGAAGCTATGTCGATAGATTAGATTGACTACTTTATGGGAAAGAATATCTAAATGATGTTGGATTAGGGATTGAAGTTACTGTGTGTGACAATATTCAGGATATGGAGTTATGGATGAACAATTGTCATAATACAACAACAAGTATAAAATATTATGCTTCTTATTGCTGGGAGTGGAAAAGTAAAAAGAAACCTACAGAAATAGATATTAAAATACCCAAAATTAATCCAGTATTTCAAAAGCAATGGAATCCGATGTATAATCAGTATGATTGGTATTTGGATTCAATTGATAAAGTTGGGTGTATTTATACGGCACAGGGGTTGGGATTTGATTATGTTGGATTTATTTGGTGGGATGATCTTGTATGGAGAACAGATCATTGGGAGAGTCATATTGATAAGGTTACCCGATACGATGAGCAATTGAGGGATTCTATTACCAATAACACAAATGCTCAGGAGTTATTGTTGAACATTTATCGAGTAATGCTTACGAGAGCAAAAAAAGGTTTGTGCATATGGTTTGAAGATGCAGAAACAAAAAAACATTTCAAAGAGGTGTGTCTGTTGGAGGAATAGCGATGGAAAGATTAGAAGAATTATCGGCACGAATAAAGAAATTTAATGAAGACAGGGATTGGGATCAGTTCCATACACCATCTAATTTGGCAAAGTCTATTTCGATTGAAGCAGGTGAATTGCTGGAATGTTTCCAATGGAATGATACTAATTATAATATGGATAATGTTCTTGAGGAACTTGCAGATGTAACAAATTATTGTCTGCAGATGGCGCAGGTTCTTGGTGTTGATATCATTGATGTAGTGAATAAGAAAATGGATATTACAGAAAAGAAGTATCCTGTTGAAAAAGCCAAAGGAGTTTCGACAAAATACGATAAGTTATAAGGAGAGGTACGAATGGCAAAATACTCTATAGTAGAGTTGGCAGTCAGCAATGGTAATTTGGTTGGTGTTGACCAATTAAGCAATAATCAAAAGAGAGCATTAGAATTTAATAATGCTATTTTGAACGCCATAAGCAGCATTACAATGGAACGGAAGAAAAGTTTAGTACTGCTGATTTTAATAAAGTGATAGTAATCTTTTCGGTGTATTTTAATCGTTCTGCCATGGATGATGTGGAGAGCCAGCTGATCACATATTTTATGGCCGATAACTCAAAGAAGGCTGGAGCAGTATCATTTGATCATGATGATGTAATTAATAGAACTGGTGGTAACAGTGTAAATGAATATGTTGGCAGAGAAAATGTTGCTTCAGATGTGATTCTTCCGTTATGGGAGAAAGAGTTATGGCCAAGAGGTTGGGTGAGTTCATCTACACTTGAAGAATTAAGGACAAAAGAGTTGGTGAAATATAGTCCTATCAAGCAATTGACGCCTGAACAGGGACAACTGATAACAGAAATCATTCATAATCCGGACAGGAATTATGTGATCAACGGGGATGCAGGGACTGGAAAGACTGTATTATTAACACATCTTGTTGCCAGTATACTTAAAGAAAGACCGGAGACAAAGGTAGGTGTTGTTGTACAGCCAAACTGGGAGAAGACAGGAGCAAATATCTTTAAAATATATGGAATGAATAGCAGATATCTTTCTGTTACTACTGCGACAAAGATCATTACCGGGAATGAAAGATATGATGTCATTATTGTAGATGAGGCGCATAAGCTTTCCAGAAAGTATGGAAAGCAGCATCCTTCATTTGGACAGGTATATAAAATTCCGGGCTTTGAGGATTGCAATTCTCATCTTGAAATACTTCAGAAGATGGGAAAGCAGATCATTCTCATGTATGATGTATTGCAGGCTATCAGACCTGCAAACATTACAAGAGAGATGTTTCAGCAGCTAACGGCCGGTTATGAGAAAAAGTTTTTACATACGCAGTTTAGAATTCAGGCACCGAAAGGAAAAAGTTATACTTCTGATGATTATGTAAATGGTATCAAGTATCTGCTTTATAAAGATACAGGGCTGCTTGCTTCTGACTTAACTAATTATAATCCGGATTTTAACAGAGATGTTTTCAGGGACAAATCCGAAGATGCTTATTTTGGATATTTTACAGGAAAACCTATGCATCAGCTGATTGATTGGATCGAGGAAGATAGAAACTTCCATGCGGAACATATTAACAGAGTACTGTCTGGAATGTTTTGTTGTGCTACGGCTGATAAATGGAGTAGTACACATGGCAAAGATCCATCAATCACACATTTCCATGAGGATGGCTTGAATAGAAGATGGAACTCTACGCAGGAGAAATGGATTAATATTGGCGATGAAGATGCCGAGGATCAGATAGGTTCGGTATTTGCTGTGCAGGGAATCGACTTAAATAAGGTTGGGGTTATGATAGGACCTGATATAAGAGTGAATGAGGATGGAAAACTTGAGGCAGTTCCAGATAACCATAATAATACAAATAATAAGTTTTCTGTTGAAGAAATGACAGATCCGATGAATCAATTTGAATTTACGCTATACATTTTAAATCAGTATTATGTCCTGTTAACACGGGGGATTGATGGAATTCGCCTTGGTTTTTGGGACGGAAACGATTCTTTTAGAAAGTATATGGAAGATACTTTGGATATAGGAGCATGAATAGTATGAGAATTTTATTAGGCACAACAAATCCTTCAAAAGTGAAACGATTTTCGGATCTGTTAAAAGGATATGATGTAGAGTTTGTTACTCTAAAGGATCTTGCGATTACAGATGAACCTGAAGAAAATGGAACAACACCGGAAGAAAATGCGATTGCAAAAGCAAAGTTTTATGGACAGTATTTTGAGGTTGTGATCTGCAATGATTCAGGACTCTATTTTGAAGAGCTGGCATTGGATGATGTGCGCCAGCCGGGATTAAATGTCAGAACTCCAATGCAGATGGACAGATTGTCAGATGAAGAGATGATCGATAAAGCCTCGTCAAAAAGATTTGAAGGATGGCCGCTTGATTCGCTGTCAATGAATAAAGAAACCGGCAAGTATTTTGTTGATGGAAGTATGGAAGAGAGTAAAGAAAATATCATTAAAGATGAATATGAAAAAGAGATTGTAGATTTTTTGACGAAGTCTTTGCATATTGCATGAAGTTGACAAGTCTATCCATTCATGTATATAATACAGAAGATGTAAATATCAGAAGAAAACAAATATCCTAAGAAAGGAGAGCAGACTATGTGCTGGAAAACAACGAATCTTCACCTGCAAAAAGGCAACAAATTAGCTGTTTACAGGGATAGTGCGCTCTTTTTCAGGTAAACAGTTTCTAAAATCAAGAATGTAAATACAAAAAGACACTATCTCCTGTTCAAAAATATTGGAAAGATATTATTTTGAAAAGGAGATTTTTTTATGTGTAATTTTAATATAAAAAGACAGATCAATAAATTGTATACACTTACTACGGTAAGCTATTTTCGGATTGCGGGAGCATCGTGGGTGGCGCTTCTTGCACTCAGAGGGTTTTCATTGTTACAGATTGGAATACTGGAGAGTATTTTTCATATCGCAAGCAGTTGTTTTGAGATTCCATCAGGTGTTGTGGCAGATGTTTTTGGAAGGAAAAGGACACTGGCTCTTTCGAAGCTGGTCAGTGTGCTGTCTTGTCTGGCTATGATCTTATCCGACAATTTTGGAACGGTGGCATTTGCAATTGCATTCAGTGCGATCAGTTACAATCTGGAATCGGGAACAATAGAAGCTTTGGCGTATGACAGTTTAAAGTCGGTAAAGCAGGAAGAAAAATATAACCAATATGCTTCCACGGAAATGATGTTATATCGGATCACGAGTTCCACAGCAACGCTTTGTGCAGGGGTTGCATTGTGGCTGGGGTACAAAAAGGCATATGCGATTGATATTTTCTTTGGGATGATTGCACTTGGAATTGTATGCAGTTTAAGAGAAATTTCCGGTTTCACTGGTGCTGACGATAAATTGATAAATTCACAGACGGATGAGCATAACAAAGAGCAGATGAGTGAAGAAAAGCAGGAACGGATGAATGAAGAGGAAACTGATCAGAAAAACATTCAGAACATCCGCATTTCAGAGAGACTTCAAAACGTCCTCACAGAGAGCTGGCATTTCATGAAAAACAATCGAAAAGCCAGAAGCATTATGATCGTAAATGCATTGATCGGTGCAGTGTCAACACTTATCCTGTTTTTCCTGCAGGCAAAGCTGCCACTGGCGGGATTGAACGAGGCACTGCTTGGCCCGGCTCTTTTTGTCATGGGACTTGAGAAAGCCGCAGCACTCTGGCAGCAAAGCAATGACTTTGAAGCTGTTTTTGTGACCGATTCACATGAAGTCTACATTACTGAAGGATTAAAAGACTGCTTTGCCCTCACAGAAGATCATGCGGATACCAATGTAAAAGTACTTGAAAAATAGCTTCTTTTCGCAGAAGCTTCACGATTCTGTCATCCCAAGTTTCACCATCTTTGGTGCATGCTTCAGTGCCGGGATCACTTTCCCGATCAGATCTTCCGTCGTAAATTTCAGACTGGAGGTATTGATGCAGGGATGACAGCCAAAATATCTTTCTGTCAGTACATCTTCGTCAATCAGAAGCCGTACTTTTCCCTCTATATCATTCATCAATCCCAAAACGCTGACCGACCCCGGTGTGATGTCCAGATATTTCTCCATATATTCCGGATTTTCTTCTCCAAGAGCCGCACTGACTCTGTCTCTTATACACATCT
>ENA-OYYG01001173-OYYG01001173.1-human-gut-metagenome-genome-assembly--contig:-NODE-1173-length-9010-cov-4.175098_pt1 | contig 9010 bp, 9 predicted proteins | sample MGYA00244061_ERZ653444 | MGnify/ENA primary metagenome ERZ653444 (study PRJEB26926, sample SAMN06165059) | human gut metagenome | biome: ENVO:00009003; feature: ENVO:2100002; material: ENVO:00002003... | reverse complement strand
TCTACACTCGACTAGTCGTCGGCAGCGTCAGATGTGTATAAGAGACAGCGTCAAACAGCACGATATGCGCAGCCGTTTCGTCGATATCGTCGAACTCCTCCTCGAAGCCCTGCTCTTTTACGAACACCTCGAGTCTTATCTCTTTCGCCTCGTCTGGGAGCTGATTATAGATTTTAATTTCCATATAAACACCTCGATTTGTATTATATCACAAAAACGGGCATGAAATTTTGTATATACACACATCGCCGAAATTTGTCCCAAACTGTTGCAAGAGAAGAGAAATAAATATATAATTATCTAAAGAATCATTTACGGCTCTGCGCCGGCGGAGGAATATATAATGGAAAAACTCAGAGTGCTCTTTCAGGGCGACAGCATAACCGATATGGACAGGGACCGCTCGAATATCCGCAACATGGGCAACGGCTATCCGCTGTTCGTTGCGTCGAATTTCCGCGCGGATAATCCGAAGTTTGATATCGACTTTTTCGATCTCGGCATCAGCGGAAACAGGGTCAGCGACCTGCGCGACCGCTGGCAGACCGACTGCCTCGATCTCCATCCCGATGTGCTCTCCGTGCTCATCGGAATAAACGACACATGGCGAAAATATGACAGCAACCTGCCTTCAGAATTCGGCGAGTTCGAGAGCATCTACCGTTCATTGCTCGAGGATGCGAGACGCGAAAACCCGGATATCAAAATAATTATCATGGAACCCTTTGTGCTCCATGTTTCCGAAGAGCGCGCGAGCTGGCGCGAGGATCTCGACCCGAGGATTCAGGCGGTGCGCAGAGTGGCAAAAGATTACGCCGATGCGTTTATCCCGCTTGACGGTCTGCTCAACGCCGCCGCAATCGACACCTGCCCCGAGCAGTGGGCGCCCGACGGAGTCCATCCATCACCCGACGGTGCGGCTCTGATAGCCCGCTACTGGCTTGAAGCGTTCGACAAGATACTTTGATGAAAGAGAGAAAAACAATGCCTTTTGATAAAAACTTTGTTCCCGCGCTGCGCTTCGCAGTCATGAGCGACATACATATCGACGACGAGGACTGCATCGAGGAACAGCGGTTTGCAAAAGCGCTTGACGACCTCAAAAATCTGTGCTCGTCCGATGAAAGATACAGCGGCTTTGACGCGCTCGTCATCGTCGGCGACTTCGCTTCGCGCGGGTCGGAGATTCAGATGCGCAAGGTCAAGAAGATTCTCGACGCAGGTCTGCCCGCCGATGTCAGGCTGATAATGACCATGGCGAGCCACGAATATATGACCGACGGCGAGGAGAATGCCCTGCGCCGCTTCGATGAGATATTCGGTCTTACTCCCGACACCCACGCAGTGATAAACGGCTTTGATTTCATCGCCGTCACAACGACGGGCGGCTGCCACTTCGACGACAAAAAGCGCGGGTTCGTCTCCGCGGAGCTTGAAAAAGCGGCGGAGCGGGACAGCAAAAAGCCGATATTCTTCTTCCAGCACCCGCATATCACAGACACTGTCTACGGCAGCATCAACTGGGGCGAGGACGAGATAACGGATATTCTTATAAACTACCCGCAGATAGTCGATTTCTCCGGCCACTCCCACGCGCCGATAAACGATCCGCGCTCGGTGCATCAGCGCCACTTCAGCGCATTCGGCACCGGTACGCTGAGCTATTTCGAGCTCGACGAGTTCGACAAGACCCACGGGACTATTCCGCCCGAGGACAGTAGCGCCGCTCAGTTTCTTATAGTTGAGGCGGACGCGCAGGGCAGGGTGAGGGTATATCCCTACGATGTGCTCGGCAGCCGCTTCTTCCCGTACACATGGGAGATAGACGAGCCGTGGAACATAGATTCGTTTAAGTATACCGACGCACGCTATGTCACGGCGGAGAAGCCGTATTTTGAAAATGCCGGGATATCCGTCGAAAACATAACGGCGGACGGCTGCGATATAACCTTCACTCAGGCGACCGGAAAAGAACGCCCGGACAGCTATGATATCTACATTTTAGATTCTGACGGGCTGATAAAAAAGCATATGAATATTACTTCGCGCTACTATCTCTCTGATATGCCCGCGGCTCTTACCGAGCACATAGGCGGACTGAAAGCCGGCACGGAGTACAAAATAAAAATAGTTGCAAACAGCTTTTGGCGCACGCGCAGCGACGCTCTGACCGCGCGGTTCGCCACACTCTGAAACACAGGAGCTGATTAAATGTTTTTTGTCTTACCGACAGCGGCGATATTCGCCATATATATCCTCGCGGCAGTTCTGCCCGCGATATTCCTGCTGCGCTATATCTATAAGCACGACACGGTCGACAAGGAGCCGCCCGGGCTGCTGTTGTCGCTGATTCTCATGGGTATCGTTGCGGCGCTGATGTCGATAGTGCTCGAAATAATCGGCGAGAAGATACTCAACGATCAGATAAGCCAGGATGACAAATATTATAAAATCATTCTTGCGTTCGCAGTCGTTGCGGTCGTCGAAGAGGGAACAAAGTTCCTGCTGATGAAGCTCAAGACATGGAAGAATCCGAATTTCAACTACAGCTTTGACGGGATAGTTTACGCTGTCTCCGTCTCGCTGGGCTTCGCCGCGTTCGAAAATATAAAATATGTTATGAACTTCGGTCTGTCCGTTGCGCTCCCGCGCGCGGTGCTCGCCGTTCCCGGTCATATGGGATTCGCGGTGTTTATGGGTCTGTTCTACGGGCGCGCCAAGCTCTTCTCCGACCTCGGCTGCAAGGGCAAAAAGGTGATGAATCTCCTCGCCTCTTATCTCTCTGCAATGTTCCTGCACGGGTTCTATGACTCCTGCGCCATGATAGGCAACACCCTCTCGACCGTGATATTCATCGCGTTCGTGGCGCTGATGTATGTCATAGTTATAAGCCTGATAAAGCACGAATCGCGCAACGACAGAAGAATCTGAAATCTACCGTCAGCCGGCAGTTATCTGCCGGCCGGCGGTTTTGCGTTTATAAGAGCTGAAATATTGTTTTATTATTACTTTCCGAAAAAGAAGTATTCGGAGGGTCCGCAGTAGCACGGAGAAAAATTTACGGATTTATCGAAAAACGCCGAAAAAATAAGTATAAAAGCCTGAAAAAATCAGCCGATTTTGTGAATTTTTCGCCGTATCTCCGGTATGCAATTGACTTTGCGGCATAGAATGTGGTAGAATACAGTGCAAGAGGATAACCGGTGCGGGACACCGGCTCTGAATATTTTTATCAATATTAAAAAGGAGGAATGAAGGTTGACTGATCAGAAAACAATGGCGTACATTAACCTTTATGCTGTCTTGGGAACTTTGGAGAATCTCTGCGAGATAGTTCCGGAGGCGAGCGCAATGCTCACCAACACCAAACCCATCTCCATCGGCTTTGAAGTGAAGGACGGCCCGAGCGCCACAATAACCTTCAAAAACGGCAGATGCAGGATGGAGCAGGGCGTCAACAAGTGCGACGTCAAGCTGCCTTTCTCTTCCTGCGAAAAATTCAACGGTCTTATTGACGGAACCGTAACCCCCATCCCCTCGAAGGGATTCCAGCACATCAAGTTCCTCCTCAAGACTTTTACCCCTCTGACCGACCTGCTTGCAAAATATATGCGTCCCTCGCCCGAGGATCTTCAGGACAGAACCTTCTTCGAGCAGAGCACCACGCTCATGCTCTATACCATTGCCGTCGCTATCTCCCAGATAGCCAATAACGACAAGATAGGTCAGTTCTCGGCATCCCATATCGTTGACGGCGAGATAGGCTTCGGCATAAAGGACGGCCCCGCGGTCACTATCCGCGCGAAGAACGGCCGCCTTGTTACCATCAAGAAGCGCTGCGAGAATCCGCGCGCCGAGATGGAGTTCGCTTCAATGGATCTTGCAAGAGACCTCTTCGACGGAAAGATAAACGCCGTTGCCTGCATAGGCATGGGTGCTATCACCATGAAGGGCATGATCTCGATGATCGACAATATGAACAGACTGCTCGACAGAGTTGCTCTGTACTTGGCATAAGGGAGGGGAACTTTAATGAGCTTCAAGATTAACGATTACACAAAGAGCAGAGAGATGTTCGAGAGAGCCGAAAAGGTTATTCCTTCCGGCGTTTACGGCCACCTCGGCCCGGCAGAAGGCTGTTTTATCCCCGTCAGCGCGTTCCCGCTTTTCGGCGACAGAGCGCAGGGCTCCTATTTCTGGGATGTTGACGGCAACAAATTCATAGACTATATGTGCGCTTACGGTCCCAATGTCCTCGGTTACAATGACCCCGACGTTGATGCCGCCGCTCTCGAGCAGGCAAAGAAGTGCAACTGCACCACCTCTCCGTCCTACAAGGCGGTCGAGTTTGCAGAGCTGCTTGTTGACACCGTCAACTGCGCAGACTGGGCTTTCTTCGCAAAGAACGGCAACGATGTTACCACCGCCGCTATCATGACCGCAAGAGCCCACACCCATCGCAAGAAGATAATCTTCATCAACGGCTTCTATCACGGTATTTCGCCCTGGACCCAGAAGGTCGACTATCCCGGTGTCCTTGAAGAGGATGTTGCGAACAATATCTATATCGATTGGAACGATATCCCGGCTCTCGAGAGAGCTATCGCCGAGAACGAGGGCGAGATAGCTGCGTTTATCTCAACTCCCTATCTCCACGGCAACTTCTTCGACAACCAGCTTCCCGCAGACGGTTACTGGCAGAAGGTTCGCGAGCTCTGCACAAAGAACGGCATTGTCCTCATCGTCGACGATGTCCGCGCAGGCTTCCGTCTTGATATCGCCGGCAGTGACCACTTCTACGGCTTCGAGGCAGACCTCATCTGCTTCTGCAAGGCTCTTGCAAACGGCTGGAATGTCTCCGCCCTCTGCGGTAAAGAGTTCCTCAAGAGCTCTATCAGCAGCCTGTCCTATACCGGCAGCTACTGGCTCAGCGCAATTCCGTTCGCCGCAGGTATCGCCTGCATCAACAAGATGAAGAAGCTCAACACTCCCGCCCTCTTCCGCGAGAAGGGTCTCAAGGTCGGCGAGGGTCTCAAGGCTGCTGCCGCGAACAACGGCTTCCATCTTGTCGTCTCCGGCGAGCCGTCGCTGTTCTATCTGCGCCTTGCGGATGACGATTCCCTCATGCTCCATCAGGAGTGGGTCGCAGAGATGGTCAAGCGCGGCATATTCATCACGAGCCACCACAACCATTTCCTCAACGCATCCCTGACCGACGAGGATATAGCTCACACCGTTGATGTTGCGGAGGATGCATTCAATACCCTGCGCAAGAATCACCCCGAGCTTGCCTGATAAAATTATGAAAAAAAATCCCGTCCTGTCTTTACAAGACGGGGTTTTTTATGTTATCATATATAAAAATAGTTTCGCGCGCGCTCATGGGTTTGGATATTTTGCCCTTTTGAGTAATTTTTGCCGTGCGCGGGACATATATTTCATCCGGCGGATATTCCCGGACAAAAAACGGAAGCTTTGTGATTTGCGGGGACACCCGTTCATTCACTCAGACGATAAAAATGTTTTCTGTAAGGAGGAAATGTAAATGCCATTATCAAAGCAGGAATGGTTAGCGCTCGAAAAGAAGGCTCACGAGCTGCGCAGACTTTGCCTCGACACCACTTACTGGGCGGGCAGCGGTCATATCGGCGGCGGCATGAGCGTCATGGATATGCTTACCGTTCTCTATCACAAGTACATGAGACTCGACGTCAAGAACCCCAAGTGGGAGGACAGAGACCGTTTTATCCTCAGTAAGGGTCACGCGGGTATAGCTTACGCTCCCGTGCTCGTCGATTTCGGCTGGAACGATCCCGAGCAGCTCAAGACCTTCAACCACACGAACTCGAAGATGGGCATCCACCTCGATTCGAACAAGGTCGTCGGCGTTGACGCCTCCACCGGTTCTCTCGGCCACGGACTTCCGATAGCCGTCGGTACCGCTCTTGCCGCAAGAGTTCTCGGCAAGGATTACAAAACATACTGCATCCTCGGCGACGGCGAGTGCGACGAGGGTTCAAACTGGGAAGCCGCTATGTCCGCTTCCACATTCAAAGTCACCAATATGATCTCCTTCGTCGACCGCAACAAGTGCATGATCGACGGCAGAACAGAGGATGTCATGAAGCTCGAGCCCTTCGCCGATAAGTGGCGTTCCTTCGGCTTCATCGTCAAGGAAGTCGACGGACACAACTTCAAGGAGCTGTGCGACGCTATTGACTTCGCTCTTGAGAACAAGACCGATTCTCCCGTCATGATAATTGCCGACACGATAAAGGGCGCCGGCATCAACTTCATGGAGGATAACTATCAGTGGCACTACGGCGCTATTGACGAAGAGAAGTATAAGAAAGCTATAGACAGCCTTGACGCCTACTATGAGGCACGCAAGGCAAGAGCTGAAAAGGAGGGCGAATAATATGGCAGGCGGAATGACCTATACAGCCGTTGAATCAACCGCTCTTTCCACCGCGGAATATTACGGCAAGACCCTTGTTGAGCTCGGCGCAGAGCATCCCGAAGTTGTCGCGCTGACCGCTGACCTCGGCAAATCAACAAAGATCGGTATGTTCGGTGAGGCTTATCCGGACAGATTCTTCAACGTCGGTATCGCAGAGCAGAACATGTTCGGCGTCGCCGCAGGTATGGCGAGAGCAGGACTCGTTCCTTTCCTTTCGACCTTCTCGGTCTTCGCTTCTCTGAGAAGCGCCGACCAGCTCCACACCGACATCTGCTATCAGAATGTCAACGCTAAAATAATCGCTACCCATTCGGGTACTTCGTTCGGTCAGGCAGGCTCGACCCATCACGCTATCTGCGATCTCGCAGTTACCCGTGCTATGCCCAACCTCACCGTTATCTGCCCCGCAGACGGTATGGAGACTGTCAACGCAGTCCGTGCGGCATATGAGACCCCCGGCCCGTTCTATATCAGAATCAACAGAGGCTTCGACCGCGTCCTCTATAAGGACACCGATTACGGCTTCGAGCTCGGCAAGGCAGTCACTCTTAAAGAGGGCACCGACATCACCGTTATCGCTTGCGGCTCCTGCGCATTCCAGGCTCTTCAGGCGGCTAACTTCCTTGAGAATTCGGACGGTCTTAAAGTCAGAGTTCTTGATATGCACACCATCAAGCCCATCGACCGTGAGGCTATCCTCAAGGCTGTTATGGAGACCCGCCGCATAATTACCGTTGAGGATCACAATGTCATCGGCGGTCTCGGCAGCGCGGTTGCAGAGGTTGTTGTTGAGTCCGGTAAGGGCTGCGCATTCAAGCAGCTCGGTATCCAGGATAAGTTTGCTCCCATCGGACTGCATGAGGACATCATGTCCATGCTCGGTATCGACTCCAACGGTATCGTTGACGCTGTCCGTGAGGTCATGGGCAAGGACTTCGAGCTTGATGACGATTGGGACGACGAGGTGTAATAGCTTCGCCCGTATCCCGATAAGGAAAGGAATGATTATATGGCATCAAGAGATGAGATTTTTACTAATAAACTTTTTCTCAACGCTGTCCTTCCGCTCATCAAGGTGATTGCAAACGACGTTCCCTCGCTTGCAAAGAAGTTTGAGCACGCGCACGGCGTTATGCAGGTCAGTGCTCTCGATCCCGACAGCCCGGACGGCAAGGTGGCTACCCATTTCGTAGTCAACTGCGGCGAGTGGCTCGTTCACAACGATAAAGTGGACACCGCTCCCCACATCGAGCTTGAGTTCAAGAGCATCGAGGCGATGAACGCATTCTTCAAGGGCAAGATGAGCCTTTCGACTCTGCCCAAGATGAAGGGTATTGCGAAGCATCCCGGCCTGTTCGCCTCGTTCATGGCAGTGCTGCTGAAGATGTCCTCCCTGCTTACCGCAAAGGGCATCCCGGAGGACGAGGACACCAAGGCTCTGCTCGTCAAGTGCTACTTCTACCTGCTTTCGAGCGGCATCAGCCAGCTCAACAAGCTCGGCCATCCCGATGTTCACGATTGGGCGCTCAAGAGCCCCGACCGTGTCTATGCGTGGGCTGTCAACGGCCACGATGAGCTTTCGGCTTATCTGCGCATAAAGGCGGGCAAATCGAGAGCCGGCAGAGGCGTTTACAAGAGAGCTATGCCTTTCTTCACCCTCCGCTTCGATTCTCTCGACAGCGCACTGGGCATCCTGCTCGGTCTTGACGATATGCTTGACTCCGCGAAGAAGGGCAAGCTTATCATGGAAGGCGCACCCGAGTTCGGCGCTCAGATCGGCGAGTATATGCTCACCGTCGCCGGATTCATCCAGTAAGAGAAAACATAACAAAATTCCGCCGTGTCTTCGGATGCGGCGGTTTTTATATGACGATAACATAATATTTTGCTAAAATATCCCATTCTCCGTTCACTGGTGACAAAAATTGAAAACTATCAGCGATTTAAACGGAAAAAACTTGCAAAATCAAAGCGTAGGCTTTATAATCTAAACATAACTCCCGCATGAATATCCGCCTCGGCGAATCGCCGACAGGGCGGAGAAAATGCAGGTAATTTCAAGGAGGAAACGGAAATGAAATACGCATTCGTAAACGGCGTTATTCTCGACGGCACTCAGGATATGGAGCCCCAGTCCGGTAAGATAATTCTTGTCGACGGCGAGAAGATAACCGCCATAGTCGACGCGGGCGCGGATATCTCCGGATATGAGAAGATAGACCTCGGCGGAAAGTACATAATGCCCGGACTTATCAATATGCATATCCATCTTCCCTCGAGCGGAAAGCCGAAGAAGAAGGAATCCGACCCGAAGAAGCTTGTCAAAATCATGACGAGCAACAATCTTTTCCGCAAGATAATCAAGGCTGTCTGCCGCAGCGCGGCTCAGATGCAGCTCAACAGCGGCGTTACGACCATAAGAACCGTCGGCGGAGTTGAGAATGCCGATTCGAGCATCCGCGACGATATAAACGCCGGAAAAACCGTTGGCCCGAGAATACTCGCGGCTAACATGGCTGTCTCCGTCCCGGACGGACACATGGCGGGTTC
>ENA-OYYG01001144-OYYG01001144.1-human-gut-metagenome-genome-assembly--contig:-NODE-1144-length-9224-cov-4.051914_pt1 | contig 9224 bp, 7 predicted proteins | sample MGYA00244061_ERZ653444 | MGnify/ENA primary metagenome ERZ653444 (study PRJEB26926, sample SAMN06165059) | human gut metagenome | biome: ENVO:00009003; feature: ENVO:2100002; material: ENVO:00002003... | reverse complement strand
TCTACACTCGACTAGTCGTCGGCAGCGTCAGATGTGTATAAGAGACAGCTGTAGAGCTGCATGTTCCCCATGGTCTGTGTCCTTTCCGACACCTCCAAAAGACGGCGTAACAACTCCTCATCCACCGGTTTTCCGGCATACTTCCGAATACTTCTACGGTTCTTTACTGTTTCCATGATTCATTCGTTTTTTACTTCGGGCAAAGATACACAAAATGATTCATAATAGATTAGATTTCAAAGGTTTTTATTTCATAAGATTTTCATTTTCGGATAACTTTTCCGATTCACTAAAAACACATAATACTTATAATCAGGTGAATAACACACAAGAATGGAAAACTTTGCATGAAAAGACAAGATTTTAAGTTTTTCTTTTGGTCATATCAGAAAACATGTGTAGTTTTGCAACATCCTTCCGGATTGACCGCTATTGCTTCTACAAAATCTGATAACGGAATCCTAAAGTAAACCATTTAAATTCAAACAGTCGTGAAAGAGAAGACTTACAGTTATGACGAAGCCTTTGAGGCAGCCCTTCAATATTTCAAGGGGGACGAATTGGCCGCAAGGGTTTGGGTGAACAAGTACTCCATGAAAGACTCATACGGCCATATTTATGAAGTATCGCCCGAAGACATGCACTGGCGTATCGCAAACGAAATCGCCCGCATCGAGAATAAATATGAGAATCCGCTCAAAGCAGAAGAAATATTCGGACTTCTTGATCACTTCAAATACATCATTCCGGCAGGTAGTCCCATGACCGGAATCGGCAACAATCACCAAATCGCATCGCTTTCCAACTGCTTCGTCATCGGTCTGGACGGACAAGCCGACTCATACGGCGGCATCATCCGCATCGACGAAGAACAGGTGCAACTGATGAAACGGCGCGGCGGTGTAGGCCATGACTTGTCGCACATCCGTCCGAAAGGCTCGCCGGTGAAAAATTCGGCCCTGACTTCTACCGGCCTCGTTCCTTTCATGGAACGCTACAGCAACTCGACCCGCGAGGTGGCACAAGACGGACGGCGCGGCGCACTGATGCTGTCCGTCAGTATCAAGCACCCCGATGCCGAGGCTTTCATCGATGCCAAAATGACCGAAGGCAAAGTGACGGGAGCGAACGTATCCGTCAAGATCGACGATGAATTCATGCACGCTGCCATCGAAGGGCAATCCTACACGCAGCAATACCCCATTGACAGCTCGTCGCCCATGGTGGCCAAGAACATCAGCGCACAGGATTTGTGGAAGAAGATCGTGCACAACGCATGGAAAAGCGCCGAGCCCGGTGTCTTATTCTGGGACACGATTCTGCGCGAATCCGTACCCGACTGCTATGCCGATCTCGGTTTCCGTACCGTGAGTACGAATCCTTGCGGCGAGATACCGCTCTGCCCGTATGACAGTTGCCGCCTGTTGGCCATCAACCTTTATGCTTACGTGGTCAACCCGTTCACGCCGGAAGCCTATTTCGATTTCGATTTGTTCAAGAAACATGTGCAACTGGCCCAACGGCTGATGGACGACATCATCGACCTGGAACTGGAAAAGATTGAAATGATTCTCCAAAAAATAGACGCCGACCCGGAATCCGAGGAAGTAAAGGGCACGGAACGTCATTTGTGGGAAAAGATATACAAGAAAAGCGGACAGGGACGGCGTACAGGCGTAGGCATCACGGCAGAAGGCGACATGCTGGCCGCACTCGGCCTCCGTTACGGTACGCAAGAAGCCACGGACTTTGCCGTGGAAGTACACAAGACTGTGGCCCTGCAGGCTTACCGCTCATCGGTACAGATGGCCAAAGAACGCGGGGCGTTTGAAATCTTCGACGCCGAACGCGAAAAGAACAACCCGTTCATCAACCGTTTGCGTGAGGCTGACCCGGAACTGTATGAAAACATGGTAAAATACGGACGACGCAACATCGCTTGCCTCACCATTGCCCCGACGGGGACGACCAGCCTCATGACGCAAACCACATCCGGCATCGAACCGGTATTCCTGCCCGTGTACAAACGTCGGCGCAAAGTCAACCCGAACGACCCGGAAGTACATATCGACTTCATCGACGAGACGGGCGACGCCTTCGAGGAATACATCGTCTATCACCATAAGTTCCTCACGTGGATGAAAATCAACGGCTACGACACGGAGAAACGTTACACGCAAGAAGAAATCGACGAATTGGTGGCACGCTCTCCTTATTATAAGGCCACGGCCAACGACGTGGACTGGCTGATGAAAGTCAAAATGCAGGGAGCCATCCAGAAGTGGGTGGACCACAGTATCAGTGTGACGGTCAACCTGCCGAACAATGTGGACGAAGAACTGGTCAACCAACTCTATGTGGAAGCCTGGCGTTCGGGATGCAAGGGTTGTACCATCTATCGCGACGGTTCGCGTTCGGGCGTGATGATTTCCGTGAAGAACGAGAAAAAACAACCGGAACTTCCCTGCAAAAGTCCCGAAGTGACGGAAAAACGTCCGCAGGTATTGGAATGCGACGTGGTACGCTTCCAGAACAACAAAGAAAAATGGGTGGCTTTCGTCGGACTGTTGAACGGCTATCCCTATGAAATCTTCACGGGTATTCAGGACGACGACGAGGGCATCGTCCTTCCGAAAAGCGTTATGAAAGGACGTATCATCAAGAATACGGACGAAGACGGCAACAAACGTTACGACTTCCAGTTCGAAAACAAGAAGGGATACAAGACCACCGTAGAAGGGCTTTCCGAGAAGTTCAACAAGGAATATTGGAACTACGCCAAACTGATTTCCGGTGTGCTGCGTTACCGCATGCCGCTCGAACACGTCATCAAGCTTGTCGGCTCGCTACAGTTGGAAAGCGAAAGTATCAACACTTGGAAAAACGGTGTGGAACGTGCCCTGAAGAAATACATCACGGACGGCACGGAAGCCAAAGGTATGAAATGCCCGAACTGCGGTCACGAATCGTTGGTATATCAAGAAGGATGCCTCATCTGTAAGCACTGCGGCGCCTCCAGATGCGGATAGGCTCTATGAAAGTGAAGAACAGCCGCATCCTGCTGCCCCGCGTACGTTTCTATGCCCACCATGGCGTGGATCCGCAAGAACAACTGACAGGTGCTTATTTCCACGTCGGGATAGAAGCCGACACGGATTTCAACGAGGCCATGCAGACCGACCGGTTGGAGGGCACAGTGAGCTATGCCGACTTATATGAAAGTATCAAGACGGAAATGGACATCCCTTCAAAATTATTGGAACATGTGGCGGGAAGAATCCTTCAAAGACTCTTCGACGACTTCTCTTCCATCAGCCGCATCCGTCTGACCCTGACCAAGGAAAATCCGCCTATGGGGGCCGATTGCCGCGAAGCCGGGGTGGAAATCGAAGCGGAAAGATAAGGACCCGGACATCGGTATGAACTGTTTTTAGACAGAATATCTATGTTTTAGACATAAGAACAAAAGAACAAAAAGCCTTTTAAGACTTGAAAAATATGTTCTTTTGTTCTTATGTCTTAATACCATTTTATCCCCTTGTCCTTATGTCTCTCCTTAACTTTCTGTTCTTATGTCTTTTTGTCTAAATATCATTTTGCCAAATTGTCACTTCCGCCTCCTCAGAATCGCATATTCCGGACATGCAGGTACACACGAAGAAAAGAAACGATTCTCACGCATTTGCAGAAACCCTTCGTGTCACCCCCGCCACGACTTTTGCTTACTTTTTGCACAAGAATGAGGCATACAACGCGCAAACAGGCAAGAAGCACGTAAGCCCCAAAGAAAATTCACCTCTCATCGTGCCATCCTGATTTCGACAACTTCCGACCTCCAAATAGAGAAAAAGAGGGCGATTTACGCACTTCCCCACACTGGTTTCTACCCGTCGGCACGCCATCGGACAGATGTTTTTTCCACATCCTGCGGAGAAAAAAAATGTTTTTTCAGCCCAACGAAAAATTATTTGGCTGTGCTTGACGCCTCAACATCTTTAACAAAGATTAAAATACAACCCAAAATGCAAAAAAACATATAGAAAATAAAGTGAAAATTGCCCGAAAGGTGTTTTCTACGCTGATTTCTTTCTCCCCGAAATCGGTCTTTATCTTTCTTTTTGTCCCAGAAAGCCACATTTTCGTGTCATTTATCTCAAACAAGGTTATCGGAAACTCCTGAAAAACCTCCATACAAACCAAATACCGAGATTGCATTTTTTAAGAATATTTTTCTACACTTATTCTTCCGTTCCACAAGAAATTTTCGTAATTTAGCAGGCAATAACATGAAACAGACACAAAAGAACAAAATCACATAATAAATTATCACCAAAACAATGGAAAACATAGGTTTAGCATTACAACTCATGGTGGTGGGCATGGTTACGGTGTTCATCATCCTTATGATTGTCATCCAGTTGGGCAAATGGCTGATTCAGATAGTCAACAAAGTAGCCCCCGAAGAAACGGTGGCTCCGAAACGGAAGCCCGCACCCGGTACGACCACGGCTATCGACGCCCAGACACTGGCCGTCATCCGGGAGGCTGTCAGCCAAATCACCGGAGGCAAGGGAAGCGTAAGCAAGGTAGAACGCTTATAAGCACAAACAGTCATCGAAATTTAAAAGAAAAACATACAATGGAAAAAAGAGAAGTAAAATTCAGCCTGGTGTTCCGCGACATGTGGCAAAGCGCCGGAAAATACGTGCCGCGCGTGGACCAGTTGGTGAAAGTGGCTCCCGCCATTATCAGAATGGGATGTTTCGACCGTGTGGAAACCAACGGAGGCGGTTTTGAACAGGTAAACCTCCTTTTCGGGGAAAACCCGAACAACGCCGTGCGCCAATGGACGAAACCGTTCCACGAAGCAGGCATCCAGACTCACATGCTCGACCGTGCACTGAACGGCCTGCGCATGAGTCCCGTACCAGCCGACGTACGCCGCCTGTTCTATAAAGTCAAGAAAGCGCAGGGCACGGACATCACCCGTACGTTTTGTGGGCTGAATGACATCCGCAACATCGCACCCAGCATCCGCTACGCCAAGGAAGCCGGCATGATTTCGCAGTGCAGCCTTTGCATCACCCACTCGCCTATCCACACGGTGGACTACTACGTGGACATGGCCCGACAGCTTATCGATTTGGGATGCGACGAAATCTGCCTGAAGGACATGGCGGGTATCGGCCGACCCGAAACCCTCGGTAAAATCTGCGCGGGCATCAAGGCTTACAAGAAAGACATCATCGTGCAATACCATTCCCATGCGGGACCGGGTTTCAACATGGCTTCCATCCTCGAAGTGTGCAAGAACGGATGCGACTACGTGGATACGGCCGTAGCCCCGTTGGCATGGGGTACGGGACACGCCGACATCCTGGCCGTACAGGCCATGCTGAAGGACGCAGGCTTCAAGGTGAAAGAAATCAATATGGCGGCCTACATGGAGGTACGCTCGCAGATACAGGAAATGATGGACGACTTCCTCGGACTCTACTGCAATCCGCTCAACCGCATCAACAACTCCCTGCTCATCGCCCCGGGACTGCCGGGCGGCATGATGGGTTCGCTTATGGCCGACCTGGAGACCAACCTGGAGTCGCTCAACAAATGGAAAGCCAAACACGGGCAAGCCGAACTGACGCAGGACGAATTGCTCGTCAAGCTGTTCGACGAAGTGGCCTACATCTGGCCCAAGGTGGGATACCCCTGCCTCGTGACTCCGTTCAGCCAATATGTGAAAAACCTGGCCTTGATGAACGTCATCCAAATGGAGAAAGGCAAAGAACGCTGGAGCATGATTGCCGACGACATCTGGGACATGATTTTGGGCAAGGCCGGACGCCTGCCGGGCGAAGTGGCACCGGAACTGAAGGCACTGGCCGAAGCGCAAGGACGGAAGTTCTCCGACACCGACCCGCAAGCCAACTATCCGGACGAACTGGACAAATACCGCCAGATGATGGCCGAAAAAGGCTGGGATACGGGACAAGACGACGAGGAACTCTTCGAGTATGCCATGCACCCGTCGCAGTATGAGGCTTACAAGAGCGGCAAGGCCAAACAGGACTTCCTGGCCGACCTGCAAAAGAGACGCGAGGCTGCCGCCGCACCGGCCGGCGCAGGAAGCGCACCGGCACAGCCTTCTACCGTTACCGTCACCGTGAACGGACAATCTTACAAGGTGGACATCGCCTACGGAGAACAAGCCGCACCGGCCCAGACGTCCGCTGCGCCGACGGCACAACCCGCCGCAGCCACGGGCGAAGGCGAAGACATCCCGGCTCCGTTGGAAGGCAAATTCTACCGCGTGAAAAACACGGAAGAAACGCCGAAGCAACCGGGTGACCGTGTAAAAGCGGGCGACATCCTGGGTTACATCGAGGCTATGAAAACCTATAATGCCATCCGTGCCGAATTCGACGGCACCATCACGGCCATCTTGGTCAACTCCGGCGATGCCGTGGAAGAAGACGACGTAATCATGAAAATAGCCAAGCAGTAAATTATGGAACAGTTAACAGATATATTCAATAAACTATACCAGATGACGGCTTTCAGCAATATCATTGCCGACCCGTCGTTCCTCATCATGTATGCGCTGGCTTTCGTCCTGCTCTACTTAGGTATAGTGAAAAAGTACGAACCGCTGTTGCTCGTGCCTATCGCGTTCGGGGTGTTGCTGGCCAACTTCCCGGGCGGCGAGATGGGGGTCATACAAGCGGACTCGCAAGGGATGGTCACGCTGGCCAACGGCAGCAAAGCCAACATCTGGGAAATGCCGTTGCACGACATCGCCCATGAATTCGGCCTGATGAACTTCCTCTATTACATGCTCATCAAAACCGGTTTCCTTCCGCCCGTCATCTTTATGGGAGTGGGTGCTCTGACCGACTTCGGCCCGATGCTGCGCAACCTGCGCCTGTCCATCTTCGGAGCCGCCGCCCAATTCGGCATCTTTGCCGTGTTGCTGGTAGCCATCCTGATGGGTTTCACACCGCAGGAAGCCGCCTCGCTCGGTATCATCGGTGGCGCCGACGGCCCGACGGCCATCTTCACGACCATCAAACTGGCTCCCCACCTGCTCGGTCCCATTGCCATTGCAGCCTATTCCTATATGGCGCTCGTTCCGGTCATCATCCCGTTGGTGGTGAAACTGACCTGCACGAAGAAGGAGCTGATGATTAACATGAAGGAACAGGAAAAATTGCACCCGTCTACCACGGAAATCAAAAACCTGCGTGTCCTGAAAATCATCTTCCCGATTGCCGTCACGACGGTAGTAGCCTTGTTCGTCCCCACGGCAGTGCCCCTCATCGGTATGCTGATGTTCGGTAACCTGCTGAAAGAAATCGGTGCTGACACCTCGCGCCTGTTCGATGCGGCTTCCAACTCCATCATGAACGCGGCTACCATCTTCCTGGGCCTCTGCGTAGGCGGTACCATGACCGTGGATGCGTTCCTCAACATGCAGACGATAGGCATCGTCGTGGGCGGTTTCCTCGCCTTTGCGTTGTCCATTGCTTCCGGCATCGCCATGGTGAAAATCTTCAACCTGTTCAGCAAGAAGAAAATCAATCCGCTCATCGGTGCCACCGGGCTGAGTGCCGTACCCATGGCCAGTCGCGTTTGCAACGAAATCGCCACCAAATATGATGTGAAGAACCATGTGTTGAACTACTGCATGGCCTCCAACATCTCCGGTGTCATCGGGTCAGCCGTGGCAGCCGGCGTGCTGATCTCCTTCTTGGGATGAGACAGTTGCAAACCGGATAAACAAAGAAGACAGAAGAACATAAGGATAAGATTTTGTCCTTATGTTCTTCTGTCTTTAAAAGAAGTAAAATCAAAGACGTATCACCTTCACTCACATCGGCAACCCAACAGATTAAAAAACGGGTTATTCTGTTTCCGTATGCTCCGAACCATTTTGCTTTTTAACCCGTTTTACAGTATGCTTTATTTTACCAATCAAAAAGTTGAGTTCTAAAGTAGACTCTGTTTCTGCCGTTTCCAAGTCGGGCATCACTATATCTGAAAGCATCTCACCGAAATGTTTCATTTTAGATTGCTGTACGTGGCTGTCTGTTTCCTGATGCAAAGTACGAAGTTCCCGTTTCAGTTGACGTACATTGGCAAATGTTTCTATTATAGCAAACGTCGCATTCACAGCCTTCTTGCTTTTCAATATAGTAGCCAACATATACAATCCTCTCTCCGTGAATACGGCAGGCAAGACACGACTTTTAGACGATATTTTTGCGGTCGGATTTTTCGACCGCAAAAATATCATTTCCTCACGTGTCAACCGAAACATGTAAGTGGACGGGAACTTATCCGGATTATTTTTTATGCTGCAAAGTATTCTTATCCATTTCCATTTTTTATGTCAGTCCTGATAATACACCCTCTTCACCCGGGCACTGACTCCCGTCAGGATTTCGTAGGGTATCGTACCCACAGCATCGCTCAGCACCGTCACCGGCAGATCATCGCCGAAGATGATGGCGGTATCGCCCTCACGGCAATCTATGTCCGTCACGTCTATCATGCAGACATCCATGCAAATGTTGCCCACATACGGGGCACGCCGTCCGTTGACCAGACAATACGCACGGCCGCAACCTAATTTGCGGTCCAAGCCGTCGGCATAACCGATGGGCAGGGCTGCAATCCGACTGTCACGCGTCAAACGCCCTTTGCGGCTGTATCCCACCGTATCTTCCTTCGGCACTTCGTGTATCTGAAGAATCGTGGTTTTGAGCGTACTGATATTATGGAGAATCTCATTATTCCGGGAATTGATACCGTAGAGCCCCAAACCGAGACGTACCATCTCCAAATGACGATCCGGGAAATGTTCAATCCCCGCACTGTTGCAGATATGACGCAGAATCTTGTGACTATAAGCCTGCTGAAGCTGCGCACTACCTTTCAGGAACAATTCATACTGACGGGCGGAAAAGGCATCGAAATCGTCGCTGTCGCTCCCGACGAAATGGGAAAATACGGAACGGGGAATCACGGCCGACTGGCGTTTCAACCGTTCCACCAGCAACGGCATATCCTTTTCCGGGTCGAACCCTAACCGATGCATACCCGTGTCTAATTTCACATGGATGGGAAAATGGGTCCCCCCTTCTTTCTCCGCCTCGTGAATCAAAGCCTCCAACAAACGGAAACTGTACACCTCCGGTTCAAGGTCTGTCTCTTATACACATCTC
>ENA-OYYG01001139-OYYG01001139.1-human-gut-metagenome-genome-assembly--contig:-NODE-1139-length-9252-cov-4.674133_pt1 | contig 9252 bp, 5 predicted proteins | sample MGYA00244061_ERZ653444 | MGnify/ENA primary metagenome ERZ653444 (study PRJEB26926, sample SAMN06165059) | human gut metagenome | biome: ENVO:00009003; feature: ENVO:2100002; material: ENVO:00002003... | reverse complement strand
TTCCGGTCGTCTTGGCTGGATTGGTGTTTGTAGGATTCTCCGCGTGTTCCCAAGACGATGGTTACCCCGAAGGGTTTGTGCTGAATGATGAGACGGGTGCGGCTACTTTGGCGAAGAGGAGCATGCCGCAAGGAGGGGAGGCTGTGACTCCGCCAAAGCCTCCAAAAGAAGAGGATGATGAGCCCAAACGGATATTGGCGGGTTCAAGCGACTTTGATGTAGTAATATTTGCGGATATTCCGTTAATAGATAATATGGGAAATATACATTATGAGAATAGGCCGGTGGGGGTTATGGGCGAGGTATATGTTTATTGGGTAGAGGCGGGGAAAGGTTTCCCAAAGCCGCATTATGATGTTGAGATAGTTTTTGATGATGATGAATTGTCTACTGATGATGTGTATCACTCGTCTGTTAACGATAGAGGTATTATGGATGTTTATTTTACTGTATATGGTCAGCAAGTAGGTGCAAATGTGGAGATTATTCCTGAATATCAAATTAAAAGCTGAAAATGGTGCGTGTTTGTGGCTTATGGGTTGTGATAGTACTGGAAATCTTTTGTAAGACTGCGTGTCTTTCCCGAGCACAGGAGCGTGATGATGTCTTGCCTTTGTTAGAGAAAGCAGCACGGGTGCAGCAGTTCAACCTATTGTATCCCCAAGAAAAAGTATACCTCCATTTCGACAATACGGGCTATTTTATCGGTGAGACGATATGGTTCAAGGCATACGTAGTGAGGGCAGATACGGGGAAACCTACGGATTTGAGCGGCGTGTTGTATGTGGAATTGCTGAATGCGGCAGGTGATGTGGTAGAGCGGCGGAAGCTCGAGGTGGAGGAGGGACAGGCACGGGGAGACATCCGGTTGGACAAGCTTTTGTCTTCCGGCTTTTACGAAGTACGGGCTTATACACGATATATGACGAATTGGGGGACTGGCGCATGTTTTTCGCGCGTGTTCCCCATTTTTGAGAAACCTGAACGTGTTGGCGATTACTCCAAGGCTTCCATTGACCGTTCTGTTTCCCGTTACCGGATACTGGACATGCGTAGGCAAGAAAAGCATGAGGACGCTTCCCAAACAGAGGGAGGAGTCCCCGTTCCTGTACGGCCTAAGGGGGCATACGGCGTGGAACGCCATGACCTTAGGCTTCGCTTGTATCCGGAGGGAGGAAGTCTCGTGCAGGGATTGGAGGGGCGTGTGGCTTTCTGCTTGACGGACAAGATGGGCATGCCTTTGTCGGGGATAGGGTGGTTGGACACTGGTGAGGACAGTTCCGGTCCCGTGTTTCCCGTCGACAGTTTGGGACGTGGTTTGTTTTCTTACACTCCCTCGGAGTCCTCGGTTGCATTTGTTTTTACGGATAGTAAGGGACAAACATATCGGTTCCTCCTCCCAATGCCGGAACGTGAGGGGTGCGTTTTGCGGGTGAATACCTTGTTGGGGGACAGGGTTGATGTGGAGATTGCTTCTACCTCAGGATTGGAAGGACAGGTGTGGGGAATGACGTTGCAAAACGGAGGTACGGTCGTGGCCGCGCATTCATTCCTTACAGGAAGTGCGCCGCATATGTTCTTCTTCAGTCGGGCCGACATGCTTTCCGGCGTGAGCCGGATTACCATTTTCGATGGTAACGGGAGGATATGGGCGGAACGCCAAGTGTTTATCCCTCCCGTACCATCGGGGGCAGACAGTATTCGCATGCGTGCGGAGACCGGTTTGTTAACCTCTTGCGGGAAGGTTCGTTTGTCGGTGAAGGCATCCCCGAATGCTACGTTTTCCTTTTCTGCACGGGACGTTGCGTTTTCGACCGGTGGTCTGGAAGGAGACGTGCGGACGTGGATGCTGCTATGTTCTGAACTGCGGGGCTATGTGCTGCACCCAGAATATTATTTCGAATCCGACGATGCGGCACACCGCAAGGCGGCTGACATGCTGATGCTGACACAAGGGTGGAGGCGTTATGACTGGCGTGTGATGTCTGGGATGGAGCCGTTTGAATTGTCCCAACCGGTAGAAAACCAGTTGTATCTGGACGGACAGGTCTTTCCGGAACGTAGGAGGCAGAAAGTAGGGGGACTTAAACTGAATGCCTACCTTTACAATCAGGTCGGCGAGTCATTGACGGGAGAAACTTTGACGGACAGTGCGGGGCGTTACGTGTTCAGTCTGCCGGACTGCTCGGGGCGTTGGTCCTTGTTTCTGAAAGCCAAGGGAAAGAAGGATAAGGATGACTACCGGATAGGCATTCACCGCAGCTATTCTCCGGTACCGCGTGCTTATTCGTGGGAAGAGATGTCCCCCATACCGGAAAGCCATGGCGGACAGTTGAAGTTTTCAGGCTTTGAAGATGTGGATACGTTAGCTCCTTTGCGTGAAAAAAAGAACATTCTCTTGCCGGCCGTGCATGTGGACGAACGTTGGGTGTATGAGAATCCGCGTGTGGTATGGGAACGCGAGTCGGTAGGGCGCAGGAAGTCGTTTTTGTATTACGACTGCGATGCCGCCATGGATGCCATATCGGACAAGGGAGGTGTGATGCCTGCTTTCGAGGACTGGTTGAAGGAGCGTAACGGGTACTTTTCGGGGGACACTTATGTGATGCGTGACGAGACTTCGGAAGAGGATTGGGTGGAGGAATTGAAATTGGCGAACTCAGGACGGAATCCGGATTATGCCGATGAAGATAATCCTGGAAAAAATGAGGATTTTGAAGTCTTAGCTAAATCCATGAAAATAGGGTCGGTTGTCATTGACAAGGAATATAATATTTATAAGGACGGGCTGACGTATGACCGCCGTCCTATTGTATGGATTATAGACAACGCTTACCATTCCATCACGGGGGCGAATTATAGTTTCCCTTCCAGTCCAAATTGGGATTACGAGCACAAGGAACTGTCCGCAAGGCCGATGATGGAAGTGGTGTGGTGTAACTCGCATGCCCATGAGACAGTGGAGATGCCGTTGTTTCTAGATGAGGTGAAGTCGGTGTATGTGGCCGAGGACCAAACGACGTGGCGCGACTTTATCCGTTTCAGGAATGAGAATATGCAGATGCCCGTGACAGTGTTTGTCTATACCCACCATTCTTTTTTCGGGCATGTCAACGGTTTGCGTCGTACGTATTTCCAAGGTTACAATGTGCCTTCCACGTTCGAGATGAATGATTACAGCGTGCTGCCCCCGATGGAGGACTTCCGCCGCACGCTGTATTGGAATCCTGACGTGCGTACGGACGAGAATGGCGAGGCGATTATCGAGTTTTACAACAACTCGTCTTGCCGTGAGATCCATATATCCGCAGAGGGCATCACGCCGGACGGGCGGTGCATTTTCAATAAATGAGGAAAAGGGGGGATGGATATGGGACGTGTGGTAAGATGGAGTAGGAAACTCAGTGTGAACAAGGTCGCATGGTTTTTGCGTAGTTGGTATGTATTTCTTCCAGCCTGTTGTTTCCTGCCGGAGATGGAGGGATTTTCCGATAGGTTCCTTGCGCCCAAATGGTATGGCGTGGTGGCCACGATAGTAATTATTGCCGCGCTTGAATCGGGTTTGTATTTGTTTAGGAAGGGGCATGATGATTGGGCTGTATCGGATTCCGGTATGGGGGTACGGCGTGGGGAGTATTTTGCGTGGGGTGTTTCGGTGGCGGCTGCTTGTGAAAGCTTGTATGTTTTGTTCCAGTTCAGCCAGCAGCAGTGGCGTATGGGAGCAGGGCTTACGGGCACTTTTGACAATCCGGCCGGTTTAGCTTTGTGTCTCGGTTTGAGCCTTCCTTTTGTTCGTTACTTGTCGGAATCTTTGAATGGTTCCTCGACTTCCCGTATTTGCGTCCGTGCCTTGGAGTGCCTGCTCGTTTTAGGTGTGTTGCTGTCCAGGTCTCGTACAGGTTTGTTGTGCCTTCTGTTCTATTCCCTCATTGTGCTTTGTATGCAGAAGAAGATTCGTGCCGGGCTGAAATATACTTGTGTGGTTGTTGTCTGTTTGGCCGCATTGTTTTTTGTTTGGAACCATAAGCCGGATTCCACGAGCGGTCGGATGTTCATTTTGGGGCGCTGTTGGGAACTCATATCCCGAAAACCTTGGACGGGACATGGCACCGGAGGCTTTGGCCGGGAATACATGTGGGTACAGGGGCGTTATTTTGCTGGTCATCCTGAAAGTGGGTACGCATGGTTGGCCGACGAGGTACGCCATCCGCTTAATGAGTTTGCGCTCCTGTGGGTGGATTACGGTGTAGCCGCTCCATGTGTGTTGTTGGTTTGTTTTGTAAGTGTTGTTGTGGGACTGGTACGTAGGAAAGAACGTTTTCCGTCTGTATGTGCTTGTTCCTTGTTTGCATTGTTCCTTTTCTCTTGTTTTTCTTATCCTTTTAAATATCCATTGTCTGCATTGGTTTCTGTGACCGCGTTGTGTAGCCTTCTCTGTCCGGTTTGGCTGCATGTTTCCATACAAAAGTTTTTGGCCATAGGTTTGTGCTTGTGTTCTTTTCTCTTAGGATTGAAACTTTTAAGTGAGTTCCGTCATGAACGGGAATGGAGTCGCGTGTCGGAGTGTTCCCTTCGCGGATGGTCGAAGCAGATGATGCCACATTACGAGCGTTTGTATCTTCATTATAAGGATAATCCCTATTTTTTATATAATTATGCTGTGGAACAGTTTTATGCTGGGTGTTATGTTGGTGCATGGAGGACGGCGGAGGAGTGCCGGAAACATTGGGCATCCTATAATTTGGAATTGTTGTCCGGTGATATATGTCGGAAGTTGGAGCGTTATGGTGATGCGCTTTACCATTATCGTTGGGCTTCCCTCATGTGCCCCGTGCGTTTTGCCCCATTGGAAGGGATGTATCATGTTTATCGGGAATGCGGTGACAGTCTCCATGCCGACTCCGTTTCTGCCGTTATCAGGGCAAAGGAGGTTAAGGTTCTTTCATCCGAAGTCGTACGGATTAAGGAGGAGGTAGGAAGGCAAACCTTCCGTTGAAGTACGGCATGATTCTATTTCTATGTAACATGTTTTTTCTTATGTATCAAAATTTTTTTCAAGTGTAACAGGTTACATGTTTGCTGTTGTCTCTTCCAATCTTTTTGTGCAAATTTGAGGCGATTAAAAACAATTTGGAATATGAAAAAGAAGAATCTGTTAGTGAGAGTTTTGATTCCGGTCGTCTTGGCTGGATTGGTGTTTGTAGGATTCTCCGCGTGTTCCCAAGATGATGGTTACCCCGAAGGCTTTGTGCTGAATGACGAAGCAGGTGTGGCGACTATGGTAAAAAGAAGCATGCCGCAAGGAGGAGAATCTGTAACTCCGCCAAAACCTAATCCGTCAACATTTTCTGGTACAGCCAATGTAACTTTTGTGCCGAGTGATTCTTCGTATGGTAGTTTTACATTGTCTGTTAAGTTTTCATATACCGTTTTGGAAGGCGAAATAATTTCGGTTGATTTTATTTCTTATGAACCTACTTTATGGGATTTTTCTATAAATAATATAGATCTTGTCGATGCCGGAATTCCGGGGCATTACTATCTCGTCTGTTCGGGCAGTAATACTCTTGGGATACCTTATAGTGGAAGTGGGGAAGTCCTTTTATGATGAATTTTTTTGAAAGGTTATATTTATTGAAACTATTAATCATATCATCTTTCCTTTCCGGGTGGTGTTGTCTAACCTTGGCTCAAACAGTGGGTACTCTGTCGGATTTGGACAGCCTCCTCGGGTGCATGTCTCGCGTGGTGTCCACGACACGTCACGTGGTTCAGGAGAAAGTCTACCTCCATTTCGACAACACGGGGTACTTCATGGGCGAGAAGATGTGGTTCACGGCCTATGTGGTGCGTGCTGACGGGCACCGTCCCGGCGTTCGTAGCCGCGTGCTCTACGTGGAGCTGTTGAACCCGGGCGGCGACGTGGTGCAGCGGCGTAAGCTGAAGATAGACGATCGGGGCCATGCGCACGGTGACTTTTCGTTGGATTCTCTTTACGGCACGGGCTTCTATGAGGTCCGCGCCTTCACCCGTTACATGGCAAACTGGGGCGGCGCGGCTTGTTTCTCCCGCGTGTTCCCCGTTTTTCGCGCACCGTCCTCCCCCGGAGTTTATGAGCCGGTGATAGATGAACGCAGTTACCGCCGCCGCTTGCCTGATTTCCGTGAGCCGGACACGCTGCACCGTTCGCGTCTGAACGTGTCCTTTTATCCGGAGGGCGGCCGTCTGGTGTCGGGCTTGCGCAGCCGCGTGGCCTTTCAGGTATCCGACGGCGGTGGTCGGCATGTGTCGGCCGACGGTGAGCTGCTGGACGGTGAGGGCCGTGTGGTGGGCCGTGGCTTCTCGGACAGCACGGGTCGTGGTGTGTTCACCGTTCCGGCATCCTGCGACGGGCTTCGTTTCCGCCTGCGTGACGCCCGTGGCCGTTTTAAGGAGTTTCCCCTTCCGGAGTCATCCTCAGAGGGTTGCGTGTTGGAGCTTCCCCCGTCTTTGGACGATTCTTTGCGCTTCAGCGTCCGTGGCACGGCATCGTACCGTGACCGCCTGTTGGGCTACATGCTGATGAACTACGGCCGTGTATGGAGTTGCGACACGTTCCGCGTGGGCTCGGGTTACCATAAGTCGTACCTTCGGGACAGTCTTCCCGAGGGTGTGAACCAACTGACGGTGTTCGACGGCCGCGGCCGCATCCTGTGCGAACGCTTGTTTTTCCTTTTTCCGAAGCCTTCGGCCTCCGACACGATTCGCGTCACATCGGAGACGGCCCGCCTCACGCCCTGCGGTAAGGTCCGCCTGCGCCTGCATGCTGTCCCCGGCTCTGTCTTCTCCTTTTCGGCGATGGACGGCGGCACGGTGTTCAACGGCCGCGGCCCTTCGGTGAAGTCATGGATGCTGCTGTCTTCCGAAGTGAAGGGTTACATCGAGGACGTGGGTTATTATTTCGAGTCGGACGATTCAGTGCACCGCCGTGCGTCGGACCTGTTGATGCTGGTCCAGGGTTGGCGGCGTTACGACTGGGAGGAGCTGTCCGGGTACCGCACGCGCCATGCGGGGGAGTGGCATCCGGTAGAAGACATGTTGTATATCACGGGACATTTGCGTTCGCTTAAGAAGTCCTTGCCGGTGGATGGCATTCCGATTAAAGTCTACGTGTATTCCGGTGGAAGTTACACGGACGGTGAGATGTTGACGGACAGCGCGGGTCGTTATGCCTTTTCCCTTCCGGACGTATGGGGGGAGTGGAACCTTCAGCTCAAGACCGGTGTGAATAAGCTCAAGAGCCGTTACCTCGTGACGGTTGACCGTCGTTTCGGTCCTCCTTCCCGCCGTTTGTCCCCTTATGAGTGCCGTTCCCTTCCGTTCCTTCCGTCGTACTTGCCCCTGTTGCCAGACACGCTGGAGTTCGACACATTGCCCCTTCTTTCCCTCTCGGAACGGCTTCACAAACTTCCCGAGGTGGATGTGAAGGCGAAGCGCCGTTTCACGGAAGGCGCACGTGCGGCCTGGGCTACGGAGAAGCGCGGGCAGTATTGGGCTGACGTGTATTATGACTGCGACGAGGAAACGGAGCGGTATTTGGATGAAGGGAAAGAAATCCCGTTATTTAGTGATTGGTTCATGGAGCGGAGTGAGTTTGTGGATTTAAGCCATACTCCGTTCTATACAGGGGCATCCGGTGAAATGGATTCAAATCCGCTCGAAGAAACCGCCGTGGAAACAGGGGATATGGAGAAAAGTTTGACCTCGGGGAAGGAGCATGTGGAATGGGGACGTTACAAGGGGCGTCCAATCGTGTGGATCTTGGATAACGAATATGCAAGAGGAGGAGGGAAGATGGCTATAGAAGTTCCTTTAGGAGAGCGGACGAAAGGGAGCATAGCTGTAGATTTGTTCCCTCTTTTCTTGGATGAAGCGAAGTCCGTGTATATTACGGAGAATTCCAATGCGTCGGTAGCTTACCATTATCCCCCTTATGCAGAGGATGTAGTTACCGTATTCGTCTACACGCATTTCTCTCCTCGTCGGAGGATGGAGAAGGGCGTTCGCCGCACATACTTCCAGGGTTATAACGTGCCTTCCACGTTCGAGATGCCTGATTATTCCCTTATGCCTCCTATGGAGGACTTCCGCCGTACGTTGTATTGGAATCCGGACGTGCGGACTGATGGCGAGGGCGAGGCTATTATCGAGTTTTACAACAATTCGTCTTGCCGTGAAATCCGGATATCCGCTGAGGGTGTCACACCGGGCGGTCGGTGCATTTCCAATGAATGAGGGTGGGGAGCTATCGTAGGGAGAAATGACAGAATGTCAAAAAGTAAGTTTCTCCCCGTGAGAATCGTCCATTTTGGGAAGAGTGGGGCCATGAAGGAAAATAAACGATTCTCATTGGTTTTGCGGTTTCCTGTTTGTAAGGGAATGGGGGCTTAGGCTGCCTTTTTGCCGGAAGGCCGGTCGGTTTGGGCGCATGGTGTATCGTTCCGGTAAAGCGCAAGGGCGTTTCCGGGATCTTTTTGATAGTTGCCAAATGTATTCCGAAACGTCCGTTCTGGCTCTTGGCAGGCCGTTCTCAGTCTGTCTTTTCCCGTTTTGGGGGACGTTTTTGGGCTTTTCCCCACGCTGCTTTTCCTCATTCTGCGCCAGATGATTTTTCGCTTTCAGCCGAATGATTTTTCGTTTGGCTGTGAACGATTTGCATATATGCGTGAAATATTCGTTTGTTCAGTGCATTTTTGGATATTTATTCATAAAAAGCTCTCTAAATGATTGCTACTGGATTTTTTATGTTTGTCGTATTGTTCCTTTTTACTTGCTTGTAGCATAAGGAAACCTACTTTTAGCTTTCGTTTTGTCAAATGGAAAACTATCCGGAATGTTCTTTTCGTATGGGCTACGGTAAGAAGTACCTGATGTTTCATATCAAGAAAAATATGTAACATACGCGAAAGTGTGGTTGGATGGATAATCGTAACTTTGGAACGTCGTGTGTTATTTGTTAAAACCAAAAGGAATATGAATCGTGTAAAAATGCGGATGGTGGTGTGGGGCGGGATGTGCGTGGCGGTGCTCCTTGCTTGCCATCCGGAAAAATCCCGGCTTGAAGAAGCATTGGAGGTGGCAGGCGGGAACCGTTCCGAGTTGGAACAAGTGTTGGAACACTACCGTGGTGACAGCCTGAAATCCCTTGCCGCGCAGTTCTTGATAGAGAATATGCCCTGTCTCTTATACACATCTGACGCTGCCGACGACTAG
>ENA-OYYG01001130-OYYG01001130.1-human-gut-metagenome-genome-assembly--contig:-NODE-1130-length-9295-cov-5.196861_pt1 | contig 9295 bp, 7 predicted proteins | sample MGYA00244061_ERZ653444 | MGnify/ENA primary metagenome ERZ653444 (study PRJEB26926, sample SAMN06165059) | human gut metagenome | biome: ENVO:00009003; feature: ENVO:2100002; material: ENVO:00002003... | reverse complement strand
GATCTACACTCGACTAGTCGTCGGCAGCGTCAGATGTGTATAAGAGACAGAAACACAGGTACTCCTTTACCGTCATATCCATGTACAGTGGTGGAAGTTCCGGCAGATAACCGATACATTTCTTTGCTTTCTCCGGCTCCTTTAAAATGTCATGCCCGTTAATTTTAATCTCTCCGCTTGTCGCACCGAGATATCCGGTTATCATATTCATCGTTGTTGATTTGCCAGCACCGTTTGGACCCAGAAAACCATAAATTTTCCCCGGTTCCACAACGAGTGACAGATGATCGACAGCCGTATGATCCCCGTATTTTTTTACAAGATTATTGATCTCAATCACAGCGAAATGCTCCTTTTCTTTTTTGGACAACAAAATGCCCTTTACGGAAACAGTGTATCGCTTTTACGTGTGTAAAAAATGTAAACTCTGTGTTCATTTTGTGAACAGATAAAAATACGGGGAAGCAGTTCATGAACCACTTTCCCCGTATTTTATAAAGTATTCTTTTTATGTTTCTTATTCTTCGATCACAAAGTTGCTTACATTCCTGCGAAGTTCTCCCGCAGAAGCTTCCGCTGTCTTTGCGCCTTTCATGACTTCTGCCGATCCGTTTGCAATGGAAACGGTCTTCTGTGCAATGTTCGTTGTGCCGGCAGCACTGTCATTCGATGCAGAGGTAATTCCGTCAATCGCCTCTGTAATATTGGAAATAGATGCTACCAGTTCTTCGGAAGTTGCACTGAAATCCGACACCAGATCGTTGATTTTAGAGGCATCCATGTTATAATCATCTGCCATCTTCTCAAATTCATCAAAACTCTTCACAATATCTGTATCCACAAAATTCAGCAGACGGTTGGAATCTTTGGTCAGATTTCCTACTGCATTATCCACGTTTTCCGTCACAGCCTGAATATTTGCCACGGCATCTTTGGACTGTTCTGCCAGTACCCGGATTTCCTCTGCAACAACTGCAAATCCCTTTCCTGCCTCGCCCGCGCGTGCTGCCTCAATGGATGCATTCAGTGCAAGCAGATTGGTCTGTCCGGTAATCGCGAGAATGGAATCTGCAAGCACACCGATCTGTTCCACAACCTTTGCGTCTTCGAGTGCCTTTTCGAGTCTTTCCCTGATTTCTCCAAGCATTTCCTGAACTTTCTTCCGGTTCTCTACCGTTGTTTCTTTTGTCTGCGTTGCCCGCTTATGGATTTCTTCTGCTTCTGTAGCTCCGTCCTGTGCACGTACGGCAATCTCTTTTGCCGCTCCGTCAATCTGCTGGGTCATGCTGTTGATCTGCTCTGCCGATGCCGCCGTCTCCTCGGTACTTGCAGCAAGCTGCTCGGTCGTTGCAGACACATCCTCAATTTCCCCATTCAGATTTGATATATTGGTATCCATTGATTCCACAACGTTATCAATATTTGCAGCTTCCTTCTTTACCTGTGCAAGCAATCCGCATACCGATTCCCGCATCGTCTCGAGTGTTCCTGCCAGCTGTCCGAAATCATCCTTCCGCTTCATCATATTCGTCTGCATCTTTCGGGCAAAATTTCCGCCTGCAATCACTTCAATCTCTGCGACAACTTTCTTTAACGACTTTGTAATATCCTGTGCGATCATAAAAACAAGTACTGCAACAACCGCAAGCATCACAATACATACCGCGATCAGGGCGATTGCCTTTTGCATTGCATAGTTGGAAAATACCTTGTTCTGCTTTGCAATGGCAGTATCAATATAATCCGTATAATTTCCGGTACCGACCACCCAGTCAAACGGTTCAAAGTACTCACTGTAGGAACGCTTCGGGGAAGGTTTTGTCTCTCCTGGTTTCGGGAATACAAAATCTGTGTATCCTCCACCGTCTTCCACTGCTACACGTATGATTTCTTTCACCATCTGGTATCCTTTTGCATCCTTGGTTTCCATACGGTTTGTTCCCTCGGTATCACTGCCAAGCAGAACCACATTTGTACCATCTGACTGGTCAATCCAGAAGTAACCGGCCTCTCCGTAACGCATCTGCCGGACTTCATCTGCTGCAATTTTTTTTGCTTCATCCAGCGTATAAGTTCCCGCTTTATATGCGTCATTGATCTCCGACAACAGGGAAATAACCACCTCCACCTGCTCTTTGATCGAATCATCATAACTCTGGCGGGACGATGCTTCCATCGTTTCCAGTGCTTTGTCTTTCACATCTTCCATGTCTTTGACGGAAACAGTACCCCCGAGAGCCACAAGTAAAATGACCAGAACCAGAATCAGATTCAGCTTGGTCCTTACCTTCATGTTCTTCATAACTTTATTCTCCTTCCCTTAAAACCGTTCGGTTTTATATATTTTGCTCAAAAATTCAAAACTTGTTATTTATTAAGTATAATCTTTTACCACATTTCCGTCAACCATATTTCCCTTTTTAAAAAATCCCCCTTCCTGTTTCCAACTTTCCCTGCGTACAATCCCCCTATTTCTTTGCCGTATTCCCTTCTCTTGCCATTCTTTTTCATTTGACGTATAATGGATACATATTAAGGAAAAGAGGAACAATACCTATGGGCATTTATCTTGTAGACTACGAAAATGTACACAACGATGGCGTAACAGACATCCAAAAACTCTCTGCATCTGACCGTGTTGTCATTTTTTACGGAGACAGCATCAAGTCCATCCCTTTTGAAACACATGTCGAAATGATGGCGTCCAAAGCGGCGATCGAATATATTGAAACACACAAGGTAGCTAAAAATTATCTGGATTTCCAGCTGGCCACCTATCTTGGATTCCTGATCGGGAAAGGGGAAAAAGGTCCGGTTTACATCATCAGCCAGGATACCGGGTTTGACAGTATTGTCGATTTCTGGCGCGGAAGAAACATCGAAGCCTTCCGCCAGCCAAGCATTGCTTCCCCTTCCACCCCAAAGGATGTTTCTTTAAAAAAGGGAACCTCCACAAAGAAAAAGAAGAAAAAATCGGATCACGTTCCCAAAGAATCAAAAAAAGAGACGAAAGAGGTAAAAGAGACAAAAGAAATTGTGGAAAAAAAGAAGCCGGAAAAGAAAAAACTTCCGGAAGCGATCCGCAAAAAAATACGAACGGAATTAAAAGACGAAAAACTTCCTGCCGGCAAATACACATCCATCTATAAAGCGGTGGAGGAATCCGAGAATAAACTTGCATTAAACAACGCACTAGTCAAAACATTTGATACTTCCATCGGAAGCAGGATCTACAATCACATCAAAAAAATTTATGAGGATTACCAGAGGTAATCCTCATTTTTTATTCAAGTTCCGTCATTCCTCTAAGCAGGATTCCCACATTGTCTTTATAAATTTTCGAAAACTGCTCCATCGGCAGCGGATTTTCTCCCAGCCCCGCCTCGATGGTATATCCCGGACGGTCATAAAAATTGATAAACCAGTCTTTGTATCCGGCATACCCGGACGCCGCCGGTGTTTCCTCGATCCGGTAACCGCTCACTTTTGCAAAATATTCCGCAATGCGGCGGGCGCCTTCCGGTTCCTCATCCAGATACTTCCAGTAAATCACTTCTCCCTGTGTGTGATATGCAAGAATCAGGGAAAAATCATGGTTTCTCGTAAAATCAAACATGGCAATACTCTCCGGGACGCTGAGCGGTGTCTGTCCCACGTAATCCCTCGGTGCCGGACGGTTATACCCCTGTTCAAATTTTATTTTCTTTGCCATATCCCATCCTGCCGGAAACTGCAGATTCAGATCCACACCCTGGATATTTGCCTTCCATCCGTCCGGAAACGGAATATCCGGGAATCCGGACGCAATGCGGACCGCACGGCGATAATAAAATCCTTCCGTCAAAAGCCCATTTACCAGATCCACACCATCCGGATTAACCAATGGTACAAGATACAGGGAATATTCTTCAAACAGCCGCTCCGGGTACAGTTCTTCATACATACGTTCGTCTGCATATGCCTCTAACAGCCGCTCCACAAACTTTAAAAGTACCGGTGTGGTAATGCTCTCATTGGCATGAAAGGAAGCATTGTACCCCACCTCTACCGGACCATTTCCCAACTGCAGCGACCACAGGGGTGTTCCCATAACACTTCTTCCGATCGTTCCCACCTGCAGATAGGGATAACGTGCCTGCAAGCCCTCGATGATCCACCCGGTAAGCAGGGAAGTGTATGGAACTTCTCCGGAAACCAACGGAAAATTAAGTGGTACAACAATCGTACTTCCAATCTGTAATGCTCCGGCATCCGTTCCGGGATTTGCATGCATCACTCGCTCCATCGTTGTATCATACATTTTCGCAATGGAGAAAAAAGTATCTCCTGCTTTTACCTCGTGTGTGATATACCCACGTAAAAAGGGCAGTAGACGGTTCCACTGTGCTTCTTTTACCGCACACTTTCCGCTGCTGCCCATTACTTTTTCCACGGCTGCACAGGTCTTTGGTCCAAAAATTCCATCCAGCATCACCTGCTGTCCTGCACGCTGCAATGCCAGCTGCAGATATTGTACCCAGATTCCCTGATCCCCAGGATATAATTCTTTCATTTTGTTCCTGCCTTATTCTCATTCTTTTTATTTTATGAGAATCAGACAGTTTTGTTTCCATTATGCAAATGCTTCTGCTACATTTTCTTCTGTTACTTCTTCCTTCTCATCGAGCAGATTGTTCATGCTCTTTAAGCTGATCAGAAGTGTGGACGTGTTGTGAAGCAATGCCGATGTGGTCGGTGGAAATACCCCTGCCACACCAAGAACGATCAATGAGGTGTTAATTCCTACGATCAGACGGTAATTTCTGTGAATCCGCTCCATCAGCCCATTACTGATCTTCTTTAAGGTAACGAGCTCATGGAGATCATCTGCACCCACCGTCACATCTGCAATCTCGCGTGCGATCTGTGCACCATCACTGATGGCAATGCCGACATCCGCTGCAGACAATGCCGGAGAATCATTGATACCGTCACCGACCATGATCACCTTTCTTCCGGCATTCTTTTCTGCCTCAACAAAGCTTGCTTTATCTTCCGGCAATACCTCGGAATGATACTCATCCACACCGACTTTTTTCGCAATCACAGATGCCACGCGGTCGCTGTCTCCGGTCATCATAACAACCTTGGAGATTCCGAGTTTCTTTAACTTTGCAATAACCTCAACCGCTTCCAGACGAAGTGGATCTTCGATGCAGATCACTGCCACAAGCACTCCGTCAATCGCCATATACAGGTGGGAATACTGCTCCGGAAGCTGCTCAAATATCTCTTTCTTTCCCTCCGGAATTGTAGCATTCTCATCCTCAAATACGAAATGATAGCTTCCGATCACAATATGTTTCTCCCCGATCTTGGAAGAAATACCGTGTGCGACAATGTACTCTACCTTTGAGTGAAGTTCCTCATGTACCAGATTCCGGTTTACTGCCTCACGTACCACAGCCTTTGCCATGGAATGTGGAAAATGTTCCTCTAAACAGGCAGCAATACGAAGCAGTTCATCCTCGGACTGATCATTGAAGGAAACAATCTTTGCCACTGTCGGCTGTGCCTTGGTCAGTGTACCGGTCTTATCAAAGACGATGGTATCCGCTTCCGCCATAGCTTCCAGATACTTGCCTCCCTTTACGGTAATGTTATAGGTACTTGCTTCCCGGATTGCAGAGAGCACGGACAATGGCATCGCAAGTTTCAATGCACAGGAGAAGTCCACCATTAACACAGAAATTGCTTTTGTCACGTTTCTGGTAAACAGCCATACAAGCCCTGTTCCCAGGAAGGTATATGGCACCAGTTTATCTGCTAAATGTTCGGCTTTTCCTTCCAGTGAGGATTTCAGTTTCTCTGATTCCTCGATCATCGCCATGATCTTTTCATACTTGCTTGATCCGTTTACTTCTCTGACGCGGATCGTAATCTCGCCTTCCTCGACAACAGTTCCGGCATATACCACGCCATCAGGTACTTTGCGGACCGGAACCGATTCTCCGGTTAAAGATGCCTGATTTACCATTGCCTCTCCGTCCGTTACCGTTCCGTCAAACGGGATCACATTTCCCATATGAATGCGCACTTCATCTCCGGACTGCACGTTGTCTGCGGAAACGAGTACTTCCTGTCCATCACACATCATCCATACCTTGCTGATGTTGAGTGACATACTGCGTGCCAGATCTCCCACGGATTTCTTATGTGTCCATTCTTCCAGCGTCTCTCCGATACCAAGCAGATACATCACAGATCCTGCGGTCGCAAAATCACCACGGATAATGGAAACACCAATGGCAGTTGCATCCAGTACCGGAACCTCGATCTTACCCTGAAACAGAGTCTGAAGCCCTTTCCAGATATACTTCACGGATTTCACCGTTGTGATTACTGCACGAACGGAAAACGGCAGAAACAGTTTGTTACCGAAATGCCAGAACGTCTGCTCCACCAGCTGATCCCAGTAACGCTGATTCATTTCTCTTCCGGAATTTTTAATATAGGTATCCGGAACATCCGTCTTTTCATACGAAAATGCCTTTAACACTTCAAGGATTGCATCTCTGTTTCCTTCATAACAAATGGTCACATCTTCGGTACGATTTTGAATTTTTGCGGAAATCACAGATTCACACTGTTCCAGATAATACTGTAATGTATCTGCCTGTGCAAATGACATACGACTCTGGATCACATGAATCCTCATTCTTCCTCTTATCTCATGTCTGATTTGAAATTTCATATCTATAACCTGCTTTCGATAAAAGAGATGTTACATATAAGGTAACATCTCTTTCATGCGTTTTTATGCTTCTGCTGTCTCTTCTGTAGTTTCTGTCTCTTCGGCAGTTGTCTCTTTGGTTACTTCCTCACCATCAAATACTTCCTCTTCTTTTGCTGCACGGTCTTCGTTGATCTGCTTTGCTTCTGCATAGATATCCTCTGCATTCTCCTGTACCTTTGTAGCGGTCTTTAAAACAACTTCCTTTGCGCGGAGTACGGCTGCTGTACAATTTGTATAAAGTTTCTTTGCATCCTTGCTGGAAAGAATCTTGATTCCTGCGGTACCAAACAGTACACCTGCTGCAAAAAGTCCGGTTTTCTTTGCATCAAAATTTTTGAAACACTTTAACATCGTTGTTTCCTCCTTAATAACTGATTTATAATTTTGTCTTCCTGTTTAAAAACGTATTTTATGCCCCATTTTTCCAATTTGCAAGTATTTTTTTAGTCACCACGGCGTGCAAAAAAGAGCATAAAAAAGGACTCACACCATCTATCATCCGATAAATAGCGGAGTCCCACACTTTATACAACAGCAATCCGGCTGTCCTTATTGAGAAAACTTATCATTACTGTTCCACGCCGGCTTTTCCTGCTGCAATCTTTTCTTTTTCTTTGTTCCAGAGTTTTTCTGCGGTAGGTGTCCAGTTCTCGGCATAAGGAGCAGCCTTTTCTTTCAGATGTTCCGGTGTCTCCGGTGACTGATAATCGGTATTTACTGCCTTTGACTCTTTTACCATCTCTCCAAGCTTATCCGGGTTCTCAAGCATCGGACACGGACGAAGCATATTGTCATTAAACGGCTGGTTGTCATGATATGCCTGGAATAACGGGCTCTTTAAAGCATCCAGCAGGCTGCAGTCATGAATATTTGCATTGGAATAATGAATAAATACGCATGGCTCCACATCACCCTTGGCATTGATATGTAAATATCTTCGTCCACCGGCGATACATCCGCCGACAAACTGTGCGTCATTCTGGAAATCCATGCTAAATATTGCCTTTGTCTGACGGAACTTACGGATACGATGGAAAATTTCCTCACGCTGCTCAGGTGTAGGCAGAAGTTCCACTGCTGCATCATTTCCAACCGGCATATAGTGGAAGAACCATACAAATAATGCACCACTCTCAACCAGCATATCAAAGAATTTTTCGCTGGTTACATCATCTAAATTCTTTCTGGTATAGCAGGTGGAAATACCAAATGGTAAACCATGGCTCTTTAACAGGCCCATGGCATGCTGTACTTTATCAAATACACCTTCGCCTCTTCGTCCATCGTTTGCTGTCTCAAATCCTTCCAGACTGATTGCCGGAACAAAGTTCTTGACACGAAGCATCTCCTGGCAGAACTCTTCATCAATCAAAGTACCGTTTGTGAAAGAAAGGAATTCACAATCCGGATGCATCTCACAGATCTTGATCAGGTCTTTTTTACGTACCAGTGGTTCTCCACCTGTATAAATATACATATAGGTACCAAGCTCCTTACCCTGACGTACGATAGAATCAATCGTATCCAGATCCAGATTCAGCTGATGGCCATACTCTGCTGCCCAGCATCCGGTACAGTGTAAATTACATGCAGAGGTAGGGTCTAACAGAATTGCCCACGGAATGTTACAGTTGTTTTCTTCAGCAAGCTGTTCCTGTAATGCACTTCCCTTTAAACTTGCATTGAAAATGAAATTCTGGAAGAATGCTTTACGTACTTCCGGATCCAGCTGGTAAATACGAAGAATTAACTGATACCAGTTTCCTCTTTCTTTGATTACCTTACGGATCATATTTCTCTGTGCCTCATACCATCCGTCCGGTGCAAATTTGTCAACCATATCCATCAGTTTCGGAATATTCTCCTCCGGATCTTTCTCCATATACTTTAAGGCCTGCTTGATTCCAAAGTTCTGAATACTCTTCTGTAATGACATTTTATTCATAATCTCAACTTCCTTTCATTCTGTCGCCATAACATGACAGAAATGTTTTTGTGTAATCTGAAAAGTATTATATCTTTTCTCTTCTTAAATTCAAGTGGACAAATGTACGAATGTGGGTAAAATTTGTCGAATTTTGCCAGATTACAGAATGCTTCTGCCCTTATTTCTGACTCTGCAGCACATACTTTGCAATCATTTCCACACTCGAACGCAACAGTGCACTGAATTCCTGCGGGGACACACATTCCCTGTCCTCAAGCCATCTCACCAGTGCTGCCAGAAATGCATCCGAAAAGAAATGAATATAAAATTCCTCATGTTCTCCTTTTTCCTCTTCCTCTACCATCGCAAGAAATTTACGATTGACAGGGACTAAAATATCCCGGAAATGTTCTGTAAAAGAGTTCTGCCCCTCAATCTGCAGTACTTTCGAATAGAATGTCCGGTGTTTATAAAAATACTCACAGATTTTTTCCAGTATATCCCATGTAAAGCCGGCATTTTTCCATTCTTCTTCTGAAAAAATCTTTGTAATTTCCGTGTCAAAAATCCAGTTGACCAGATCATATTTATCT
>ENA-OYYG01001128-OYYG01001128.1-human-gut-metagenome-genome-assembly--contig:-NODE-1128-length-9301-cov-5.160502_pt1 | contig 9301 bp, 10 predicted proteins | sample MGYA00244061_ERZ653444 | MGnify/ENA primary metagenome ERZ653444 (study PRJEB26926, sample SAMN06165059) | human gut metagenome | biome: ENVO:00009003; feature: ENVO:2100002; material: ENVO:00002003... | reverse complement strand
GTGGGCTCGGAGATGTGTATAAGAGACAGCGGCGAGCAGGGCGAGACTGGCGAGCAGACCGCACCTACTCCCGGCGACGACGCCGACGAGCCTGCCAGCACCAACACCGCGGCCGACGAGGCCCCTGAGTACGACGAGGACATGAAACTCGACGAGCTGAAGGAAGTGGCCGCGCGCTATGGCGTGGACGCCTCTGCCATGCGCAAGAAGGCCGACGTCATCGCTGCCATCGAGGCCGCCAAGGCCGAGCAGCCTGATGACGGCACCGACGACGAGGAGCCCCCTCAGATCGGCGCAGCCGATCCCGTCTGATGGCCTTCAGCTTCAAGGCGATGGTCGAGGCTGACCGCCGGCGCACGTTTCTCAATCTCGACGAGTTCGGAGAGAAGCACACCGTCGAAGGCCGGGCCATCGCTGCCGTGCTGGATGACAACGCCCTGAAGGAACGCCAAGGGGGGCAAGAGCTGAGCGTCGCGGAGTCCTCTCTGCTGCTTTACGCAGCGGTCGAGGATCTGCCTGCTCGGCGCCCGGCGGGTGAAGGGCTCAACGTCGACGGCCGCGAGTACATCGTCAACGACTGGAGCGAGGACATGGGGATCGCCACCGTGGCCCTCGGCCAGACCGTCACCATGTAGGAGGTGCCGCCATGTCCATCGTCAACAGCATCGAAACCGTCCGGGACTGGCTGACCGCTGAGGTCTGCCCTCTGGTCAAGCTGAAGCTCCCGGACGATAAGGCCACAGACGCCTCCTACCCCTACAAGCTGGTCAACCCGGCCGCCTTCTCGCTTTTCGTTCCCTCAAAGGACAGGACGCCGCCGAACATCGCCGCACCGATCCCGTCGGTCTGCGTGCAGCTCGTTCAGGGCGACGACCGCCTGATCCGAAGTGCCCGCAGCGTCAAGATCCGGCTCCTCTTTTCAGCGTGGGATCCCGGCTATCACGGGCCCGACATTTACAAGCCGAAAGGCGACGGCAGCGGCTCCTACGTCCAGCAATACAACGAGGCCGCGGCGGCCTACTTCGTGAAGAACGGAGAGGGCTGGCGTGACGCATGGAATTTTGTGGACACAGCCCTCCGACGGATCGAAAACGCCGAGTACCTCGGCGACCTCCGCGTCATCAAAGAGGAAGGCATCACCTTTGGCCCCGTCGCCGAGCAGGACGCCGTCCCCGACTTTTACCCGTACTGGTTTGCGTGGGCCGAGTTCTCCGTCGAGGAGACGCTGACCCGCAACCCGGAAAGCTACCAACACCTGCTTTAAGGGCAGCCCCGCGGCTGCCCTAATTTCATGCAAAGGAGGATAAGCAGATGGCAAACGAATACCTCTACGGCGCCTACGGCCACATCGGCGAAACCGTGGCACAGAGCGCCGTGCAGGCGGGCACCACGCCGGTCTATATCGGCACGGCACCCGTCAACCTCGTGCGCGGCTTCGGCAAGGCCGGCGTCATCAACGCGCCGATTAAGATCACCAGTCTGGTCGACGCGCAGAAGAAACTCGGCTACGCGGCCGACTGGGGCACCTTTACCCTGTGCGAGGTCATGTACGCACATTTCAACAACACCCTCGGGAACATCGGCCCGATCTACGTCATCAACGTGCTCGACCCATCTGAGGGAAAGCACCGCAAGGAGGAGGCCACCACCAAGACCCTCGCCTTCACCGGCGGCCGTGCCGAGTTCGCCAGCAGCACGGTCATCCTCGACACGCTGACCATCGCAAAGGCGACCAGCGGCAACTACGTCGAGGGCTCCGACTACGCCGTGGACTACAACTTTACCAAGGGCACGGTCATCATCACCAGCCTGAAGGACGACGCGCAGCTCACCGGCAACCTGACGGCCACCTTCTACGAGGTGGACGACAGCGTCAAGGACAGCGACATCATCGGCGGCGTCACCTCTTCCGGCGAGTACAGCGGCCTGAGCGCGATCGCGCTGCTCTATCCCGAGCAGTTCGCGGTCTGCAATCTGATCGCAGCCCCCGGCTGGAGCCACAGCCCTGCCGTCTATAACGCTATGCTGACGGCCAGCCAGAAGATCAACGGCCACTGGGACGCCTTCGTCGTGGCCGACCTGCCCCTCGTGGACAGCACCGCGCAGGCGGTCGACACGATCACCAAGGCGATCGCATGGAAGAAGGCCAACGCCTTCACCGGCGAGCGTTCCAAGGTCTACTGGCCGCAGGGCGTGGACAATCTCGGCAACGTGTACCACCTGAGCACGATGGCCGTGGTCGAGCTCATGCGCGCCGACTTCAGCCACAACAGCGTCCCGATGGAGACCTGCGGCAACAAGGCTATCCCCATCATCAAGCAGTATTTCGGCGCCAACGCCAACAACCGCGGCTTCGACCAGCAGACCGGCAAGGAGCTGACGCAGAACGGCATCAGCACCGCCGTGGCATGGGGCGGCGAGTGGGTACTGTGGGGCGACCATACGGCTGCCTACACCTACGGCGCAAATGTGGATCCCCGCGCGATCTTCGACGTCTCCATGCGGATGCTCATGCACATCACCAACGACTTCCAGCGCGAGTGGAGCCCGGAGATCGACGAGCCCATGACCCGCGCGCTGAAGGATCGCATCATCAACCGCGAGCAGGAGAAGCTCGACGGCTATGTCAGCATGGGCGCGCTGCTCGGCTCCCCTGTGATCCTGTTCCTCGAGAGCGAGAACAGCACCACCGACGTGATGAATGGCGACTTCCGCTGGGACATCGCCGTCACCCCGACCCCGCCCCTCAAGTCTGCGAGCGTCTACGTCGCCTACACCGACGCGGGCTTCTCCGTCTACTACGAAGGAGGTGACGAGTAATGGCAAACCTGTGGCTCGACCTGAAGGGCCCCATCCTCGCCGACACCGTCTACATCGGCGGCACCCTCGTCGCCAAAGACGTGACCATCTCGCTGCCGGCCGTCACTCCTGTGACCGCTGACTTCAAGGCTATGGGAACCTACACCGCCCCCATCCTCGGCCAGATCGAGGCTATGGAGGCGTCCATCACCAAGATCGGCATTGACCTCGGCCTGCGGAACATGATGAAGCTCGAGAGCAAGACCATCGAGATCCGCTGGGCTCAGGACGTGAAGCAGGCCGACGGCTCCACCAAGACCGAAGGCTGCAAGGCGTTCCTCCGCTGTGTCTCCAAGGGCATCCCGGGCCTCTCTGTGGATCCCGGCAACACCAGCGAGAACGAGGCCACGTTTGCCGTGAGCCGCTACCAGCTCTACGTCGGCGGCGCTGAATACTGGCTGATCGACCAGCTCAACACGATCCTGCGCGTCGGCGGCGTCGACTACGCCAAGGACATCCGCAGCCTGCTGTAACCTGAAGGGCGCCGCGCCTGTGCGGCGCCCTCTATTTATCGAAAGGAGACGCACCCAATGAAGAACACCATCAAGCTCGACAACCCCGTGCAGATCAACGGCAAGAGCTACGACGAGCTGACCTATGACATCAGCGAGATCACCGCACAGGCGTTTGCTGAAGCTGACGCCAGAAAGCTGAGCGCCAGCGGATCCAAGAACGGCAACGCGGCCGGCGCGGCCGAGCTGGACTACGGCCTGCACCTCTACCTCGGCTTCGCTGCCATCATCGCCATCAACCCTGAGATCGACATCTCCGACCTCGAGCGCGTCCGTGGCTACGACGTTATGAAGATTATGAGGATCGGCCGGGATTTTATTTCCGGGAAGTCGGAGGAACCCTACACCCCAGACAGCTCCGACGCGCAATCCGAGACTACGCCCGAGCCTTCCACACGTCGACGCGAGATCTCGGAGAGCGAAGGCTGACCGACTTCCTGACCGAATACGGGGAGGCCGTCGAGGAGGCCAAGCGGCTCCAAGCGAGCCGGCCGACTCGTGCGGCCAGCTTTAAGAAACCCCACATCAGAAGGAGGTGACGCACATGGCAAACGGAAAAACGATGCAGGCGGTCGTCAATCTGGCCGGCAGCATCGACCCATCACTCGGCAAAGCCATCGAACAGGCTCAGAAGAAAATCAGCGGCCTGAACGTGAAGGCGCTGGCCGTTGGTGCAGCCGTGGGCGGCATCGCTGTGGCGACAGGCAAGGCAGTCGTCGAGGCCGGAAAGTACATGAAGGATCTCGGCGCGTCCTTCGATGACGCTGCTGATGCTATCCGCATCGGAACCGGCGCCACCGGCGACGCGCTGGACGGGCTTCTTGATGACTTCGACGCCGTCTACAAGAGCGTCCCGACCACAATGGAGGACGCCAGCAAGGCGATCGCAGACTACAACACCCGCCTCGGCCTCACCGGCCCGCAGCTTCAGGAGATCTCCAAGCAGGCCATCCAAGTGAGCGATATGCTCGGGGACGACCTCGGCAGCGTGATCAAGGAGTCGAGCCAAGCCTTCCAACAGTGGAACATCGACGCCGACGACATGGGCGGCGCTATGGACTACATTTTTAAGGTCAGCCAGAGCACGGGCATGGGCTTCACGGATCTGATGGCAGATATGCAGAAGTTCGGCCCGCAGCTTCAGGAGATGGGCTACTCCTTCGAGACGGCGAGCGCCCTGATGGGCCAGCTCGACAAGGCCGGCGTAAACACCGACGAAGTGCTCGGCGCCATGAAAAAGAGTGTCGCCACGCTCGCCAAGGAGGGCATCAGCGCCAGCGACGGGCTCGCCATGTACTACGAAAAGATCAAAAACGCCGGGACGGCCGCAGAGGCCGCCAGCATCGCGTCGGAGATCTTCGGCACAAGGGCAGGCTCCACGATGGCCGCAGCAATCCGAGACGGCTCTCTGGCCGTCGCAGACCTGACGGCTGAGCTGCAAGAAAACGGCGAGACAATCGCCGGCGCAGCCGATGACACCTACGACTTCGCCGAGCGGCTTCAGGTTATGAAGCAGGGGCTCGAAGTGGCCCTCAAGCCTATGGCGAACACTGTGTTCGACGGCCTCAACAAGTTCATGCCGACCCTGCAAAAGCTGATGGAGCAGATCACCCCGGCCATCTCCAAGGCGGTCGAGGCTGCGGCCCCGTTTGTCGACGAGTTCCTGACCGGCGCTGCCGACGCCCTCGAGGACGTTCTGCCCCTGATCTCTCAGCTCGCGGCCGACCTTCTGCCCGTTCTGACGCAGCTAATGAGCACTCTGCTCCCGCCGCTTCTCAACCTCGTGCAGACGCTCCTCCCGCCACTCATGCAGATCGTCTCCGCGATCCTGCCACCTATTGCCAGCCTGCTCGCCACCGTGCTCCCGATCATCACGCAGATCGTCAGCGCTGTGCTGCCTGTGCTGGTGAGCATCATCTCGAGCCTGCTGCCGGTCATCACCCCGCTGCTGGAAGTGGCCCTGCAAATCGTCAACAGCGTCATCATGCCGCTGCTTGATCCCCTGATGCAGCTCGTTCAGGCACTACTCCCTCCGATCCTGAGCCTGATCGGCGCCATCACCCCGCTGCTGACTCCGCTGCTGTCTATTCTGGAACCCATCGCCAGCGTGCTCGGCACGATCGTCGGCTGGGTATCGAAAATTGTCAGCTTCGGCTCCGGCGTCATTTCCAAGATCGCCGGCCTGTTCGGAGGTGGGGGCGGCGGCAGCGCGTCCGTCTCTGGCTATGCGACCGGCGGCTTCACAAGAGGCCCGTCCATCGCCGGCGAGGATCCGCGCTACCCGACCGAGGCGGTCATCAGCTTCAACCCTGCATACCGCTCGCAAAACCTGTCCTACTGGGCCGAGGCGGGCCGGATGCTCGGGGCATCTGACGGCGAAAGCGACTACGAGCTGCTCAGCGGCGGCTCCGGCACCGCTGTGGTCTACGACCTGAGCGGGCTGTCCTTCTCCCCACAGATCAAGATCGAGGGCGACACCGACGAGGACGCACTGATCCGAAAGCTCCGCGACCTCGAGCCGGAGTTCATCGACTTCATCCTCGAGGCACTCAGCAGAAGGGAGGGCGGCGCCTATGTCACAGCAGACAGTCGGCTTTATTGATTATGTTGCGCAGGGCGGCGACACCTTCGACAGCATCGCGCTCGTCGCCTATAACGAGGAGCGCATGGCGAGCACCATCATCGAGGCCAACCCCGACCTCAGCGACGTACTGATCTTCGAGGGCGGCGAGGCTGTGCGGATCCCGATCGTCGAGACCGTGGAGACGCCGGAGACCCTGCCGCCGTGGAGGAGGTGACGCCGTGAAAATCCTATACGAAGGCGTCGACATCTACCCGGACATCAGCGTCCACCGCTGCTATCACGATATGTACGCCGAAAAGCAGAGCGACGAGCTGCTGCTCAAGCTCAACGACACCCGCGAGCTGTGGGACTCGTGGAACCCCAAGAAGGGCGATACCATCGCCATCGAGGACGGCGCGGCCAAGACGGGCAAAATGTTCGTCGAGAGCGTCGTCCCCGAGTCTGGCATCATCACCCTGCGGGCATACTCCGTCCCACAGTCTGCGAAGGATAAGCGGAGCAAATCGTGGGAAAAGGTCAAGTTTCTGCAACTGGCCCAAGAGATCGCCAGCCGCCACGGCCTGACGCTCGAGACCTACGGGATCACCGACCAGACCTACGACTACGTCGAGCAGAACAACCTCGCAGACTTCGCATTTTTTCAAAACCGCTGCACCCTCGAGGGCGCGGCGTTTCTGGTGTATGACGGCAAGCTGGTCGTCTACGACGAGGCATACATGGAAAGCCGGCAGCCCGTCGACACCATCACCATCACCCCGGCCAATGACTTCGAGTATCGCGACGAGGGCACCAACGCCTACGGCTCGGCCGAAGCCGTCAACGGCGGCCTGACCGGCACCTTCGCAGCCCCGAGCGGCGGCGACAAGGTGCTGCGCCGGATCCTGCCCTTCCGCATGACCGACCAGAGCGAGGCCGACCGCTTCGCCAAGGGCCTCCTCCGGGACGCCAACAAAAACGCGACCGTTGGCACCCTCTGGACGGGCTCGCTGCTGCGAGACTATGCGGCGGGCTCTGTGGTCACGCTGGCGACCGAGGGCGTTAAGTCGTGGGACGGCACGGCCTTCATCAGCCGGATACGGCACGACTACGTCAAGACGCGGAGCAAGCTATACCTCCGCAAGCCACTGGAGGGATATTGATGAACAGCAACAACCAAATGATCCAGAAGGGCAAGATCTCCAGCGTGGAGGGGAAGGCCGACAGGAACGGCGACAAAACCACGGCCAGAGTGCTCCCAAGCACCGCCGACAGCATGGTCACGCGGCCGCTGACGATCCCGTGGTATCTGCGCGGGGAGATGGGAAATCTGACCCCCGGCACAGAAGTCGCCTATGCTATGTTCGAGGACGGCACCGGCATCATCCTCTCCCGCATGGACGGAGAGTGGGACGGCATCGTCCCGGGCGACATCACCGTCAAGAAGGGCGCGCTCACGATGCAGGACAAGGGCATCAGCGTCCCGTCGGCAGATGTGACCGCCACGGGCATCAGCCTGACCGGCCACACCCACACCGACAGCCGAGGCGGCACCACTTCTGGCCCACAGTAAGGAGGGATAGACATGGCCGTCATGGCATCGTGGAACGGCAAGACGTGGGGCGTCTCCAGCCAGAGGATCGCCGCACTCAATGGCATCTCCCACAGCGTCGAGCTCGACACGGAAAACAGCGACGACAAGGCCGGATCTCCGGCGACCAAGACCAAGGCGCTCAAGCTGCAAAGCATGAGCTTCGACTTCGATCTGGCCGCCGCGGTCGGCTGCGACGTGCGCAGCGAGTACGAGTCGTGGACGGCGCTGGTCGGGCAGTATGCTCCCTTCTATCTGGCCGGCCGGCGCTTCGGCCCGGCCAACCTTCAGCTCACGGCTGTGAGCCTATCAGACACCAAGCTGGACAACCTCGGCAGGATCCTGACCGGCAAGATCACGATCAAACTGACCGAGTACGCCGAGGAGGCCAGCAGCAAAAAGGCCAGTTCTGGAAAATCCAGCAGCAGCGGCAAGAGCGGCAGCAGCTCCAAGTCGGCGGCGGGCATCGCTACCTACAAGGAGCTCGGCATCAGCTCCTCGGCCGTGAGCGTCGGAGCCTCCAGCAGCGCCAAAGCATCCAAGAAACCAACCAATGCGCAGCTCAAGTAAAGCGAGGTGATCCCAATGAAAGCATCCGGCAACGGAGCGCCCGAGATCTGCGTGCAGAACCTCCTCAAGACCATCCGCGGGGAGGTGCCCTACGAGCGCATCAAGGGGATCGATCGCACGCTGATCGACAAGCCGAGCGAAACCGCTGCGACCGATCTGGCCGCCGACGTGGAGTTCGTTGTGGAAACCTACGAACCACGCGTGCAGCTCAGTGACTCCGACCTGAAGGCCCTGACCGCTCAGACCGGCGACTTCGAGCTGAGGGCCAGCATCGAGAACATCACATGAAGGAGGTGAACAGCGTGAGCGACGCGACAAACACCTACGGCGAGGACATTAAACTCACCACGACAGACGCGAGCACCCTATACAAGACCATCATCACCGAGCTCGAAAAGGGCGCCGGCGAGCCGCTCTACCCGGGCGACGAGCGCCGGATCTTCGGCGAGGCTCTCGTGCCCGTGTTCGTTGCCCTCTACAACAGCCTCAACGACGTCGGCCGGCAGACGCTTCTCCGCTATGCGAGGGGCGAGGTGCTGGACGCCATCGGCGAGCGGCAGGACGTGAAACGACTGGAAGGCACACCGGCCAAGACGACCATGCGCTTCTCCGTCTCCACGCCGCAGGAGAAAAACATCATCATTCCGAAATGGACGAAGGTGACGCCGGACAGCGAAAACTATTTTGCCACCGACGAGATCGCTGTGCTGCAAGCTGGCGCCTACTCTGTGGAGGTGCCGACCTCGGCCGTGAGCAACGGCACGAAGTTCAACGGCTACGCAGCCGGCACGATCGGCACCCTCGTCGACCTGATCCCCTACATCGAGTCCGTCACCAACCTGACCGAAACAGCCGGAGGCGATGACGGCGAACCCTACACCACCGAAGGCGACAACCGCCTCCGCGAGCGGATCCGTCTGGCTCCCGCCAAGAGATCCACCGCGGGCCCCGAACAGGCTTACATCTACTGGGTAATGACGGCCGACAGTTCCATCGTGGACGCGAGGGCCGTCAGCGAGAAGGAAACCGTCAGCGAGACCCTCACGGTCTACGACGGCAAAGCCTTCAAGGGCGGCGGCACGCTCCTGACCGACACCCTCGTCGTGAAAGCCCACGGGCAGAGCACGGCGGCGGTCAAGGACACGGACTACACCGTCGACCTGTCTCTTATACACATCTCCGAGCCCACGAGACTCGACGTCATCTCGT
>ENA-OYYG01001094-OYYG01001094.1-human-gut-metagenome-genome-assembly--contig:-NODE-1094-length-9548-cov-4.339724_pt1 | contig 9548 bp, 9 predicted proteins | sample MGYA00244061_ERZ653444 | MGnify/ENA primary metagenome ERZ653444 (study PRJEB26926, sample SAMN06165059) | human gut metagenome | biome: ENVO:00009003; feature: ENVO:2100002; material: ENVO:00002003... | reverse complement strand
GTCGAGTCTCGTGGGCTCGGAGATGTGTATAAGAGACAGCTTATGTACCGCTACGCTCTGCGACAGGAGCGCATCGTACTAAATAAAGTACGAGCGTGCCGCGTTTCTTATACCCTGCCAAGGGCTACGGGATTATTTTACTAACTCTCAATTTACAAAACATTTAAAAACAGTATTGACTTTTTCCAGGCATATGGTAATATAAACATATGAACAGTGGTTCATATGAATGAATATTAAAACTAAATGCAAATCATTAGCAACTAAACAAAAAATGCGAATGGAGAAAGAGGAGGATATTACCATGAAGAAAACTTACAAGATCGAAGTAGACTGTGCAGCTTGTGCTCTGAAGATGGAGGATGCAGCGAAGAAGGTAGAGGGTGTTACCGGTGCAACCGTCAGCTTCATGACCCAGAAGATGAAGGTGGAATTTGCCGATGGCAGCGATGAGAAGGCCGTTATGGAGAACGTGGTAAAAGCCTGCAAGAGAGTAGAGGATGACTGCGAGATCTATTTATAGGATGCTCTCGGAAAAGAGGAAGCTATGACTAAGAAACAGAAAAAAGTACTGGTCCGCATCATTGTGGCGGCAGTACTGTTAATTATTTTGCATTTTGTACCTTTGGAAGGGATCTGGCTGGGACTGCTGTACCTGATTCCCTATGCGGTGATCGGCTATGATATTCTCAGAAAAGCCGTTCTGGGCATTATGCACGGTGAAGTGTTTGATGAGAATTTCCTGATGGCGGTAGCTACCGTAGGTGCCATGGGACTGGGAGAGTATTCCGAAGGCGTGGCCGTTATGCTGTTCTACCAGATCGGTGAACTGTTCCAGGCGGTAGCTGTGGGCAAGAGCCGTCAGAACATCAGCGCCCTGATGGATATCCGCCCGGATTATGCCAACATTGAGGCAGAGGACGGCAGCTTAGAGCAGGTAGATCCCGATGATGTAGAGATCGGAACCGTGATTGTGGTACGTCCCGGTGAAAAGGTTCCTATCGATGGTGTGGTAGTGGAAGGTACATCCACACTGAATACCAGTGCCCTGACCGGTGAAAGCGTCCCCAGAGAGATCACAGTGGATCAGGATGTGATCAGCGGCTGTGTGAACCTGACCGGATTACTTAAGATCCGTACCACCAAGGAATTTGGAGAATCCACCGTATCCAAGATTCTGGATCTGGTAGAGAATTCCAGTATGAAGAAGTCCAAGTCTGAGAACTTTATTACGAAGTTCGCAAGATATTATACCCCGGCAGTCTGCTACAGTGCTCTGGCACTGGCCATCCTGCCTCCTGTGATCAACCTGATCATGGGCAATCCGGCAGTCTGGAGCACGTGGATCATTCGTGCCTTGACTTTCCTGGTAATCAGCTGCCCTTGTGCACTGGTCATTTCCATTCCCCTTTCTTTCTTCGGAGGAATCGGAGCAGCAAGTGCCTGTGGTATTCTGGTGAAGGGGTCCAATTATCTGGAAGCGCTGTCTGAGACCAAATATGTGGTATTTGACAAGACCGGTACCCTGACCAAGGGTGTATTCGATGTGACGGGTATTTACCCCGGCAGGGATTTCACAGAGGATGAACTGCTTGAGTATGCTGCATATGCGGAGAGCTATTCCAGCCATCCCATCAGCAAGAGCCTGAAGATTTCTTACGGCAAGGAGCTGGAGGCGTCCAACGTCAGTGATGTGGAAGAAATCAGCGGACACGGCGTTACTGCCAAAGTAAATGGCAAGCAGGTAGCGGCCGGTAATGCGAAACTGATGAAGAGCCTGAATCTGTCCTATACGGAAAATACCGGTGTCGGTACAGTGGTACATGTAGCGGTAGACGGAAAATATGCCGGATACATCCTGATCTCTGATGTGATCAAGGATGGTGCGAAGGAAGCCATTGCATCTCTGAAGAATTCCGGTGTGAAGAAATGCGTTATGCTGACCGGTGACAGCAAAACAGTTGCAGAATATGTGGCCGGTGAGTTAAAATTGGATGAGGTACACAGTGAACTGCTTCCCGCAGACAAGGTAAGCTGCGTGGAGAAGCTGTTGCAGGACAAGAGCGAGAAGGAAAAACTGGCATTCGTGGGTGACGGTATCAACGATGCACCGGTACTTTCCCGTGCTGATATCGGTATCGCCATGGGAGCCCTTGGCTCAGATGCGGCCATTGAGGCAGCGGATGTGGTTCTGATGGATGACAATCCTGCCAAGATCGCTCTGGCTATGCGGATTTCCCGGAAATGTCTGCGCATCGTTTACGAGAACATCGTATTTGCGCTGGCAGTTAAGGCCATCTGCCTGATCCTGGGTGCGCTGGGTATCGCCAACATGTGGGTTGCTATCTTCGCAGACGTAGGAGTTATGGTACTGGCTGTGCTCAATGCCATCAGATGCCTGCGCATTAAAAACAATTAACCGGATGCAGGCAAAATATGCCTGCGTCATGAGATCACCGGTATTCCGGGAGAACAGGTGGACATGCAGACTTTTTTTTCAGAAATTACAGCACTGTGCAGGAACGAACAATTTCTGCACAGTGTGATGGAAAAATATCATTATGATCCGGAAGAATATCCCAATCTGAAGCGACTGGCAGGTGAGATGATCCCCTGCCTGGAGACAGAAGCGGGATGGCAGGACAGAGAAATCCAAGAGACTTTTCCCGGGAGGGATCAGTCTTTTTTGGCTGTAGGTATTACTCTGGGAAAAGGGATCGATGAACTGCAGGAAAAGTATTTGCAGAACGGATTTCTGACAGAGAGTTATATGATCGAAGTACTGTCCAGTGAATTATTATTAGAAAGCTACCGGGCTTATACAGAGTGGCTGGTTGTGCATCGGGATCTGCATGTTGCCAGACTGCATTTTTTAGGTGGGGAGATTTCTGAGACTTCAGAACAAAAAATAAGCAGTCTGCTGCGGCTGGCGAACCTTCCCATGCTTCTGCAGGAGCTTGCATTGCCGGTTACCTGTAATGCAGCGTATTGTATGATCCCGAAGAAAAGTGTGGTATTTTATGCGGAGCTGACGAAGGATCCTTTTACCAAATGTGCCGGAATCTGTCTGGGATGCGGCAGGAGAGACTGCCCGAACCGCATGGAGGAAAAGGAGAATTTCCCTCTGCGGTTTGCGGACATGACGGACCGTCCGCTGTCCTATGGGTATGCCAGGATTTTTTCCAAAGCGGATGTAAAATAGGCTTATAGCGTACAAATCGGCAGAAAGTATTGTCCGAAATATTAAAATTCTGATAAGATTTATCAGACGACTTGTAAGTAAGATAAGAATATGGTATGATGCAATCACTTTCAAAGAGGAGAGATATCGCGTGTGCGGTGTCTTTCCTCTTTTTATGTATACAATGAGTCAAACACGGATTTGTGCCTGCACAGGAGGCTGTATTTGACGAAGATACATCATCAAGCGTTTTTTATTCGGTGATCAAGTAAAAGATTTGAGAAGAGAGGTGGCTTATGGAGGTATTTTTAGAGGTAACGCTACAGCATAAAAAATATCATGCGGGATTTATGGAAAGAATGCGACAGCAACCGGAAGTCACATCCTGCTATCAGGTAGAGGGGGAATATGATTTCCTCGTAAAAGCGGATGTGACCTCGGAAAAGGAACTGGAAAAACTGGAGCGCGGCGTGCGTAAGATTAACGGTGTCTGCAGTGTGCAGCCGGTCTATGCCCTGCAGGAGATCATATAGTCATACCCGGAGCAGGGCATTGAAGGTCTCCTCTAAATTCAGCCTGCCGTAGCCCCATTCCCGGTTGGGGTAGTTCAGACCCTGTGTACGCACGGCACCGCGTATGAAATAACTGCGGATCTCCCGGCTTTCCGCCAGCCGGTTATTGCCTTCAATGACTGACCATTGGAAAAATTGTGCCACAGCTCCGGCAGTGATAGCGGCAGCCATGCTGCTTCCCGTACGGCGTCCGTCAATGGTAGAGATATTGACTCCGGGAGCGGATAAGTCCGGCCGGATCTGCCCGGTGCGCCCAAAGCCTCTGCCGGATTCTGCGTAAAAACTGTTGTTTTCTGCGTTGTAAGTAGAAACGCTCAGAACCTCCGGAGCCATCGAGGGCTCCGTCAGAGTCATGTCGGGATCCGGATTGAGAAAATATACCGGAGTAGACAGAAATTCTGTGATAGGCAGCCACATGTGAAAATTGCCGTTATATAAACTACCGGAAGCAGAGACATGAAAGGTCCAGATACCGGGGGTAGGATCCTGGATGCGTACAAGGATCAGTTCTTCACCGGAATTTTCTTCCACAAGAGCAGAGTCGATAGTGACTCTGCTTTTTTCGTAGATAAAGGAATAGGTCACGCTTTGCTGCAACCCAAGGCGCAGTTCGGGAATATTTTCTCCACCGGGAGTGCGGATGCTCAGATTAAAAGCATCCGGCAGAGCGCCCCAAAGCTCCAGCCAGAATCCGATACAGCCTTCACTGACCCGGATCTCCACATCCCGGGAAGATTCCTCCGGTGTCTGAGCGCTTAATCTTCCACGGTAATGGTGAGAGGCGTTCCCTTCATTTCCACCGCAGACAATGGCGGCACGGCTTCTGCGGACAGCGAGGGAAGAGAGATACCGTGACAGGGAGGAATTGCCCGCATGATCTCCCTGGTTGGTTCCCAGACCCAGACAGATGACTACCGGACGCTCGAAGAGCTGCACGAAGGATTCCGCGTATTTGATGCCCAGCATAATATCATTTTCCTGATAGGCGGGAACACCCTCGGGCACCAGATAAAAGCTTCGTAGATATTGCTTACATTCCTTGAGTTTTACCACAACGATGTCGGCACCCGGTGCAGCACCGATATAAGGATTGCCTTGTCGGACGACACTGCCGGCGGCGACTCCGGCGAGGATACTGCCGTGTCCGTTTTCGTCCCGGGAGGGAACGATGGAATAAGGATCCTCGGAGCGCAGCGCCAGGTTAATATCCTCTCTGCGGTATTCAGAACCATATTTAAACCCCTCAGGTGGTATCCCGGTCTGAACTGTCTGATCCCAGATCGCCAGGATGCGGCTGTTGCCGTTCTCGTCCAGAAACACAGGACTTCGATAATCAATACCGGTATCAATAAAACACAGGATCACGCCCCGCCCCGTGAGACTTAGGGGCGGACGCTGTACCTGAGTGATCCCACTGGCGATCAGACTTGCCGGATCAAAGGGAGCGGCACCGGGTGGCGTCTCACCGGAGGGAGATAGCTGCATGAGCCCGTAAAGCTTCGGCATATTGTGATAGGGGAAAAAATCAATCTTCGGATTGCGGATTCCCAGATTGCCCAGATACAAAATCAAAAAATCTTCTCCGATGCGTTCATAACAATTATTGTCATCTCCCAGAAATTCCGATGCGGAAAAGTCTGTGATAATGTCATAAGTGTCCTCTGACAGGATCATTTCTTTGCAGTCCATGGGCGGTGCTCCGAAGAATTCATTTTTATAATATATACAACAGGTGATCTCTCCGTGCATTTCCGCAGAACTGATCCGTGGCATAAGGGAAAAGCTGTATCACATAGAATATTGTGAATATCAGGAAAAAGAAGGTAGAAATACCGGCAGGGGATCGTACGATGTGGGAACAGTCTATTTTCACAAAAGTATGGGAATTCGGAAAAGATAGAGCGGCAATGGTGAAGAAGCATTGTAAGAACGGGTTGATGCTGTGTGTTTTTTTGCTGGCAATGTTTTTCCTCGGGAGAAGCATTGGGGCCATTGCTTTCGGACTGCATCTTCAGCGGGAGATGAGCATCCGGGAGACGGCGGGGAGTGCATTGGAGAATACTCAGGCACTGCTCTCCGCGGAGAACTGGGGACTGGGATTCGGAACGGAAGGAACGCAGCCCACTGGCACGGCATCTGCGGAAGAACTAAAAGAGTACAATGCCTATTATGTGGGAGATGCGGAGGAGAAAAAGATCTATCTCACTTTTGACTGCGGCTATGAGAACGGTAATAGTTCCGCTATATTGGATGCATTGAAAAAGCATAATGCACCGGCGACCTTTTTTGTGGTAGGACATTTTCTGGAGTCGGCGCCGGAGATAGTGAAGCGCATGGTGGAGGACGGACATACCGTGGGAAACCATACCTATCATCATTATGACATGTCGAAAATTTCTGATCCGGCGGTTTTCCGGAAAGAGATGGATGACGTGAGAACTCTTTTTCAGGAGACCACCGGCACGGAAATGGCCATGTATTACCGCCCTCCTCAGGGAAAATACAGTGAGACGAATCTGCAGATGGCAAAGGATCTGGGGTATTCCACTTTTTTCTGGAGTCTGGCGTATGTGGACTGGAACGTGGATGCACAGCCCAGCCACGAGGAAGCTTTTTCCAAACTGACAGGCAGGATCCACCCCGGAGCGGTGGTGCTGTTACATAATACCTCGAAGACCAATGGGGAGATTCTGGATGAACTGCTGACGAAATGGGAAGAAATGGGTTATACCTTCGGAAAATTGGAAGAACTGGTGCAGTAGGGTTTGACTTCCCCTGCACCATACCCTATAATAGAGGACAGAAAAATATACTGGAGGACAACCATGGAAAAAGAACTGGTAGTTGTCATTGATTTTGGCGGACAGTACAATCAGCTGGTCGCCAGAAGAGTCAGAGAATGCAATGTCTATTGCGAGATCTACTCTTACAAGACAGACTTGAATAAGATAAAAGCGATGAATCCCAAGGGAATCATCCTGACCGGCGGCCCCGCAAGCTGCTATGAACCCGGTGCAGCTACCTGCTCCGAGGATCTGTTTAACTTAGGAATCCCTGTATTGGGACTCTGCTACGGCGCACAGCTGATGACCCATGTGCTGGGTGGTAAGGTAGAGCGTGCAGCCGTTCGGGAATACGGTAAGACTGAGGTGAAGGTAGACCGCAGTTCCAAGCTGTTTTCCGATGTATCCGAGAATACGATCTGCTGGATGAGCCATTTCGACTATATCTCCAAGCTGGCTCCCGGCTTCCGTGCCGTGGCCACCACCGCCAACTGCCCCGTGGCAGCAGCAGAGTGTGTAGAGCGTGGACTGTATGCGATCCAGTTCCATCCGGAAGTACTCCACACGGTGGAAGGCTCCAAGATGCTGTATAATTTCGTACGTAATATCTGCGGATGCTGCGGTGACTGGAAGATGGATTCCTTCGTGGAAGAGTCTATTAAGGCAATTCGTGAGAAGGTTGGTAATGGTAAAGTCCTCTGTGCATTGTCCGGCGGAGTGGATTCCTCCGTGGCAGCAGTACTGTTATCCAAGGCAGTCGGCGAGCAGCTGACCTGTGTCTTCGTAGATCACGGCCTGCTCCGTAAGAACGAGGGCGACGAGGTAGAAGCAGTCTTCGGTCCCAACGGTAATTATGACCTGCACTTTATCCGTGTGAATGCGCAGGAGCGTTTCTATAGCAAGCTGGCCGGAGTATCCGAGCCGGAGCATAAGAGAAAGATCATCGGCGAAGAGTTCATCCGCGTTTTCGAGGAAGAGGCGAAGAAGATCGGTGCCGTGGATTTCCTGGTACAGGGAACCATTTATCCCGACGTGGTAGAGAGTGGACTGGGCGGCGAATCCGCAGTGATCAAGTCCCACCACAACGTAGGCGGTCTGCCTGACTATGTAGATTTCAAGGAGATCATCGAGCCTCTGCGCAACCTGTTCAAGGATGAGGTCCGCAAGGTAGGACTGGAGCTTGGCATTCCGGAGCATCTGGTATTCCGTCAGCCGTTCCCCGGTCCCGGACTGGGTATCCGTATCATCGGCGAAGTGACCGCTGAGAAGGTCAAGATCGTACAGGATGCAGATGCCATCTACCGCGAGGAAATCGCTAACGCAGGTCTCGACCGCGAGATCAACCAGTACTTCGCAGCCCTGACCAACATGAGATCCGTAGGCGTTATGGGTGATGAGAGAACCTATGATTACGCCATCGCACTGAGAGCCGTGAAGACCATCGACTTCATGACCGCAGAGAGTGCACAGATTCCTTATGAAGTATTACAGAAGGTGACCAGCAGGATCATCAATGAGGTGAGCCATGTGAATCGGGTAATGTATGATATTACCAGTAAGCCGCCCGGAACGATTGAGTTTGAATAACGGACAGAAATGCCGAAAGCCTGTATTTATGCGGACTTCCGGCATTTACTTTTCCTGATGAGTTTATGGTAGGATAGGAGGATGAAAATGATAACAGATGCATTTGATAATTCAGAGGTTTTATTTGGAACAAAAGATTTTTATGGAGAACAAAAACATTTATGCGATAAGTGTATGATCATATTTTCAGAACTGATATTTGAATACATGCTTGATACATATGAGCATCATGAAGTTGGTGTGATAAGATGTTGCAATGGGATTACACCAGTGTATGTTTTTGACATAGAGGGAATGAAAATTGCCGGATATTTAAGTCATATCGGTTCTGCGCTGGCAGGTGGAGATGTAATAGATGTAAACTGGCTTACTGGTGCTGTGAAGTTTATTATGTTTGGTTCGGCAGGATCATTAGACAGTGGGCTGACAACAGGTAAATTTGTGATACCGACACACAGTTATCGGGAAGAGGGATTAAGTTATCACTATGCACCACCGGCAGATTACATCGAGGTAAAAAATGCAAAAACAGTCAAAGCGATATTTGATGAATTAAAACTTCCGAATGTTTTGGGAAAAGTCTGGACAACGGATGCAATATATCGGGAAACAAAAGCCAAATTTGATGCGAGAAAAAAAGAGGGCTGCATTGCTGTGGAGATGGAACTTGCCGGAGTTCAGGCAGTCTGTGACTTTTATGGATGGGAGTTATATAATTTTCTGGTTACCGGGGATGTATTAGATCAGGCAGTTTATGATGTTTCCGGGCTTGCGGATGCCAATCATAATATGGATAAATTATATGTTGCAATCGAGATTGCGAAAAGAATTTGAAATAGGGAAGGAGCATAAACGAATGATAAAGAAGATCACACGTGATCCAATGTTTCTTGCGCAGAAATCAGTGGACGCGACCGAAGCAGACAAGCAGGTGATAACGGATCTGTTGGATACTTTAAGAGCAAATTTAGATCATTGCGTCGGGATGGCGGCGAACATGATCGGAGTGAGCAAAAATATTATTGTAGTGGCAGCAGGACCATTTCAGTTTGCAATGATCAATCCGGTGATCACAAAGAAAACCGGAGCTTTTCAGACGGAGGAAGGCTGCCTTTCGCTGGATGGAGTAAGACCATGCACGAGATATAAAGAAATTGAAGTGGACTATCTGGACACAAATTTTAAGAAGCAGCACGGCAAATATATAGGCTGGACTGCCCAGATTATCCAGCATGAGGTAGATCACTGCAACGGCATCGTGATCTAGTTTTGATAGAAATTCAATCCAAGGAGGAAAATCATATGTTATTGATCTGTTATCCAAAATGCTCCACCTGTCAGAAGGCAAAGAAATGGTTAGATGGTAAGGATATCGCCTGTCTCTTATACACATCTCCGAGCCCACGAGACTCGACGTCATCTCGT
>ENA-OYYG01001081-OYYG01001081.1-human-gut-metagenome-genome-assembly--contig:-NODE-1081-length-9635-cov-7.193946_pt1 | contig 9635 bp, 9 predicted proteins | sample MGYA00244061_ERZ653444 | MGnify/ENA primary metagenome ERZ653444 (study PRJEB26926, sample SAMN06165059) | human gut metagenome | biome: ENVO:00009003; feature: ENVO:2100002; material: ENVO:00002003... | reverse complement strand
CGTCGGCAGCGTCAGATGTGTATAAGAGACAGTATTAATACGCCGATGAAGATCATGAATCCGGAATATGAGAAAATTGGGGTTGTGCCAATTAATATTTTCATGAGAGACAGCATCGGATGCAGCCTGAATCTGGATCAGTTAGACCGTGTAGCAGATGAGGCAACGAGATTGATCGAGCAGAGAGATTTATACCACGATAAGATTGATGCTTTTGTGAAACAATATGTATATCATTTGGGAACCAGCGCAAAAGTTGGAGCCAATTATATAAAATTACGTTTAAAACAAATTCATTCAGAAGAATAAAGGAGAAAAGATTGATGAAAAATTTAATGAAACAGATTACAAAGAACGGAAGAATTTTTTGGGTGACTTATTTTACTTTCTTTCTTATTTTGGCAATGCCAACGCATGCATGGGCATATGTTGATCCGGCAACCTTAACTTATGTAGTTCAGATTATTGCAGGCGTTTTTATTGCGGGTGGTGTTGCAGTTGGTGTATACTGGAGAAAAATCAAGAAGCTTTTCTCTAAGGACAAAACATCTGTTAAGAAGCATGAGTCAACAGAGCAGGAAAGAAATGCAGCAGCAGCAGCGGCTGAGGAATTTAACGAAGACAAATAGGAATCGTATCATTCAGAGAGAGGAATACAAATGAATATCAAGAGGAATATTTTATTAAATCCGGGACCGTCAACAACAACGGACACGGTAAAAATGGCACAGGTTGTACCGGATATCTGTCCGCGTGAAAAAGAATTTGCTTCTATGATGAAGGATTTACGCGCAGATTTATTAAAGACGGTACATGCAGACCCACAGCAGTATACATCAGTTTTATTCTGTGGTTCAGGTACATTAAACATTGATGTGTGTTTGAATTCACTGCTTCCGGCAGATAAAAAGGTGCTGGTAGTCAACAACGGCGCATATAGCACCCGTGCCGTGGAAATTTGTGAATATTACGGACTGCCGCATATCAATCTGCAGTTTCCGGTACTGGAACGCCCTGATTTGGATGTGGTACGAAAGACACTGGAAGAAAATCCGGACATTGCGCTGGTATATACCACACACAATGAAACAGGAACCGGTATTTTAAATCCAATCCGTGAAATCGGTGCATTGGCACACGAATTCGGTGCGGTATTTATCGTTGATACGACCTCCACACTGGCAATGCGCCCGATTGATGTGCAGAAAGACAATATCGATTTCTGTATGGCATCGGCACAAAAGGGGCTGATGGCGATGACAGGTCTTTCCTTTATAATAGGAAGAAAAGACATTATCGAAGCTTCAAAAGACTATCCGAAGCGTTCGTATTACTGTAATCTGTATTTACAGTACCATTTCTTTGAAAAAACAGGAGAAATGCATTTTACACCGCCGGTACAGACAATTTATGCAACAATACAGGCATTAAAAGAGTATTTTGCGGAAGGCGAAGAAGCCAAGTGGGCAAGACATACCCGCGTCTTTAATGCAATCCACAAAGGACTGGACGAGCTGGGATTTAAAGATGCCGTTAAGAGAGAATGGCAGGCAGGTCTTGTAGTATCGCCGATTTATCCGGACGACCCGAACTGGGATTTTGAGAAGGTTCATGATTACTGTTATGAGCGTGGATATACGATTTATCCGGGTAAGATTTCTACAACGAACACCTTCCGTCTGTGCGCTTTAGGTGCGATTGACGAGGACGACATCACGGCATTTTTCAAGGTATTCCGTGAGGCACTGGAACATTACAATATTGCGATTCCGGTTGTATATAATGATTAATAGAAAGAAAGAGAGAAACAGATGAAAAAAGTATACGCATGTTTTTGTACCGATGTGATTCATGAGGGACATTTAAACATTATCAACAAAGCAAAAGAATATGGTGAACTGGTTGTCGGTATTTTAAGTGATGAGGCAATGATCCGCTACAACCGTTTTCCGACGATTGGTTTTGAAGAAAGAGTGGCATTGTTTAAGAATCTGGAAGGTGTCAGTGAAGTCGTAATCCAGCATGATATTATGTATGATAAGATTATTGAAGAAGTAAAGCCGGATTATGTCATTCACGGTGACAACTGGAAAGAAGGTCCGGAAGCGGCAATCCGTGCCAATGTCATTGAAGTATTAGAAAAGAACGGCGGCGAATTAATCGAAGTGCCGTATACTTATAATGAAAATGTAAAGCGTGTTGATGACCGCTTAAAAGAAAAACTGGCGATGCCGGAATTCAGAAGAAAACGTTTAAGACAGCTCATTAAAATGCGTCCGATTGTAAAGACGATTGAAGTACACAGCGGTTTAACCGGTCTGATTGCGGAAAAGACAGTTGTGGAAAATGATGGTGAATTTGACCAGTTTGATGCAATGTGGATTAGTTCCCTCTGCGATTCAACTGCGAAAGGAAAGCCGGATATTGAACTGGTAGACATGACTTCAAGATGCAGAACAATCGATGATGTCATGGAAGTTACAACAAAGCCGATTATTTTTGACGGAGATACAGGCGGACTGACAGAGCATTTTGTATATCTTGTGCGCACACTCGAACGTATGGGTGTTTCAGCCATTATTATCGAAGATAAGACCGGTTTAAAGAAAAACTCCCTGTTTGGTACGGAAGTAGCACAGACACAGGATACAATTGAGAATTTCAGCGCCAAGATTGCCGCAGGCAAGAAGGTACAGCTGACAGATGACTTTATGATTATTGCGCGTATTGAGAGTCTGATTTTAGAGCAGGGTATGGAGGATGCGTTAAACAGAGCCAGAGCGTTCCGTGATGCAGGCGCTGATGGCATTATGATTCACAGCCGTAAGAAGGATCCGGCAGAAATTCTGGAATTCTGCGATAAATTCCGTGCAGAGGATAAGGAAACACCAATTGTGGTTGTTCCGTCTTCATTTAATACAATTACGGAAGCAGAACTGGCAGAACACGGTGTTAATATCGTTATTTACGCAAACCAGCTGACAAGAAGTGCATTCCCGGCGATGGAACAGACTGCCAAGGATATTTTAAAGTATCATCGTGCAAAAGAAGTGGACAGCCGTTTAATGCCGATTAAGCAGATTCTGACATTAATTGATGAACTGTAAGCTTTTTTGAAAGGATAAGGGAAATGGAAATCGCAATTTTAATGGCGGCGGGCATGGGTACACGCATGCGCCCGCTGACCGATGTTACGCCGAAGCCGCTTGTAAAGGTACACGGCACATCAATGATTGAAACGATTATGAAGGGGCTGGAACGCAGAAACGTATCAAAGATTTACGTTGTTGTTGGATACAAAAAAGAGCAGTTTGCATATCTGGCAGAAAAATATGACAACGTGGAACTGATTGAAAATACGGAATTTGAAACGATTAACAATATTTCGTCTATTCATGCGGCAAGAAAAGTTATGGGAACGGCAGACTGCTTTATCTGTGAAGCGGATTTGTATATTTCGGATTTATCTATTTTTGATGCAGAACTTTCACGTTCCTGCTATTATGGCAAAATGGTTCCGGGTTTTTCCGATGACTGGGTGTTTGACTGGGATGGAGAACGTATTACACGTGTCGGAAAAGAAGGGACAGACCGTTATAACATGGTCGGCGTTTCCTATTTTAAGAAAGCAGATGCGGCAGTTATCCGCGATGCCATTGATGCAGCATATGAAAAGCCGGGTTATGAGGGCTTATACTGGGATGAAATTGTAGACCGGCAGTTAGATAAGTTAAACCTTGACATTCATCCGGTTGAAAAAGAGCAGATTGTTGAAATTGACTCTGTGGCAGAGCTGGCAGTGATTGATGAAAGCTACCGTGAGGTATTGGAAAAAATGCAGGCAGAATAGGTCTGTATCAGAATGGAGATAAAAAATGCAGGTTCAGAAGTTTGTTGAAATTATCGGTGCAGAGTTTTATGCAGGTGTACCGGATTCACAGTTAAAAGCACTGTGCAACTATTTAATAAATACATATGGGATAGATTCCCGACATCATGTGATTGCCGCAAATGAAGGAAATGCGGCGGCGCTGGCGGCAGGATACCATCTGGCAACAGGAAAGGTGCCGGTTGTCTATATGCAGAATTCCGGCGAAGGAAATATTATCAATCCGGTGGCATCACTTTTAAACGACAAAGTGTATGCAATTCCGATGATTTTTGTTGTGGGCTGGAGAGGAGAACCGGGGGTTCATGACGAGCCGCAGCACATTTATCAGGGTGAAGTAACGATAAAACTGCTTGAAGATATGGATATCAAGCCATTTATCGTAGGAAAAGAAACTACAGAAGAAGAATTAAAAGCTGCCATGGATGACTTTAAAACTGTGCTTGCACAGGGAAAAGATGCTGCCTTTGTAATTCGCAAGGGTGCGCTCTCTTATGATGAAAAGGTTGTTTATAAAAATGACAATACGATGATGCGTGAAGATATTATTCGCCATATTACAGACGTTTCCGGAGAAGACCCGGTGATTTCCACAACAGGAAAGGCAAGCCGTGAGTTATTTGAAATCCGTGAAGCAAAGAAGATGAGCCATAAATATGATTTCCTGACAGTCGGTTCCATGGGACACAGCTCATCAATTGCACTCGGTGTTGCAGAAAGTATGCCGGATACAAAAATCTGGTGTATCGACGGTGATGGTGCCGTGCTGATGCACATGGGAGCTATGGCACTGCTCGGAGCGAATGCGCCAAAAAATATGGTGCACGTTCTGATTAATAACGGCGCACACGAAACGGTTGGCGGCATGCCGACTGTCGGCGGTAATATTGACTGGATTGGTGTGGCAAAATCATGCGGCTATCCGAATGCAGTATCCGTAGATACGTTTGAAGCACTTGATGAGGCTTTAAAGGCAGCGAAAAACCGCAGCGAATTAAGCCTGATTGAAGTGAAATGTTCTATCGGTGCAAGAGAGGACCTTGGACGTCCGACGACAACAGCGCTTGAAAATAAAGAAAATTTCATGGCGTATTTAAAAGAGTTAAAGGGTTGACAATCTTGACAATCCGGGCCATAAAAGGTATAATCAAAGAACCGCGCAGCCGGGGCATTAGCGGCGCCTTGTACCTGCAATCCGCTATAGCAGGGGTGATATCGGGCCGAGGGCAGTTTTCTGTAGAGCTGCCCGGTATAAGTGGTGTTGACGTCTGGGTCTTTCGCAACAGGAATTCATGAACCATGTCAGGTCAGGAATGAAGCAGCATTAAGTGAAACCTCCTGTGTGCCGGAAGGGTGCCTGGGCCGAGCTAACTGTACCGGTAACGTCTGTGGACAGCTGTACGACGTCCGGTGCGCGGTTTTATGATGAGAATTGTTTTCGTCAGCACATATTATATGTAACACATATTACGTGTAACACATAGTATGTGGTGGCTTTTTTTACATTTATAAAGTAAAAGCAGTTCGCAGCGGTATTTTTAGAAAAGCGCCGTCCGTGGCGGCAGAATGAGAGAAAATATGGCATATCAGGCATTATACAGAAAATGGCGTCCTTTGGAATTTGAAGATGTCAAAGGACAGGAACATATTGTTACAACATTAAAAAATCAGATACGGGCAGACAGAATCGGGCATGCGTACCTTTTCTGCGGAACGCGCGGAACCGGTAAGACAACCGTGGCAAAGATTTTTGCAAAGGCGGTCAACTGCGAGCATCCGGTGGACGGCAGTCCGTGCGGGGAATGTCCGACCTGTAAGGCGATTGCCGAAGGGCGTTCCATGAATGTCATTGAAATCGATGCCGCATCGAATAACGGTGTTGACAATATTCGTGAAATCCGTGACGAAGTCCAGTATTCACCGACGGAGGGCAGGTATAAGGTTTATATCATCGATGAAGTGCATATGCTTTCCATAGGGGCATTTAATGCACTGTTAAAAACACTGGAAGAACCGCCTGCATACGTTATTTTTATTCTGGCGACAACGGAGGCACATAAGATACCGGTTACGATTCTGTCGCGCTGCCAGCGCTATGATTTCCACCGCATTTCTATTGAAACGATTGCAGGGCGGTTATCGCAGCTGATGGAAGCGGAACATATCAATGTCGAAGAAAAGGCAATCCGGTATGTTGCCAAGGCGGCGGACGGTTCCATGCGAGATGCGTTAAGTCTGTTAGACCAGTGCATCGCCTTTTACCTCGGACAGGATTTAAAGTATGAAAATGTGTTAGAGGTGCTTGGTGCGGTGGACACGGCGGTATTTGCCGAAATGCTGTCGTACATTTTAAAGGCGGATACGTATGCGTGCATGCAGCTTTTAGAGCAGATTATTATGCAGGGCAGGGATTTAGGACAGTTTGTCAGTGACTTTGTATGGTATTTAAGGAATCTGCTGCTTGTAAAGACAACGGATGATGAAGCGAAGGCGGAAGACATTATCGATGTTTCGGCAGATAATTTAGAGCAGTTAAAAAAAGACAGTAAACAGGTTGATGTCGATACACTTATGCGCTATATCCGCGTGCTGTCGGAGCTGGCAAATGAGCTGAAATTCTCAACACAGAAGCGTATTAAAGTCGAAGTGACACTTATTAAGCTGACGCGTCCGGCGATGGAACAGCGGCAGGATATGGGTGATGTGATAAGCCGCATCACCCTGCTTGAGCAGGAAATGCAGGAAGCCATGGAAGCGTTAAAAAACGGCGTGGTGGCAGGTACACAGGGCATAAGCGGTATGGCAGATATAGCGGGTGCGGCAGGCAATGCCAGCGACTATGCGGCAGGCATGGCAGTGTCCCAGCCGGTACAAAAGCGCGTAATAGAGGCAATGCCGGAGGATATTAAGCAGCTGGCAAAGCAGTGGGACTCCATTGTCCATTCGATTGAAGAACCGCTAAAGCGCACCCATTTATTAAATTCACATGTAACGCTTGCAGAGGATGGGCAGAGTCTGGAACTGATGACGTCTTCCCCGACAGCCTATGAGCTGTTTTCAAGGGAAGATGACAAGGCAGAACTGGTTGCGCTCATTGAGGAGCGGACAGGAATCCATGTGAATCTGATTGTTACAAAGCTACAGGATGGAGAAGATTTTCAAAATCGATTTACAGATATCAGAGAATCCGTTAATATGGAAATAGAAGTAGATGATAAGGAGGAATATATCTAATGGCAAAAAGAGGTGGATTTCCGGGAGGTATGCCGGGCAACATGAACAATCTGATGAAGCAGGCACAGAAAATGCAGAAGCAGATGGAAACACAGCAGGCAGAGCTGGAAGCAAAGGAATTCAGTGCGGCAGCAGGCGGCGGTGTTGTAGAAGTAACCGTTACCGGTAAAAGAGAGGTTACAAAGGTCAAGATTGACCCGGAAGCCGTAGATCCGGATGATGTAGAAATGTTAGAAGATTTAATTATGGCAGCAACCAACGAAGCACTCCGCAAGTGTGAAGAAGAATCACAGGCGCAGATGTCTAAGATTACCGGAGGACTTTCAGGACTGACAGGAGGCCTGTTCTAATGGACATTTACAGCGGTCATATGAACAAGTTAATAGAACAGCTGTCGAGATTACCAGGGGTTGGGGCAAAAAGCGCCCAGCGCCTGGCATTTCACATTATAAATATGCCAAAAGAAGAAGTTGAGGGACTGGCATCTGCCATGACGGATGCCAAAGCGCATATTAAATACTGTAAAGAATGTTTTACGCTGACAGATGATGAAATCTGCCCGATCTGTGCCAATGAAAAGCGCGACCACAGTACGATTATGGTGGTGGAACAGACACGCGATATGGCGGCATATGAAAAGACCGGAAAGTATGAGGGTGTCTATCATGTACTGCACGGTGCAATCAGCCCGATGCTTGGCATCGGTCCGTCCGACATTAAGTTAAAGGAACTGATGAAACGGCTCGAAGGTGATGTGCAGGAAGTCATCATTGCAACCAATTCAAGTCTTGAAGGTGAAACGACAGCGATGTATATCAGCCGCCTGATTAAGCCGACAGGCATTAAAGTAACCCGCATTGCAAGCGGTGTGCCGGTTGGCGGCGATTTGGAATATATCGACGAAGTGACACTGCTGCGTGCATTGGACGGCAGAACGGAATTGTAGGATACTATGTTAAACGATATTATTACAGAACACAAAGAGCGTATGCTCAATCTCAAAAAATATTATCCTTTTTTTAAGCTGATGGATGTATCCTTTGCCCAGTTTCAGGAAGGCAGATATGAAATGCTGGACATGGGATATATTGTCATGGGGATTCTGCGCTTTTTTATTGAGGAGAATAACTTTAAAGAAAAGGACGTCACTTACCCGGAATATCTGGACTTTATTACATCATTGCTCAAACGGGACTTTGGGCTGAATCTTTCAGCACAGGAATACAAAGAACTTGCCGATTACATTTTCGATAAAATTAAAAATGAAGGCAGACCGTTTACATTTCCATATTATGATCCTATTGAAAAGAAAAAATGTATTTCACGTATCAAGGTACTGGAAAGTGCCATCCGTGACCATACGGTATGGTATTCCATCAGTTCCGATGCAATTGAATTCTATCTGGATACGAAAGAAATTAAAGAAGAAAGCAGAATCAGTGTGCAGCAGCTGCTCTTAGAAAAAATGATACAGGCACAGAATTTTCAGGGCGGCAAAGATGTGATTGTGCGGATTAATGAAGAAGTGGCACGCCTACAGCGCAGAAAAAATGAGATTATGGAATTGCTCGGCAAAGATGTCTTTGCGGGGATTGAAGCGTATGAAGATTTTGTCCATACGGGTATGCGCTGGTTTGATGAAGAAGAAAAGCTGTTTAAGAAAAATAAAGATTTTATCGAGGGTGCGCTTGCAAAGATGGAAGCCGAACCGGTACAGTCGGAGAGCTATTACCGTACTTTAAAGGAGATTTACGAGCTGGACAGCCAGTTACAGATAGCCATGACAAGGCACGGACAGCTTTTATCGGCATGTACACAGATGCAGCAGATGACAGAAGAAGCCGTGAAGCGGGCAAAACTCGGACGGTTAAGAAGCCATATCCATTTTGGGGCGCTTCTGACAGATTTAATCCGCAGCGACAATGCGGGATTGTTAGAACAGCTTTTGTCACCGGTATTACTGCCGCATATAAAGAAGCGGTTTACGCTGGATTCACTTGACGAGGCACTGACCGTGAAGCCAAAGCAGGCAGAAGCGGCGGAGAAAGTAGAAGAAGAACCGCCGCAGGAAATTCAGTTTGCAGATGAAATGGAAGATCAGCGTATTCGTAAAAACTATACATTTTTAATGAATAATCTGCTGGCGGCATTTGAAAAGAGAGATACGTTTACGCTTTCGGAATTTGGCGCGGCAATGAGCAGAATGTATTCGCCGGATATTTTAAAAAATGCGGATTACTATTCCTTTTTTGTCAACCTGTGTCAGAAACAGGAGTATGTCATCGGCGGTCAGACGGAAAACGAGAGTTTTCTCGATGACATTTTAAGCGGCGCATTTGCAGACCGTGAACCGGTACATTTTACGATTACGCCAAAATCCGCAGGAGCGCAGGACGAGCAGCCAATGGAACAGTCTGAACTGGTGTTTGAACGGAAGGGAACAAAATAATGGAAAGCAGAAATATCTGTCTCTTATACACATCTCCGAGCCCACGAGACTCGACGTCATCTC
>ENA-OYYG01001077-OYYG01001077.1-human-gut-metagenome-genome-assembly--contig:-NODE-1077-length-9693-cov-6.167566_pt1 | contig 9693 bp, 14 predicted proteins | sample MGYA00244061_ERZ653444 | MGnify/ENA primary metagenome ERZ653444 (study PRJEB26926, sample SAMN06165059) | human gut metagenome | biome: ENVO:00009003; feature: ENVO:2100002; material: ENVO:00002003... | reverse complement strand
TTATTGTCAAGAGTTTATATGTCTTAATAGGTAAATTCCGTTTTTTTCAATTCTCCAAACTGGAATTTAACGAACTAACCTCTTTACTCTTTCAACATAATCATCTGCATGATTTATGCTAATATCTCCGTGATAATATCCTTGTAATACTTCAAGTTCACTATTTGGTATTAAATGAACAATTTTAGTTGCTGATTTTTTCATAATAGGTCTTTCTTTACTTCCAACTAATACGAGGGTCTTTGCTTTAGTATGCGATAAAGTGTTTTTTACTTCATAATTAGAATTTGACTTCATAAAAGCAATTAAATTATCTTTTGTAATTTTACAAGTATCTTCATAATATAGAGCAAACAAGCTTTTTTTAAGTTTCAAACTTTTAAATTGTAGTTTTGAAAACCACTTTTTACTTATCAAACAATATGATAAATTAAATATTGGCTCTATCATTTTATAGGTAAAGTCCATTGGCATTACCAAAGCACTTTCAATAATAGCACATTCACATATATCAGGATTTTTAGATAATATTTCTAATAAAATTTGTCCGCCTAATGATAACCCTCCAATTAGTTTTACTTTTCCATTATAATTTTTATTTATAAAATTTATTATTTCTAGAGCATTGCTTTCAATAGAAGTAAAATTTGTATCACTTCCTGAATGTCCATCTAATATAGGAATAACTATGTGAAATCCATATTCTTTATATTCCATCTTACACCTCTAAATTCCGAGTTATCCCCCTCAATATACCACGCTTTTCCCTCGCAGAAAAGCTGCTGCGCACAAAAGGCTTCTCCGGCAACTATCCGCGCCCCGGCTCATACAATCTAACAACTATGTACCGGGAGGGATATCGTGTGCTGCTGACCTTACTGCAATTTTTCGCCACAAAATTTCTGTTTCTGGCGCTCCATCTGGAAAGCGGCTGCTTTCCGCGTCCGCTCACAGCCCGGGAAGAGGCCGCCGCTTTCAGCGCCCTGCACACCGGAGATGCTGCCGCCCGGGAAAAGCTGATCCGCCACAATCTGCGGCTGGTGGCGCACATCGTAAAAAAATATTACGCCCTGCCGGGTGATCAAGAGGATCTTGTTTCCATCGGCACCATCGGACTGATGAAAGCGGTAGATACCTTTGATGCCACACGCAAGGCGCGGTTTTCCACTTATGTAAGCCGCTGCATTGAAAATGCTATCCTCTCCCCAGCGCACTTTGGGATGGAAAAGAGAATCCACCTCTTTCACGCAATGACGCATCTACGTCAAAATGGATTTTTTGGAGCCGAGAGAGCGGTTCCTTTATTCGCTCTGACTTACATGGCGTTCCGTAAAACACGCAGTCGTTCTTCAAACGTTGCTTTCCATGCCGGATGCTCGGAGAATACGGTGTGCTCCACCTGACGGACTTGGTTCAGTCCGATGTTCCGCACCGCTTCCACTGCAGCATCTTTTTGGCTCAGATGGCGTTTTCCCACGGTCAGACAGTTTGCGCCTTCTGGCGTGTCGTACTGCTGAAACGCCCGGTTGAAGTCCATCAGGTCATGCAGACGGATGGGCTGATTGGTTTCGTTGTCTACCAGCAGACCCCAATTTTCCCAATGACGGTCGGTATTGCCCACCAGATAATCCAGAATGTTCATCATATAGTAGCCGGGAGCATCCAACTCTAAGATCTTATCCAGCGTGTTCCAATCATGGTTCGTGCAGTAGACGTCATAGGCTGCATAGGTCACAAGACTGTATCGCTGAGATGTCATGATTTTGCTGATAGAAACCGGCTCATTTTCAAACATCCCCTGCTCATACAGTACCTGATGGCAGTCAAAGCACCGGCAGATTTTGCTTGCCAGCACTTCACGTTCCACCGCTTCCCTGCCACCATCCTTGTAAAGATAGAAGCCATCCTCTTTTCGCACCCACGCCTTGGGGTACAAGCCGCCCGTAGACAGGTCATTTGCCAGAAGATGGGCGTTGGTCACCGTCATTTGGTGCCCCCGCAGCGCAATATCCACAAGCGCATTGCTTAAGGAGTGTGCAAAAAGGTTGATATCCTCGAATCGAATCTTCTCGTTTTCTTCTTTCACCCAGAACACATCCAGCAAAGACAGACAATGGTAGGATAATGCAATCTGTGCTCGTTCCCTGTCCGTAACACTCTGAGATGCACCGATACTGTTCAGGATTTCCTTGGCGTAGGTGCGATCTAACGTCAACATCCGGGAGGCGCACCAATAGTAAAAGTTCGTTACATTATTGATGCGCTCGTCAAAATCATCCGATTCCACCAGAACCAGATCATAGGGCATGAAATCCTCGAGGCAGACCCTGCATTTCCCTGTCGTGCTGAGTTGTGCCACACAGCTTTCCCGGTGCATGATCTCGTAAAACATGGTTTTCATCCCTCCCTGCGTTCTGTGTCTTGCTCTGTATTTATATTACCTTCTTTTTTCACGGGACGCAAGAGCTTTTACTTTTCAAAAAGCTTTTTCTGCTGCTCCATCAGGACGGTTTCGATACGCTCTTTCAGTAAAAAGTGGAACCGTTCTGCGTGTTACGCAATGTCACAGGATGCCATATTGGCCGCCAACAATCAATGATTTTTTGTCAGCAAAATTCCAAAAACTTATGTAACACAAAAAGCCCCACGCTCAACGCTGCCTCTGAATCTGACCGTCTCTGGTCAGAGCAGAAAAACATATGTTGAGCGTGGGGCTTTGTTTATCGGCTCGGCTGCCAGCCGGGCTTTTGGTGTTCTTTGGGTTTGTAAGTTCCTTTGGTAGTATCGATCACCGCCTGCAGCAATTCGAGCTTCTGCCATGTGGGGCAGTTCAGACGGTCGATTTTTTCGATCACATAGTTGGCGTGGGCGGTTGCGACCCGTTTTCCGAGTTCGTCCCATCCCTCTTTCGTTTTGGGGTAATGTACCACCACTTCAATGGGGGCACTCTTTCGCATGGCTCACTCACCTCCGGTTACATCGCTATCACCTCATTTTTACGGGTTACTGGTTGTCCGCTATTCGCTGCGGTTTCCGCTCAGAACGTTCAGAGCCAGACTGACCAGCAAAGCCATATCAATGCGGAGCATTTCAGCCTTGCTGGCATAGCCCATAAAGCGTTCGATGCGGGATTTATCGATCGTGAAGATCTGCTCCAGAAGAATCATGGACGGTTCTTCAAAGGCCGGGTTGGAATCCACCAGCACATGGGTGGGCTGGTTTTTCTTCTTTTCCGTCCGGGTGGTAACAGTTGCAACGATCAATGTAGGCGAATGACGGTTTCCAATGTTGTTCTGCAGAACTACCACAGGGCGTTTCCCGCCCTGTTCCGAGCCGATATGCGGCTCCATGTCTGCATAGTAGATGTCCCCTCTGAGATATCTCCAATTGTTCGGTAACATAAAAATCAACCTCCTTTTTATGTAAGAAACAGCCGCCGCAGACGGATACCGCGACGGCTGTTGTTCAGGAGGTAAAACGAAACTGTCAGTTTTTCAGCGGCAGACTCATCTCACGGCTGGCACCGTTATAGATGCGAAGAATCTGCCGCATGTGGCGGTTTGCAGAACTGCCGGTGTCTTTCTGAGCCAGCTGCGTGATGGTTTTCGGATGTGTCCTTGCCAGCTGCTGCACTAGGCGCTCCCGGCTGTACTCGCCTTCGTATACGGAGATGAAGCGGGCCACACCCCGGATTACACCGGCAAGGTAGGAATCCACATTGCCCTTCCACGCCTCGTTGATGATGCGAAGCATCTCGACGTAGCGCTCACAGCCATACTGTTTGTACAGCTCGTATGCCGTTTCGATGCAGTAGATTTTCCAGGGTGCCCGGATGCCGTCATAGGCAAATTCCACACCGGCATTCGACGTGATCCCCACAAAGTAAAGTGCATCCGGATTTTCGGCCACCAGATTTGCACGAAGGCGTTCGCCCGCCGTCAGGCAGGTAGCATTGCCCGTCTGAATCGCAAACAGCGTTGCTTCGTCTTCTTTGGTAAGGCCGCAGAAGACTTTGCAGCGGATGGGCAATTCCATACCACCGTTGCAGGTTCGACGGGCTTCCACCGTGTTCTGCCCATCAAAAACATAGAAGCGCCCATCCCGGTAGCTGACCTTCGGCTCGTTCGCGATGTACTCCGAGAAGTTTTCCGCGATCTGCGAAACCTTCTCCATCCGCAGCATACGCTGATATTCAATACACGGGATCAGCAGTGCACTGTTTACCATCCGATAGGCAAACTTGCATTCAGGCAAAGTGTTCAGGTTCAGATTGGAATTCATCATAACTTTTCCTCCTTTATGGTTTTCAGATAATTTGTCATCCGGTCAAGCAGTTCAAAAATGGTTTTTCGACAGGTTTTATCGGTCAGAACATCCGGGTGTTCCTGGAAAATAACATTCCACCGAAAGATAAACTCTTCCGTTGCTCCCTGCAGTTCGCACAGCATGATGGAGCCGGTTGCTGCTGCTTTATCCTGGTAACGGGCATCCACCGAGGCTTTCAGTCGGGCTTTGTCTTCTTCGGACAAGTGCCTTTTATGACCCTGTATGCTCTGAAGAAAACTTGGTGGTCCGTTGCTGGCAGGTTCGATTTCCTCCTCCGGTGGGGAGGGTGTCACCGGCTCCGGTGCTGCGGGTTCCTCGTTCTGCGGAGGTTCCGGCGGTTTCGGCGGCGCAGACTTTGGCGGCGGACGCTCCGGCTTCAGTCTGGAAAGCAGATTCTCGTTCCGTTTGCCTTTTTCTTTCCGAAGCTCGTCCAAAATAGCCGGACGCTCTTCCTTGGGGATCGCAGGCAAAGCAGCAATCTGTGCATCCGTTGCCTTGATGCGCCCGGTCAGGATCTCCTCCTGTGCTCCGGGCACCGCTTCCTCAGCGGCATCTATGCCCTGCGAGTATTTTTCGGCACGTCGCACCGTCTTTTCTCCAACGCCGTGCTCGGAAGCAATGCGTTGACAGGTTCTGGATTCTGTGAAAATGTGGTCATTTTGACCACATTTTCGTATTCCATGTTTGCTGCCGAGAGGTGCGCCCACCGCCAGCTTGGTCGATTCGTACTCTTTGCCCAGAAGAAACTTCTTTCGTTCCGGGCTGAGATTTCTGCGGCCAAGCTGATTTTTGCAGATCCATGCAAGCGCTTCGTACTTGTTCGCAAGCTGGATTTCTTCCACTTCAAACTTGATAAAACTGTGCTTTTTCAGGATGCGGTAGCGGGTGTGCCCATCCAGAATGTAGCCATTCCATGTGATGATGGGATTCAGAAGACGACCCTCGGCAATGATGTTCTGCTCAAGCTGCTGTTCTTCCTCAAACTGCAGCGGCGGAATTTTGCTTTGGAACTCCGGGTCAATTTTAAGTTGGCTCAGTTTCACGTCGGTTCTCCTTTCCGGTCATTTTCGATTTACGGACAATGGGCTGAACGTAGTAGTCAAACCCATATCGTGTCTGGCAATACGTGCAGACATCCTTGACGAGCTGCCTGGGGTCAGCTCTGCGGAGATGGACGCCCTTTGCGTCCAAAAATGCCCCTCGGCAGACGGCGCACAAAGTTGTCAGGGTGGATTCATCCACCTTTTTTGTGGTCTTGCGGTTCATTTGCGTACTCCTTTTCGCTGATATATAAAAACGCCGTCCGTGGTTACCCTCGAACGGCGTTTGGAAAAGGTTTTGTATGGTTTCTCTTACGCGGTGACAGACCAAACTCTGAAAATCAACACCGAGAAAAAGGTCATCTCGCTGAATCTGCAGATCGACACCGACATTTGCAGCATGTACGAATATTTTGAGATTTTCCTGCAGCGGATGCTGATGTGCCGCGGGGCTGCCGATATGCTGGGAGCAACCTTCAAGTTAACGGCCAATGGGGCCAAAGTTCTTTAATGTGTAGCCATCTCCTTAAAGAACAGGAACCAGCCTTTACAATAAAAAACAAAAAGTCCCGCCTGAAAGTAAAGCTTTCACTTTCAGGCGGGATGTCTTTCAATATGACTGCTATGGCGGCATGCGTGACCATGAACTCTGCACGATGTCAAGTCCTAGACAACTTTTTTCAAATACAGATCTTCAATGATGGTGGTTTCATCGTATGCAGCAACTGTGCAGGCGATCCCTGTTCTGCTACTACTCCATCTTTGAGCACCACAATCTTACCTGCACTGGAAACAGTGCGCATCCGGTGGGCGATGATGAGGACGGTTTTATTTTTTTATCAGCCGGGATATTCAAGACTCCTTTTTTATTGAGTGTGACTTCTCTCATAAACCGCAGCCGCGATGCACCAGATCACGATGGCGGTATTGGTACTGCTCTGGCTCATTACGGACATCCATGTGGCCACCGGCACCTGCATGGCCTGTGCAATATCAGGAACAGTAACCAGCAGAAGATTCCATGTGACCGGGTGAAAAGCCAGCATCCACCGGGAATACCGTGTCTTGCCCGCAAGCAGCATCACGAAATGGATGCCGAAAGCCAGTATCATCGGAACGTACATCGGCGCAATGGCGAGGAGCATGCCGTCTTGATAGGCGGTGACCGCCGCGATGGCAGCTTCTTCTCCGATGCGCGGGCCCAGATAGGTGGTGAACCACGCCATGGTAGCCACCCAGGTGTGGATAGTCGGCGCCACCGCAACGGTGAAAATTCCGCACAGATACTGAATGATCTTTGTTTTTCTGTACTTTGTATCAATGTCCGCATTCAGCGCTTTTACTACGAAGTAATAGAGAAAGCCGCCGACCGCTCCCAGCCCAACGGTAAGCACAGGCTTCCACAGCCCGTAGGAGCCGGACAGATAATAGGCTCTGTTGAAAAGACCGGTGTCGGTTTGCTGAAGCGGAATGCAGCCCAGCAGCCAGTCCCCGGCAGCCATAAATCCGCATCCGACTGCGCCAAGAATGCACCAGCGAATCAGCTTTTTCGGTTTCTCCGTCTTCATCTTTTTTGCCTCCGATTGCAGTTCATGATTCTGCTTTTCATTTGGGCAATTTCCAACTTCTTAGAAAATCAAATGGACAATACCGCCGACAATTGCCGCTCCCGCAACCCAGATCAGCGCCAGTATGCTTCGCTTTTTCAGCACCTGCCTCCAGGTCTGCACGAACGGCGCATCTTCAAGCCCTGGCAGCACCCAAAACTGGCTGTGCCCGACCCATAGCTTGTCGATTACAACGCCGTCATAGATATTCATGACCTCAAGAAACAGCAGCGCCTGCCAATAGGCCTCACCAAAGGAGGAAGCCCCGTTCCACAAACCGATGATCAGCACAAGAGCAGCAAGCATCACGATAAAGAACGGTATCATAAAGCATTTTCGTTTCCGGTTCATCGTATTGCGGTCGATCAGTCCCAGTTCGATGGCGCGATCCTGCACCTCCTTGGGATAAAAGTACAGTCCATTGACAGCACCACCGATCACAGCGATTTTTACCATTGCGGTAAACAGCAGACAATAAAGCAGCAGTTGCAGTACGATCATTGTTTTTCTCCTCTCAGTCTGCGTGCGAATCGGGCATATGCTCCCATTTTCTTCGTCTTCCATTGTGGTTCATACAAAACAAGAAAGTATGCCAGAAATACCATGTACCGAATCATTTGATCTCCATGCCAATATGCCTCCCCGCTATTATCTGACCTTCATGCAAAAATCGCAGCGGTCATTTCCACGCCCCAGCGTCATGCTTCTCTCCCAGATCAGCTTCGGATGCAGCCCGGTATAGCTGATGTCATCACTGTCGCAAAAGCAGCGGCACAGCTCGGGACATCCGTATGCCACGCAGGTGTCGTGATAGGGACATTTCATCATATCTACACGCCAGACGCCGTTACCGGTCTGCAGTTCTTTTAGGGCAAAGCCCGCCGCCGGGCCGAAAACGCTCCGGGTGGATTTGACGAAAACGCCGGGAACAAGGCGGTAAAGCCCCGGTATGTGCAGCAGGGCGGCAAGCTGTTTGTGGCTCGTTCTCGCCAAGCGCTCCACATAGCCGTGAACGGTTTGCAGTGCCTCCTCTTTCGGCATGACCCGCTGCAAGGTCTCGTAGGCCGCAATGCCCGGCAAGATCTGCCGCTTGAGGTGGTATTGCTTTTCCTTGCTTGCATCTGCATTTTCAGCCAGCAGCGCACTCAGGCGCATATCGAAAGCGGTGTTCAGTTCCTTTGCCTGCGCGGGAAAGCGCAGTGCCACAGTCTCCCGGAAATCACGGGAAAGATAGGTTTCCTTCCTCTTCATCGTCCGTTACCCTTTCTTTTTGTACCCGCAGTCGCAGTAGGGTCCGCCGGAGGCAAGGGTGTACTGCCGCACAAAATTTGTCACGCCGCCCGCTTCGCTCATGGTGTAGTCCAGACGGCACAAAGCAGGGGTCAGGTCGTACAGCCCCAGCTCCTTCATCAGCACACAGATGCCGCACTTGGTAAAGCGTCCCTCGTAGCCGCTGCCATCCGGGTATTCGTAAAACTCCATGTTCCACGAATAGGGGTTGCGGTCGGCGGCTTTCAGTGCGGCAGTGGCTTTCATGGCAGCGATATCCTTTGCGGTGAACTTGCTTTTTCCGCTCTTACGGCAGAACCACTGCATGGGCGCTGTCATCATCGCCTTTGCGTAGTAATCCGTCAGGCGGTCTACCGCCGGGCGCTGCGGCATGGAGAGAATGAACGCGCCGAGCATTGCGCAGTTGACGATGTTCATCTTGAAGCGGTCCGATTTTTCAAACTCCGGCAGGTCTGCAATGATTGCTTTGTACTTCGGCTTTGCTTTTTTCGTGATCGCTTGTGCCGCATCGGCATCATAGCCGAACACCGCCGTCAACTGCTTTTGGAATGAGCCTGCAAACAACGCCCACATTCCCATTGGCATACCCATGTATTTCATTGCACTGCCTCCTTACATTCTCCGCATTTTGCCTTCTCCCGCAGCAACACCAGCCCCAATACCAAAACCAGCAGGTGTCCGGTGGATTCCGTGCCGTGATCGATCTGATCCAGCGGCCACGGCAGAAGCGTGAAGAGATTTCCCACAATCCCCGTAAAAACGATGGGGTTGCAGAAGGATGCCAATATCCGCTGTGCTGTGTTTTTCAGCGGGAGCATCCTTTTCCAGATCATAACGAGCATCACGACGGAAAGAAGTACATCACACAGGATATATGCTGCCAGCAGCGGCGCGGCGTTGCAGTAAAACACCTTGTTGGCAATTTCAGCTGCCGCCTGCATATCGCCGTATTTCTCGAAAGTAAACTTGAAGATCAGCGCCACATTCATGAACATAGCATGAACATAGCCCCAGCAGACCGTGCCGGTGAGATAGGCGATTTGAAACAGCTTGACCCATTTCTGCTGCTTCGGTTGGGTGAGGCGTTGCTTCAAAAGCTTCCACATCTGGTGAAAACCGATGTAATAGAGTGCCGTTCCGAGAACACCGCAGATGATGCTGACCACCATGCGCCATGTTGCCATATCAAGATAGGCGACCTTGACCATCAGCCCAATGGATTCTGTGCTTTGGCTTTTCCCGGTCGCCGCAAATAAAAAGTCGCCGATCACATATAAAAGGCATCCAATCATACCTGCGATGAGTGCTCGTTTTTCTTTGCTCATTTTCATTGCTTGCCTCCAAATCCGATCTTCACGATCTGCATTTTCATCATACCGTCGCCGACCTTTGCGAGAAAACGGAAAAAGCCGCTGACGGATGGATCGCGG
>ENA-OYYG01001064-OYYG01001064.1-human-gut-metagenome-genome-assembly--contig:-NODE-1064-length-9756-cov-4.450778_pt1 | contig 9756 bp, 10 predicted proteins | sample MGYA00244061_ERZ653444 | MGnify/ENA primary metagenome ERZ653444 (study PRJEB26926, sample SAMN06165059) | human gut metagenome | biome: ENVO:00009003; feature: ENVO:2100002; material: ENVO:00002003... | reverse complement strand
CGACTAGTCGTCGGCAGCGTCAGATGTGTATAAGAGACAGGTATTCAGAAGTCCTAACAGGAATGTGCTCCTGTACGCCCAGACCTTGCCCCAGGCTCTTGCTGAAATAATACCAGACATAGTGTTTCCTCCCAGTTACTTTTTTCTTTTTTACTCTAATCCGTTCTCTGTGATCAGACTGTCAATAGTACCGTCTGCCAGCCATCCCTGTACCAGTTCATCCACGTATGCAGAGAAGCCGGAACCCTTGGTGGTAGCCACGCCATATTCCTGAGGGGAGAACTTGTCGTCGATGTAGGAACGTCCGTCAGTCTTGTAAATAGCCAGAATGGACTTATCTACACAGAAGGCATCTACTTCACCGGCACTCAGTGCGGTGGAGATTGCAGGGTAGTCATCATACTGCTGGAAAGAGATTCCGGTAGTCCACAGTGCGGGATCAAAGGTATCTGCATCAAAGCCGCTGCCATCGATCAGGCCTGCATCGATCATAGCCTTTACCAGTGCCTTTGCGGAAGTGGATCCGGAGGATACACCGACCTTCTTGTCTACCAGGTCTGCCAGGGAGCTGATGCCGCTCTTATCCTCTACCAGTACGGTTACATAGTCTGTAAAATAAGGAGTGGAGAAATCCCAGCTCTGCTTTCTCTCATCGGTGATGGTGAAAGTAGCCAGTACACAGTCAATATCGCCGGAATCCAGAAGCTCGGTTCTGGTAGCTGCGGTTACAGCGGTGAACTCTACATCCACGCCAAGGCTCTCTGCGATCTTCTCAGCCAGGCTGATCTCCAGTCCGGAATACTCACCGGTCAGGGTATCCTGGAAGCCAAAGCCTACTACTGCATTTTTAACGCCGACTCTCAATACACCACGGTCTACGATTGCCTGTACGTCTGCTGCCAGCTCGCCGTCTGCTGCAGGAGCTTCCGCTCCTGTTTCTGTGGTTGCTGCTGCGGTACTTTCCGCTGCAGGTGCTGTTGCCCCGGAAGCGGGGGCATCAGTGCTGCCGCATCCGGTAAATAAAGTTGCAGTCATTGCCATGACTGCTGCCAATGCAGTCCATTTCTTAAGATTTTTCATAACATTCTCCTCCTTTTATTTTGCATGATCTCTAACTATTCCCGCCGGATCTGTAAAAAGCATCCGTGATGGCTGTATCGCTCTGAATAGTTATATATCTAAACACGAAGCCTTCTGACTGACACGCTGCGAATTTTGGCTCCGTGGTCAGACCGTTGAAAATGAATACGGGAAGCTTCCCGCTGTCCCTTCCGGATGTCCTAACGAATGATCTTACCCAGAAACTGTTTTACACGTTCGTTGGAAGGATTGTCGAAGAAATGATCCGGCGTGCCTTCCTCAATGATCTGTCCGTCTGCCATGAATACGATACGGTCTGCCACCTGTCTGGCAAATCCCATCTCGTGAGTAACCACTACCATGGTGATGTTTTCCTTAGCCAGCTTGATCATAACATCCAGTACTTCCTGGATTGTCTCCGGATCCAGTGCGGAAGTCGGTTCATCGAAGAGAATAATCTTCGTCTGTGCACACAGGGCTCTCGCTATGGCGATTCTCTGCTGCTGTCCACCGGAAAGTGTTGTGGGATACACATGAGCCTTATCCCTAAGTCCTACCACATCCAGATAATGATAAGCCAGATCCTCGGCTTCCTTTTTGCTCTTGTGATGCAGCTTCATGGGTGCTATGGTCAGATTCTTCAATACCGTCATATGCGGATACAGGTTGAACTGCTGGAATACCATGGATATGGACTCCCGGATGATCTTGGTCTTGTTCGCATGGGTCAGCTTCTGTCCGTCTATGTACACATTTCCGCTAGTGGGCTCCTCCAGGAAATTCATGCATCGCACGGTGGTGGATTTACCGGAACCGGAGGGTCCGATGATAACCAGTTTCTCGCCTTCTTTTACTTCCAGATTTACATTTTTCAGTACCTGGAGATCTCCGAAATTCTTACATACATTTTCCAGTCTGATCATTTTGCTCCTCCATTCTGCATTCCGGGCAGGAATTTTTGATAATAGAAAAAGGCGCTTTTACCGATCCGGTAAAAACGCCTTTGTTTTTATGGGTTACATGTTATACAGTTTTGTGCGCTTTGTCAAGACTTTTATTTCATTAATTCTTTCAGGACCTCTTTTGCCTTCTCCAGCTGATTGTCCACCGGATCATCACTGTTGTAGTATGCTTCCCCGTCAAACTCGCATTCCACATCCGGTTCTATACCGGTTCCGTGGATATTGCGGCCATTGGGAGTATAGTAAGCGCTGATGGTGATCTTGATGGCGGATCCGTCGGTGAAGGGCATGATCTGCTGTACGATTCCTTTACCGAAGGTCGTGGTACCTACCAGGGTTCCAACGCCGTAGTCCTGGATTGCTCCGGCCAGAATCTCGGAGGCACTGGCACTGTTCATATCCACCAGTACCACCAGAGGTACTTCCAGAGGAGTCTTGCCGTCACAGGTATACTCTGTGCGCTTGCCTGCCTTGTCCTCGGTATATACGATCATGCCTTCCGGGAGCAGCTTTCTGGCAATTTTAACCACTGCATCCAGACTTCCACCGGGATTGCCCCGCAGATCCAGGATCAGGCCTTCCATGCCGGAGCCCTTCACGGTTGCCAGTGCATCGGTAAACTGGTCTATGGTCACATCGTCGAATTCCACGATCTGGATATATGCCATATTGTCATCCAACATTTCGTATTTTACGGTGGGACTCTCTACCTTGGCTCTCTCCACGGTGACGTGCAGATAATCCCCGGCGCCCTGTCTGACAATGGTCAGATCCACTGTGGTCCCGGCTTCTCCGCGGATCATATTCACCGCTTCCGTCAACGTCTTACCTGCAGTGGAGACACCGTCCACTTCATAGATAATATCGTTGGCACGCAAATCCACATCAGCTGCCGGTGCTCCTTCGATCACGCCGCTGATCTTGGGCAGATTGGTCTCGGAATCCATGCTGACATAGGCACCGATGCCAAAGTAAATGCCCTGTGTCTGTTCCGTCAGTTCATTCAGCTCCTCTGCGGTATAGTACTCGGAATACGGGTCATCCAGAGAGTCCATCAGGCCACGGAACATACCGTCTTCCAGCTGTTCATTGGTGACCTCACTCAGATAAAAGTTCTCCTTCACAGTGTCTTCCAGCAATTGCAGTTTTTTAATGGTCTGTGCATTGACCGCGGAATCTTCTCCATAGGATACCTGTGCTGCCACATCATCCTTCATGGTCATGATGTTGTGGATCTGAAAAGCGATAAAGATACCGCCCACGATCAGCAACGTGGCCGCAAAGCCAACGATAAGGCCACTGAGAAATAAGCCTTTTTTCTCGCCATTATTTGCCGCCGGAGTTACAGAAGCCTGTTCTTCGGTGGTGGTTTCCAGTTCCTTATTTTCCTCCATAAATGCTCTCCTTTATTTCCAAGATATTGTCGCAACACGTCCTGCTTCTTGTCGCAACACGCATTTCTCCGTGCTTCGCACTCTCGAAATGCTGCATACATTCGCATTCCGGGCTATCGCCCTACTTGCTCATGTATGTTTGTTCTGCTAATCGCCAGAGCACTTTGCCTGCAAGCAGTCACGTGCCCTGCGATTGCAGAACTATTGCGACAGGTAGTTCCAGGGGGATGTGTAAGCTCCATCCTTACGCACGCTGAAGTGCAGATGGTTGCCGGTGGAACGTCCGGTGGAGCCCACTGCGGCTATCGTCTCTCCTCTGACCACAATATCGTCCTTGGATACATATAATGCCGAGGCATGCATATAGATCGTATACAGTCCACCACCATGGTCGATCATCACGTAGTTGCCCATGGTGTTGCTGTAAGTGGCTGCCACCACCTGTCCGTCATAGGCCGCATAAATAGCCGTGCCCTTGGGCGCCGCGAAATCCACGCCGTTGTGGAACTGTTCGATTCCCAGTGTCGGATGGATACGGTTGCCGTAATCATCCGAGATCCGGGTATAGGTTGCCAGCGGGAACTTAAAGGTACCGCCATCGTAAGTCAGCACAGTACCACTGGCCTCCAGGATCTTTTTTTTCTCTGCGGCAATGGCAGCCTCCAGGGCTGCAATCTCCGCATCCTGATCCGCAATGGACTGCTTGTATTCCTTGATGGCCTGTTCCTTGTTGGTAATATCGGATTCGTAAGCGGTGATATCCCGGTTCTTCTGGTCGATCAGAGCCTCCATATTGGCCTGCTCCTGTTCCACGCCGGCCTTGGCCTCATCCAGAATGGCTTTCTCCGCTTCCAGTTCCTCTTTGCAGAGTTCAATATATTTGCGGTTCTCCATGAAGTCTTTCCATTGCTGTCTGTCATAAGCCATGATCAGATCCATGAAATCCGCCCGGTTCAGGAAATCGCTGAAGCTTTCTGCTTTCAACATCATATCGAGGATGTAGGAATCCCCTTTCTCATACATAATTCTTATGCGGCGGATCATGGCATCTTTCTGATTTTCTTCTCTCTCCAGTGCCGCATCCAGTTCCGCCTGGGTCTTTGCAATTTCTTCTTCTTTTGCTGTGATCTTATTTTTCAGATCCGCAATATTCTGTTCGATCTGGCTCAGATTCTGATCCAGCTGGGTTACATAATTTTTCAGATTGGTCTTCTGTGTCTCCAGGTCTTTCTTGATCTGCTCCAAATTGCTCAGATTGCTTTTCATCTGTTCACGTTCTTTTTCCGCCTGTTTGATCTGATCCTGTTTGTTCCGGATACTGTCAGAGGTAATGGATGACATATTGGTCGCATTTACCCGCAATCCCTGCATGCCGAAGGAAACCGTCAGGATCAGGCACAGTGCCAGGCACAGAAAGCCTTTTTTCTTTTTATTCAATTTGATTTAGTCTCCATTCTTAAAATGTCATGATGCAGTGCAGAGCCACACTCCGCACACATCATGACAAATAGGATCCGGGTTATCTGCTGGAATTGTATTTACACGTGCAGATGCTTTCTTACAGTAGCGATACTTCCCAGGAAACCGATACCCACACCGACACCCAGAGATACCGGGATCAGGAAATGGAATATCTCGTCCACAGACAGGAAATTCAGGAAGCCGCTGAGTACCATAAAACGGTTGATCACATAGTTCAACGCATAATTGTAAAGGGAATAGATCAGTCCCAGCGGTACTGCTGCACCGATCAGACCGATCAGCATACCTTCCAGCACAAAGGGCGCACGCACGAAAAAGTCGGTAGCGCCGATATATTTCATAATATTGATCTCCGCAGAACGGACAGAAATACCGATAGCTACGGTATTGCTGATCAGGAAGATGCTGACTGCCAGCAGGATCACGATGATTCCCATGGACACGTAGGCGATCAGAAGGTTCAGACCGCTCAGTGTGTTGGCTGTCATTTCGGAATAGTTGACCTTGCGCACCTCTGGAATGGACTGCAGCCAGGTCACCAGTGCATCCTGCATGGAGACATCACTCAGGAAAATCTCATAAGTATCCTCTCCTGCCAGTGGATTCTCGGGGAATCCTTCTGCATAATCCTCACCGAAATAATCCGGTCCGAAGGTTGCCCATGCATCATCTGCAGACTGGAACTGTACCTCGGATACCTCTGCACGCTTGGCAATCTCCTGTCCGATCTCTTCCAGGCGCTGTTCGGACGGGATCTGTCCGTCTACATGACTCTCACAGTTATCCATATCACTGTGGAAAAATACCGTAACAGATACACCTTCTTCTGCAGTCTTCAGGATATTCTGAAAGTTGGCCACGATGCAATAGAACAGTCCAAACAGAAACAGACATGCGGATATCGTGGCAATGGATGCCAGAGAATACCATTTATTCCGGAAAATATTGGCAAATCCCTGCTTGATCGTATAAAAAAGTGTACTAATCTTCATCGATATACCCACCCTTCTCTTCGTCACTGATGATCACACCTTTTTTCATGGTGATCACTCGTTTCTGCATGGCATTGACGATTTCGCGGTTATGGGTGACCACGACTACCGTGGTGCCGCTCTCATTGATCTCCTCCAGCAATTTCATGATCTCCCAGGAATTATTGGGATCCAGATTACCGGTGGGCTCATCTGCCAGCAGTACGGAAGGATTGTTCACCAGCGCTCTGGCCAGTGCAACACGCTGCTGCTCACCGCCGGAGAGCTGTTTGGTCTTGGCCTTATATTTGCCTGCCAGTCCCACAGTTGCCAGAATCGCAGGAACATTTCTGCGGATCTCACTGACGGGAGTCTCTACGATACGCTGTGCGAATGCTACATTTTCATAGACATTGCGGTCATTCAGCAGTCGGAAATCCTGGAATACGACACCCAGGTTACGACGAAAACGGGGGATCTGCCTGTGCTTTAATTTCGCCAGATCATTTCCCATAACATAAACACTGCCGCTGGTCGCTGTAAGCTCCCGCAGCAGTAATTTGATCAACGTGGATTTACCGGATCCGCTGTCACCTACAATAAATACAAATTCCCCTCTTCCGATGCTTAACGACACACCATTCAGTGCCGGAGAACCTGAGGAATAAGACTTGCTGACGTTGTCCAGGAAAATGATTCCGTTTTCCTCAATGATCCGCTCTCTTTTCAGCCTTTGTGTTTCTTTTCTTGTCATTTTATGATCATGCCTTTCTATTGCCCGTAAGATCCCACCCTGCGGACAGTTGCTGCCTTTGTGCTACCATATTGATCCCTATTCAGAGCCTCATTCGCAAAATCGCATCTACGATGCTCTTCTAAACAACAAGTTAACTTGTTGTTTGCTCATTTGAGGCTTTCTCGCCAAAGAAATCAATACTCATAAGTTTCCATATACTTCATGTATTTTACGACCATCAGTGCGATCTTGAAGGTGATGGCATCTTCAAATACCCGCAGATCCAGCCCTGTACTCTTCTGTAACTTATCCAGACGATATACCAGCGTATTTCTGTGAATAAACAGCTGTCTGGAGGTCTCTGACACATTCAGACTGTTCTCGAAGAACTTGTAAATGGTCGTCAGGGTCTCCTCATCAAAATCATCCGGGCTCTTGCCTCCGAATATCTCACGGATAAACATTTTGCACAGAGGAATGGGCAGCTGATAGATCAGACGGCCGATTCCCAGTTCACTGTATGCGATAATATCTCTCTCGTCAAAGAAGATCTTGCCTACATCCAGAGCCATCTTTGCTTCCTTGTAGGAACGGCTGACTTCTTTGATCTCATGTACAATGGTACCGTATGCAATACGGATCTCACGGATACCTTCCTTCAGGAGAGCCGCTTCCAGTGCTCTTGCCGATTTTTCAATTTCTTTGCCGGTATCGGTCTCTGCGAATTCCTTCACCACGATCACGTTGCTCTCGTCTACCGCTGTGATGAAATCCTTGCTGTTGCTGCCAAAATGAGTTCTGGCCAGTTCCAGGACATTATTATCCTTGCCTCCCGCAGATTCCACGATCATGACCACTCTGGGCACGTCTGTCTGAATATGCAGCTTCTTGGAACGGCTGTAGATATCCACCAGCAGCAGATTATCCAGCAGCAGATTCTTGATGAAATTGTCCTTATCAAATCTCTCCTTATAGGCCACCAGCAGATTCTGGATCTGAAACGCAACCATTTTGCCGATCATATAGACATCCTCACCGGTACCTCCGGCTACGAGAATATACTCCAGCTGCTGCTCATCATAGATCTTGAAATACTGATATCCCTGGATCTCCTGGGAGTCCGCCGGTGATGCCGCGAATTCCACCGCGGGCTTGGAACAGTTGCCCATATCCATGGTGGCTGCTACTTCCTTGCCATCCACATCCATGACACACAATTCCACTCTGGCGATTCCTTTCAATCCTTCAATGGTGTTCTGTAAAATCTGATTTGATATCATCTTCTGCTCCTTCAGTCCCCAAACATACTTCTCTTTTGCTATAACCCCGAAAAATGATATGAGAGTCCATATCATATATAAATTTACAGAAAAACTGGTAAAAATGCAATAGTTTTTTATGCATTTTTTAGTAAAAATGCCTTTTTCTTTTAAATACGCGCAAAAAAAGAATTCGGAAAACTAATATTCCGAACTCTTTTTGTCTTAGCGTTTATTATGTATTATTTCTGCGCTAAATCCGCAGATCGATATTCGCACCAAGTTCCGGTGTTACGCTGCGTTCCATAGCAGCGGAATCAATCATCTGGACGATTCCCTGTCCCAGTGCTTCGTTCGTATCCATCGCCTTGCTCAGCACAGCCGTTCCGATTTTCGTCTGCAGATTATTTGAAGCCATTGACATTGATAATCCTGCGATATCCATGATAACACCTCCTGTATCTGTTCATATCTCTCAGATTACGTTCTTACTATAGCACACTTTTTTTGTTTTTTCCACACTATCCTCGCACTCTGCGAATATTTTTCTCCGTGATCTGGATCTTGCCTTCTTTTAACAGATGTCCTACCGCGCGCTTGAACTCGTTCTTGCTCATGCCGGTCTCATGGGCAATGACCTCCGGCGCCGCCTTATCATTAAACGGCAGAGAACCTTCATAGCTGTCCAGCAGTCTCTCGATCTTCTCCGCATCCTTCTGAATCTGCAGATAGGCTTTTTCCCGGACACTCAGTGTCAGCTTACCGTCTTCCAACACTTTTACCACTCTGGCAGTGACCTGATCGCCAATCCTGAGCTCAGTATCTCCGAACAGTTCTTTTTTCGGGATCAGTCCGGAAAAGCAGTTATCCACTGCCACAAACGCACCGAAATTCTTGCTGATCTCATAGATCCGGCCGGTTACCTTATCGTCTTTTTTGTACGGGCTGTCCGTGCGCAGATGTTCATAGACATTCATGGTCGCACACAGTCTGCCGCTCTTGTCGATATAGAGGGCTGCCAGCACCTGTTCTCCGGTCTTTACCTTGCGGGTCTGCTGCTTAAAGGGCAGGAGCAGATCCTTCTCCAGTCCCCAGTCCAGGAAAGCACCTACTTTCCCTACCTGTACTACAGTGAGCAGAGCCACCTGTCCCATACACAGCTTCGGGGTTCTCGTCGTAGAGATCAGACGGTCACTGGAATCCCGGTACAGGAATACTTCCAGTTCATCTCCGACCTTTGCTCCTTCCGGCACCTGCTTCGCCGGCAGCAGCACTTTGTCCTCCGGTGCTTCCTTCGTTGCCAGATACACTCCGAATTCTACTTTTTTCACTATTACCAGCGTCTGTTTTTCGCCTAATCTCAATTCCACGTTCTCTCCTGTTCTGACAGCATAGGATTACTGTCCCTGAAATTCCACTGATACATAAGGTTTCCCGGCTTCGTCCTGCAGGCAGATGACGTAGTCATTCTCTGTAGACACTACATACGGATGCAATACATCATCCAGGAATGCCTGTTTCTTGTATTCCGCCCGCATCTGACGGATCACAAAATCATCCGGCAGATACTCCATGGCAATATTTACATACTGCCCATTGTTTACATGATGGTTGGTGTCCAGGTGGTGTTTTTTCACCACGATGGGTTCCAACAGTTCTCCACCTTCCGGCACGGCAATTTTGCGGGGGGCATACTCCATGTCCAGCTTTTCGTCTATTTCGTAGCCCTTATGCATGGCTTCGTTCACCATTACCGGTTTGCCGGTGCCGACATCCAGCAGACTCCATAAGGAATTGGCTTTCGCCAGATATTCTCCCTGTTCATCCAGCATGGCAAAATTACGGTATCCCAAAAATACTTTTAGCTCATAG
>ENA-OYYG01000996-OYYG01000996.1-human-gut-metagenome-genome-assembly--contig:-NODE-996-length-10363-cov-5.141541_pt1 | contig 10363 bp, 9 predicted proteins | sample MGYA00244061_ERZ653444 | MGnify/ENA primary metagenome ERZ653444 (study PRJEB26926, sample SAMN06165059) | human gut metagenome | biome: ENVO:00009003; feature: ENVO:2100002; material: ENVO:00002003... | reverse complement strand
GAGATGACGTCGAGTCTCGTGGGCTCGGAGATGTGTATAAGAGACAGCCTCTGCCCGCAAAGAAAGCATCCAGCCGCTCTACCAGCTCTTTTTTCTGATTATTTCCGATCAGAATATCAATTGCTTCATCACATTTTGCCTCATCCTCTTTGGTCTGTACATAGCATCCGGCAGCAACAACAGCCGCATCCGGATTCCGCTTTTTTGCCCGGTGCAGCATTTGTCTTGATTTGCGGTCTGCCATATTTGTTACGGAACAGGTATTGATCACATAGACATCTGCTTTCTCCGAAAACGGCACGATTTCGTACCCCGCTTCTTCAAGCATCTGCTGCATAGCTTCTGTCTCATATGCATTCACTTTGCATCCCAGATTGTGTAATGCTGCTTTTTTCATTTTTACTCCTTTATACAATTATCTTCATACATTTCTTGACTTTTCCAATAAAAAATATTACTATCAAAGATATAAACAGCATGAGTTTTTCATGAATATTTTCAAGGAGGTTTTCATTATGAAAACAGTACAGATTTCATTAAATTCTATTGGAAAAGTAAAATCATTTGTTAATACCATCTCTCAGTTTGAGTACGATTTTGATCTGATTTCCGGCAGATATGTCATTGACGCAAAATCCATCATGGGAATTTTCAGCCTGGATCTTTCCAAGCCGATTGATCTCGCCATCCATACCGAGGATAATCTGAATGAGATTCTGGAAGCTTTAGAGCCATACATTATTTCCCAGTAATTACTTACAAAATCCCCTGTCTGTATTGCAGACAGGGGATTTTTTGTTTCACGGAAATAATTTTCCAAAAACAGATTATTCTGCATCTACCAGAATCGTCTCTGTCGTATCGATTGCTGTCTGCATCAGTTCGTCTATTTTTTCTTCCAGCCGGCACTCTGATTTTTTAATATGTTTTAAGCTTGGCTTGGTAACCGGATGCTTTGCCACGAAAATCGTACAACAATCCTCATACGGAAGAATGGACGTCTCGTATGTGTCAATTTTTTCTGCGATTGATACAATATCCTGCTTGTCCATGGCAATGAGCGGACGGTATACCGGCATATGACACACTTCATTGGTCACAGCAAGGGACTGCATGGTCTGGCTTGCCACCTGCCCGATACTCTCTCCGGTAATCATACCCAGACATTTTCCCTCTTCGGCAAAATGCTCTGCAATTTTCATCATATAGCGGCGCATGATGATAGTCAGTTCCTCATGCGGACATTTCTCATAAATATAAAGCTGGATATCGGTAAAGTTCACCACATGAAGCTTGATCTGTCCGGAATATCTTGCAACTTTCTTTGCCAGGTCAATCACTTTCTGTTTTGCACGCTCACTGGTGTATGGCGGTGCATGAAAATAGGTCGCTTCAAGTGTTACCCCTCGTTTAGATACCATATATCCGGCAACCGGTGAATCGATTCCGCCGGATAAAAGAAGCATTGCACGACCTGCTGTGCCAAGCGGCATGCCTCCCGGTCCCGGGATCTCTGTGGAATAAATATTGATCATCGGGCGGATCTCGATATGAATCATCACCTCCGGATGATGTACGTCAACGCTGGTTTCCGGAAATGCTTCAAGAATCTTTTCCCCAACAGCTGCATTGATCTCCATCGAAGTCATCGGATAATTCTTTCTGGCACGGCGCGCATCCACCTTAAATGTAAAATTTTTGTCCGGATATGTGCGATCCACATAGTCACATACTACTTTTGCCAGGGCATCAAATCCTTCATCTTCGACCAATACTACCGGACAGATTCCTACGATTCCAAAAATCCTCTGTAATGTTTCTACAGTTTCATCATAATCGTATTCTCCTTCCGTATCCACATAGATACGTCCGTTTTCCTTGCGTACATGGAAGGTTCCCTCTACACGCTTAAGATGATATCTGATATTCTGTACCAGTGCATCCTCAAACAGATAACGGTTCTTTCCCTTAATGGCAATTTCCGCATATTTAATCAAAAATGATTTATACATATTGCTCTCCTTTTTCTAATGTCTTGTATATTTCTGCAGCATCGGAACCAATGCCGCCATCTCTTTTACTGCATAATCAATCTCTTCTTCCGTTGTCTCCACGCAAAAGCTGAACCGGATGGTTGCATCCAAAAACTCTGGCTTTAAGCCAATACTTTTTAGTGTATGACTGACGGAAGGCTTGTTGGAAGAACATGCACTTCCTGCTGACACATAGATCTCTTTATCCTCTAATGCATGAAGCAATACTTCCGCGCGCACACCTTCCGTGCTGACACTGACAATATGCGGTGCATTGCTGCGATCGGTATGGCCGTTGACGTGTACACCCGGAATTTTTGTCACTTCCTCAATAAAATGCTCTCGCAGGGTATACATCCGGTCGATTTTTTTCTCAAAACCAGTATAAATATGTTCCGCTGCTACGCCAAGTCCTGCGATTGCCGGAACATTTTCCGTGCCGGAACGCATTCCCCTCTGCTGTCCGCCTCCGTTTAACAGCGGATGAATTTTCGTCTTGTCTTTGATATATAAAAATCCGCTTCCTTTCGGTCCATGAATCTTATGTCCGCTGACCGAGAGAAGGTCTACATGCATTTTTGCCGGATAAATTCTCATTTTTCCGTAGGACTGAATGGCATCCACATGAAAAAGCGTCTGTGGATTACACTGTTTGATCAGTGCCCCCGCTTCCGCGATCGGCTCCACCGCTCCGATTTCATTATTTACCTGCATGAGGGAAACCAGAATGGTATCCGGCCGGATTGCCGCTTTCAGATCGTCCAGAGAAATCACACCATAAGCATCTACCAGAAGATATGTGACTTCATATCCGTGTTCCTCCAGATATGCCATCGTTGCCGACACGGACGGATGTTCAATGGACGTCGTTATCACATGTTTTCCACTTCGCTTGTTTGCCTCTGCCACACCGATAATTGCAAGATTATTGGACTCAGTACCACCTGACGTAAAACAGATTTCTTTTTCCTGTACCTTTAATGTCTTTGCAATTTTTTTTCTTGCATCGTTCATATAATTTTCGGCGATCACGCCTTTGTTGTGCAGGGAAGATGGATTTCCATAATCCTCCGTCAGTAATTTTACCACCAGCTGTGCCGCTTCCTCACAACATCTTGTCGTTGCCGAATTATCCAAATATGCTTCCATTTTTACCCTTCTTATATATCCAATTCGTATATCAGCATGGAAAGTGTTGCCATTCCTGCTGTTTCTGTGCGCAAAATACGTCTGCCAAGAGAGATCCGATGCATGTCTTTATCCAGCTGCGCAATCTCTTCCGGGGAAAATCCGCCCTCCGGACCGATCATTACTCCGATGGACGCCCCTTCTGGAATCGAGCGAAAGATCTCTCTTGTTGCTTCCATGCCTCTTTCATTCTCATACGGAACCAGGACAACGTCCAGCTCCTTTGCCTCTTCCAATGCCTGTTTCCAGGAAAGTGGCATCTGAATCTGCGGAATCACGGTCCGCTTCGACTGTTTTGCCGCACTCTCTGCAATTGCCTGCCACCGCTTACATTTGCTCTGTGCCTTCTTTTCATCCAGCTTTACCACACAGTTTTTCATGGCAACCGGTATGACGGTATAGACACCAAGTTCCACGGTCTTTTGTATGATCAGTTCCATCTTATCACTTTTAGGAAGGCCCTGAAAAAGATACACCTTATGGGAAAACTCTGTCCCCATTTCATCGGTATCCTCTATCTGTGCCCAGACCTCTTCCTCTGTAATTTCCAGAATACGGCAAAAATACGATCTGCCGCTCTGATCGCTGATGCGGATTTTCTCCCCTGTCTTCATGCGCAGCACATGACCGATATGATTGACATCACCGCCCACAATGCAGATCCGATCCTGCTGCACCTGTTCATCTTCCACAAAAAACTGGTACATACCCTGCTCCTACTGTTTCTGTGCGGTAATATTTACCCACTCACCCTGATGATTGATTTCCACTACAGTAAGTCCTGCTGCTTCAATCGCTTCTTTTACTTCGTTTTCCTTAAAATCAATGATGCCGGAAGTGATAAAATAACCACCCTGTTTTAATCTGGCCGGAATGACCGGTGCCATGGCAATGATAACTGGTGCTAAAATATTTGCCACAACAATCTCATATTCCTCTGTCCCAACCTTTTCCTGAAGTTCTTCATCATCAATCAGATTTCCCACATAAAAGGTTCCCAGAGACAAATCGAGATGGTTTACCTGCATATTATCCCTTGTAGAAGTCATGCAGTCTGCATCCAGATCCGTTCCCACGACTTCTCTTGCGCCGAGTTTTAATGCCACAATCGATAAAATTCCACTGCCACATCCCACATCCAGTACTTTCGGATGTTTTCCTTCCACATATTTCTGTAACTGCCGGATGCAAAGCTGTGTCGTTTCATGTTTTCCTGTTCCGAAAGAAATTCCCGGATCGATCTCAATCAGAAATTTATCTTTGTCTTCTTCCTTTAATTCTTCCCAGGTCGGTTTGATTAATATATCATCAATGGTAAAAGAAGTAAAATATTTTTTCCAGTTATTGATCCAGTCAAGATCTTCTGTTTCGGAAGATGTAATGACACCGCTTCCCACTTCCACCATGTCACGCAGTTTCTCGAGTCCGATCTTTACCTGCTTTAAAATCTCCGTCTGATCACTGCCGTCTTCTTCCACATAAAAGCTCACATGGCTGATGCCCTCATCCGGAGGAAGTTCCGGCAGAAAATCAATAAACATATCCGCCTGGTCTTCTTTGGTAAGCGGAATATTGTCTTCAATCTCTATTCCCTCAATGCCCAGATCCATCAGCATGGAACTCATAAAATCCTCTGCTGCGGTCGTTGTCTCAATTGTATATTTTTTCCACTTCATGTTACCATCCTCTCAATTCTACACTAAGGCATACTATATGTATCATACCTTATTTCCAATAAAATTTCAAGAAAACATTGTACATCAAAAAAACCCATGTTATAATATAGGGGTTAAGTTGATAGTTATACAGTTATAGGAGAAAACAATAAATGGATAAACGCAATCTTGTAGAAGGACTTCAGAAAGCATTCAACACCGATGACCGGCAGCGAAATACTTCTGATACCAGTGATGTAGAATATAAAGAGAACACCAATACTCTCTATATCAAAAAACAGAGAACCTACAATATGGAAGAAAACATTCCGTCCGCCACTGCCATGTCAGAGGAGGAGATTTTTAAGCGTCTTCATGAGGAACGACATTAAACATATTAAACATGCATAAAACAGCCATACGGTCTGCGGACAGACCGTATGGCTGTTTTAATTTTTGTACACAGCACAAAGCTTATGATACTCACTGTTAATTTCCTGAACGGTATTCTTATCCCCATCCAGATTATCCGGATGATAAATTTTGATCAGGTCTTTATAACGTTTCTTAAGGGACTGTCTGCTCTCTACTCCGGAGAAAAACATTTCTCCCCGGATAACAGGCTGCTCTGCTGTCACAGAAAAATCGCTTACCCGCTGATAGAAAGCTTTCTGCTTCTTCACATGTTCTTTCTCTGTTGCAAGTTTTACAAGTTCTTCTTCGAGTATTTTAAATTTCATATCAAAAAGCTTCTGCTGCTGTTCCAGACGGCGATCCTCATTCTCCACCCGCCGCGCAAATTCTTTTTTCTCCCGCTCCAGTGTGCGGCGCTGCTCCTCCAAAGCTTTACGTTCTTCTTCCAGCGTCATCCCCCACATGCCTCCGTATCCGTACACACATGTTGCCAATCATACTAACAGACTCATCATACAATACTTTGTACCAGATTACTATAGGCGATTTGTACTAATGTTCATCGAAAGATTCTTTGATTTTGTCCATAAAACCCTTCTTTTTTTCTTTTCCGGTCTGTGCTCCGCCCTCTTTATTCAGGGAATTTCCCGTCAATTCATCAAATTTACGCAACGCCTCTTTTGCCTCTTTGTTTAAGCCCGTCGGCGTGTTGACAATCAGTGTTACATAATGGTCTCCACGTACTGCCTTGTTTCGGATCGATGGTACTCCTTTGCCCTTCAGGCGGATTCTCGTTCCGCTCTGGGTACCCGGTGCAACGGTATAGATGATATCTCCGTCCACCGTCCTGATACGGATATCCCCGCCCAATGCTGCAATACCAAAGGAAATCGAAGCATTGGAAAATATATTCATGTCCTGACGTTCAAACGCATTGCTTCTGGAAACAAGAACTTCTACCAGAAGATCTCCTCTCGGACCTCCGTTTCGTCCCGGTTCTCCGTAACCTCTGACACGAACAGACTGTCCATTATCAATTCCGGCCGGAATCTCTACGGTCTTTCGTACTTTCTTTGAGATATATCCCGTTCCCCGGCAATCCGGACATTTTTCACGGATCACCTTACCGGTACCGCCGCAATCCGGACAGGTCTGCACATTCTGCATCATGCCAAACAAAGACTGCTGGGAATATACCACTTTCCCTTTTCCCCCGCACTTGCTGCAGGTTTCCGGTGAAGTTCCCGGTTTTGCCCCGGTTCCGTGACAGGTCTTACATTCTTCTTTATACGGGAACTCAAGTTCCTTAGAACATCCAAACACAGCTTCTTCAAACGTAATACGGACGGTAAGACGTACACTTGCGCCCTGCGCCGGTCCGTTATTGTTACTGTTTCGTCTTCCGCCACCGAAAAAGTCTCCGAAAATATCGCCAAAGATATCTCCCATATCCATGCCGGAAAAATCGAATCCGCCTGCACCGCCGGCGCCTCCATCAAACGCGGCATGACCAAACTGATCATACTGTCTGCGCTTTTCCGGATCGCTCAAAACGGCATATGCCTCCTGCGCTTCCTTAAATTTTTCCTCACACTCTTTATCTCCCGGATGCATATCCGGATGATACTTCTTGGCGGTTGTACGGAAAGCTTTTTTTATTTCTGCTTCCGTTGCGGTCTTTGGAATTCCAAGGACCTCGTAATAATCTCTTTTCTCTGCCATAATATTAATCCCTTATAGTACGCATAGGGTTTCCGGAAAACCGGAAACCCCACGCTTTGTCTATTTATTTTCTAAATTAAACCTCTTTGAAATCTGCATCGATGACATCATCATCTGCACCATTTGCTCCTGCTCCGGTGTTTGCTCCTGCTGCAGAACCCATATCAGGACCTGCTCCCGGATTCGGGCCTGCGCCTGTTGCACCCTGTGCTGCCTGTGCCTGCTCATACATCTTTGCAAATACCTTCTGTGCACTCTGTGTCAGTTTCTCCTGTGCTGCCTTTAATTCCGCAACATCTGCATCTGTCATCTGCTCTGCTTCCTTGTGTGCATCCAGGAAAGCCTTTACTGCTGCAACATCAGCTTCTACTGCTGACTTGTCTGCAGGATCAACCTGATCTCCTACCTGCTTTAATGCATCCTCTGTCTGGAATACAAAGCTCTCAGCTTCATTTCTGGCATCGATTGCTTCTTTTCTCTTCTTATCCTGTGCTTCAAACTCAGCAGCTTCCTTAACAGCCTTATCGATTTCTTCATCGGACATGTTAGATCCGGCTGTGATTGTGATATGCTGCTCTTTGCCTGTTCCAAGATCCTTGGCAGATACATTTACAATACCGTTTGCATCGATATCGAATGTAACCTCGATCTGTGGAACACCACGACGTGCTGGCGGGATACCATCCAGACGGAACTGTCCGAGAGATTTGTTATCTCTTGCGAACTGACGCTCACCCTGTACAACGTTGATATCTACAGCGGTCTGGTTATCTGCTGCGGTAGAGAAGATCTGGCTCTTCTTCGTAGGAATGGTAGTATTTCTCTCGATCAGACGGGTTGCAATACCACCCATGGTCTCGATAGAAAGTGACAGTGGTGTTACATCGAGAAGTAAGATCTCGCCGGCACCTGCATCACCTGCTAATTTACCACCCTGAATAGAAGCACCGATTGCTACACACTCATCCGGGTTTAAGGACTTGCTTGGCTCTTTGCCTGTCATCTGTCTTACCTTATCCTGTACAGCCGGGATACGTGTAGAACCACCAACCAGAAGAACCTGGCCTAAATCTGCATTTGTAAGACCTGCATCCTTCATAGCGTTCTGTACCGGTACTGCAGTTCTCTCTACGAGATCATGTGTTAATTCATCAAATTTTGCTCTGGTGAGGTTCATATCAAAGTGCTTTGGTCCCTCAGCAGTAGCTGTGATGAATGGTAAGTTAATATTTGTAGTAGTTGCGGAAGAAAGTTCCTTCTTTGCTTTCTCGGCAGCTTCTTTTAATCTCTGTAAAGCCATCTTGTCGGTAGAAAGATCAACACCCTCTGCCTTCTTAAACTCATCGATCATCCACTGTGTGATCTTGTTATCAAAATCATCACCACCAAGATGTGTATCACCGTTGGTAGATAATACTTCGATGACACCGTCACCGATCTCAATGATAGATACATCAAATGTACCACCACCAAGGTCATATACCATGATCTTCTGTTCTTTTTCGTTATCAAGGCCATATGCAAGTGCTGCTGCAGTAGGCTCGTTGATGATACGCTTTACATCCAGACCTGCAATCTTTCCGGCATCCTTGGTTGCCTGACGCTGTGCATCGTTGAAATATGCAGGAACTGTAATAACAGCTTCTGTAACCTTTTCTCCAAGGTATCCTTCTGCATCAGCCTTTAATTTCTGAAGTACCATAGCGGAAATCTGCTGTGGACTGTACTGTTTGTCATCAATGGCTACTTTATAATCCGTACCCATATGTCTCTTAATGGAAGAAATCGTCTTCTCAGCGTTTGTAACAGCCTGACGCTTTGCCGGCTCACCGATGAGACGCTCTCCTGTCTTTGTAAATGCTACAACAGACGGTGTTGTTCTTGCGCCTTCTGTATTCGCGATAACTGTTGGCTGTCCACCTTCCATAACGGCTACACAGCTGTTTGTTGTACCAAGGTCAATACCAATAATTTTTCCCATGATAAATTTCCTCCTCTATCTAATCTCTGAATCTTGTTAAAAATCAAATTAGTTTGCTACTTTTACCATGCTGTGTCTTACAACACTTTCACGGTACATGTAACCTTTCTGGAATTCTTCTGCGATGATGTTCTCACCGAGTCCCTCATCTTCTACATGCATCACTGCGTTGTGGAAATCCGGATTGAATTCCTGACCAACTGCCTCGATTGGTTTTACTCCAACGGATTCCAGTGTAGTCATAAGCTGTTTGTAGATCTTCTCCATTCCTTCTACGAACGGAGCATTCTTCTCCTCCTCCGGTACGGAACCAAGTCCACGCTCGAAGTTATCCACAACCGGAAGAATCTTTTCTATGATATCTTTCGCTCCGATCTCGTACATCTGGGATTTCTCCTTCTCAGATCTCTTGCGGAAGTTATCAAACTCTGCCATCTGACGAGTAACGCGGTCTGTGAGTTCCTCGATCTTCTCGTCTTTCTTGTCCTTCTTCTCTTTCTTTCCGAAGAACTTTTTCTTACCTTCTGATGCTGCTTCTGAATCTCCTTCAGTCTCAGTTGCTTCCTCTGTCGCTTCTTTCGCTTCAGTCTCAACTTCCTGGGCATCTTCTGTTTCTACTGTCTCTTCAGCTTCTGCCTGCTCTTTTGCAGCCTTTGCTTTTGCCTCTTCAACAGCTTCTTTTACCATATCTTCTTTGCTCATGTTCTCTGTCACCAGCTTTCTACCTTCCTATTATTACTCTTTGGGTTCTTTATTATAAATCGCATCCAACTCACTTTGCAGCGTTTTCAGCGTCTTCATGACATGTTCATAATCCATTCTCTTCGGACCGATGATTCCAATCGTTCCCTTCATGCCTTCTCCAAGTTCATATGTGGCTGTTACCACGCTGCAGTCTTTCATCGTCTTCACCGGAGCTTCATCTCCGATATAAACCTGAATCCCGTGATTTTCCTCACTGGCAAGCGTCTCTGTGACCAGATCTGCCAACTGCTGCTTTTCTTCAAAAGCACTGATGATCTCCTGTGCACTCTGCTTATCACTCAACTCCGGATACTTGAAAATATTTGTCGCACCACTTGTATAGATCTCCATATCATTATCTACATGAATAATCTCGGCAACTGCATCCAGAACGTGTCCGATCACTTCACTGTGGATTCCTGCCTGCTCTTTTAACCTGGCGATCAGCCCCAATGTGATCTGATCGATCGACAGTCCGTTCAGTGTTGTATTCAGAAGCATATTCAGCTTCAACAGGTTCTCATTACTTAAGGTTTCGCCTACTTCAATAATTTTATTCTTAATTACATTTCCACCGAGTACGATCACCGCTACGATCTGCTCTTCATCCACCTGGGACTGTCTCT
>ENA-OYYG01000973-OYYG01000973.1-human-gut-metagenome-genome-assembly--contig:-NODE-973-length-10499-cov-16.987170_pt1 | contig 10499 bp, 10 predicted proteins | sample MGYA00244061_ERZ653444 | MGnify/ENA primary metagenome ERZ653444 (study PRJEB26926, sample SAMN06165059) | human gut metagenome | biome: ENVO:00009003; feature: ENVO:2100002; material: ENVO:00002003... | reverse complement strand
CAAAGGGAGCCAGTCTTGCACCGCAGGAAATCAAGATGCTTTTGGCTGTCTTGCCGCTGGCGAGCTTGTATTTCTTATACTGCCTCACGGCGAAGTGCTGGGGGCTGCGACGTTCCAACCCGTCAAACATATAGTCCACCGCATTTTTGAAGGTTTCGTCATCCTCCCGGACTTCCATGCTGTTTATCATTTCCACCAGCGTATTCATGTTGCGTTCTTCCTCCGGCCCCTCAAAGACGATGTAGGCCACAAGGGCGCAGTACAAGAGGGTTTCAGCTTTAGTCCAGAACTCGTCGCCCTCCTTGCCGTCGCCTTTGGTGTTGGCGATCAGAGCAGTAACGAATTTCAAAACATCGCTTTCCGTCTTGATATAGGCCAGCGGATTGTAGTGCATGGATTTTGAAAAGTCGATACTGTTGAACACCCGCACCCTGTATTTCTCCCGTTGCAGAAACCGCCCGCACTGGTCGAGGGTGCCGCCCTTCGGGTCTACCACCACATACGAGGAATGGGCTTGAAGGAGCTGCGGGGTCAGCCAGAACCTTGTCTTTCCCGAGCCGGACGAGCCGATGACACAGGCGTTTAGGTTCCGGGCATTGGCGGGTATCTTCGGACGGGTGTTCATGGTAAGGAACTCCGTCCCGGTCAGAATGACATTGTTCTGAAATTTAGGGTCAACAAACGGCTTTATATCCTCCTTTGTTCCAAAGCGGGCGGTGCCGTACTCCGCATCCCGCCGGAATTTTTTCGCCTGCCTGATCTTTGACTGTATCAGCAGATACACCCCAGCCGCACCGGCAAGGCCCACCAGCAGGTCAATACCGCCCAGCCCCGGCCAGTAGGTTTCAAAGGCTTTGGGGAAGGTATCGAGCATCCCCATGAGCTTTGTCCCGAAGTCTGTGCCGGGGGCGATCCGGTAGGCCGTCCCGATTTTGGAGAAGAACCAGAACACAAAGAGGTACGGCAGGTTTGGGAGCACATATTTTCTAATCTTGTCACTCAACGTCCGTCCTTCACCGCCTCTCTGGTCCGCTGCTTTTCCTTTGCCTGCGTCCTGATCTGCTCCGTGAATTTCCGAAGCTGGCCGAGGATGGAAGCCTTGTCCTGCTCTTTGTTCAGCACCTTTGCGCTGTACTTCTGGAAGGCCGCCGTGATAGCGTCCGCCTGATTGGCTTTGAAAAACAGCAGGTAATGACCGGGGCTCACTTTATGGAAAGCGTAGTCCACATGGAACTCCTTTGCGATCCGGTCAAAATCCTTTGGGGCTCCCACATAGGGCATGGCGCTTTTGCCGCCATAGTGGTTCATCAGCTTTTTTACACTCTGGCGTCCCTGCGGGGTCAGCGCCTTCCGGTGGTGCTTTTGCAGCGCCCGCGCTACCTTCCCAAGAGCGGCAGCCAGCACTTTTCCCGTGAGCTTCGTTGTCCTGATCGAAAGGGCAACCGTTTTTTTGTTTACTTCTTCCTGCATAAAACCTCCTCGTATTATAAAGTAGTAGTTATTAGAGTCCCTCTCCAAGGACAAAATGCTACAATAGACAAGGTGCTGTGGATTGGTTTAAACCTCCTACCGCAAGACGGTTTCGGAAAGGCTCCAACCACGGCTCTTTGTTTTTAGTGTTAATCAGTTAGATACCGCCAGACGGTTTATATAGAACGAGGTTACATAGCAAAGAGGTGTGGCTCTAAGCAGCACTGTAAAATAAAACGCCGGAGGTAAAAAGAAATGATTTTTGTTGGTATCGATGTTGCAAAGGACAAGCACGATTGCTTTATCCTCAACTCGGAAGGAACTGTCTTGGCAGATGTATTTACCATTACCAATAACCGCATCGGTTTTGAGACGCTTCTTTCAAGAATCCAAAGCTGTTCCCAAGGTGAAAGCAAAATAAAAGTAGGGCTTGAAGCCACAGGACATTACAGCTACAATCTGCTGGGGTTTCTTTTAGACAGCGGCCTGGCAACCTATGTCATTAACCCTCTGCACACGAACCTCTACCGGAAAAGTCTCAGCCTGCGAAGAACCAAAACAGATCGGATAGACGCGCGTACCATTGCAATGATGCTCATGTCTGATGTGGACCTCAAGTCCTACTCAAATACAGCATACCACAATGAAGAGCTAAAGTCACTAACCAGATACAGATTTGATAAGGTAAAAGAGCGCGCCAAGCTGAAAAGCTCCGTTGCGCGGTTAGTGAATATTCTGTTTCCGGAGCTCGAAAAGCTGGTCTCAAGCCTGCACATCGCTGTTGTATACGCACTGCTGAGCAACTATCCGGGTGCAAGCTATATCGCAAACGCTAATACTGAAGAACTCGCTGAGACTCTTTGCACCGCCTCTAAAGGTCGTTATACCAAGTCTAAAACCGCGGAAATCCAAGTAGCCGCAGGGGTCTCCATTGGCTCGAAAATGCCTGCTAAGTCTATGGAGTTGAAACACACGATTGCTCTCATCCGCGAGCTGGACAAAGAAATTTCTGAGGTAGAATCCGCAATTGACAAGATTACATCTCAGATGGATTCTCCCATCTTTACAATCCCCGGTATTGGCCGACATATGGGTGCAATGATTCTTGCTGAAGTTGGAGATTTTTCCAACTTTGCAAGCGCAGACAAGCTGCTGGCTTATGCTGGACTCTCTCCATCTACATATCAGTCAGGGCAACTGCAAAACTGTTATGCTCACATGGAAAAGCGTGGCTCCAGATATTTGCGATATGCTCTTTTCAATGCCGCCAAATATGTTTGCCTTTGGTGTCCTACATTCTCGGCCTATCTTGAAAAGAAGCGTTCTGAGGGAAAGCATTACAATGTTGCCATCTCTCATGCTGCTAAAAAGCTGGTAAGGCTTATTTTTGCTATGCAGCGTTCTGGGAAAGCCTTCTTAGCTGATTATTAAGCGTGCGATTTTATACGGAGCGAGTATCCGACAACGGATGCTCTTGTTTGCTATACCAATTTTCACCACCTTAAAATTTCTCTCGAAAATTTTGTTTTGGGGCTTGACTTTTAATAGTTAGTCTTTCCGTCGGGGTCCCCGCTATCCGGGAGGCCCCCGTACAATCTCGGGAAACAGAAAGCCTCGGGCCAATGTGGCCCGAGGCTTACCGCTCGGCATCCCTGCCGGACGGAGCTTTCTTTTCCGGCTCCGTCTGGACTTTTTCGCCCTGTTCCCGCATGGTCTGCAAGATAGAGGGCTTCTTTTGAAGCTGGGAGGGCTTTTCGCCGGACAGCGGCTTGATACATTCCAGACGGTCAGCCGCCCGGATGGCGTTGTCCGTGAGCTGCCTCTGCCATGCGCCTACACTGGGAGCCCAGCGGAAACCGCTGCTTTTCAACTCGGCCCGGGTGTCCGCGTCAGGCTTTCCATCAAAGAATACCTGCAAGCGGTTGTCCTCCCGGTTCATCTCCACACGGCCCCCGTCGAACTCCCAGCCGGAAAACTCCCGCTGCGCCTGTTTGGAGAGCTGTTCGATACGCGTCTTTACCCGGCGGATCTCCGCATTGTTGTTGGTAAGCTGGTAGCTTTCAAAGGGCCTCGGGTCGCTCCGCCAGTTTGCCGCCATGCTTGCTTTCAGCTTTTCGATCTGGTCCGGCGACAGCAGCGCACAGCCATCCAGCTTGCCATGCTTGCGGTAATAGGCGTTGACCTCCTTCATAATGAGCTGGGAGCGTTCCAGCCCGTCCAGCTTCTTCTGGAGCTTTTCAATCGCTGCCGGGTCATCGGCGCTGATCCCGCCCATGCCGGTACTGCGTATCTTATCCAGCAGCCCTTGAATATACCGCCATTCCTCCATGTTGCTGTCCCGGGCCCGGTTCTGTTTTTCCTTCTTTCCCACCGGGAAATTGGCAGGTCCGGCGATCATCACAGAGGGAACCCTTGCGTCAATGGCAAAGCCCTGGTTCATGTTTTCGGCCAGCTTGCGGGCGTAGGTGTCTAACAGATGGTCGATCTTCTCATGGTACATGGGGTCCACCCGGGATTTCTGCTGTTCCGCTATGGCGGCGGCCTTGTCCACCATTGCCCGGTATTCCGCCGTTGCGCTCCCTTCCTTGTAGTCGGAAAAGCTGTTCATTTCTTTTGCCCGGCGGGCGGCTCCTTCATTGATAGGGTAATAGTTGATGGTATGCACCTCCTTCATGCTTCGGGCCATGCTGGCCCGAAGTCCTACCGTTCTTCATGGGAAGGCCCCGCCTTGTCCTTTTTCGGAGCGGGTGGGGCTTCTTGAAACCGTTTGAGTGCAGCGAGAATGGAGTGGACAGGCTCGGCCTTTTCAGGATAGGCAAATATCCGGTGTTCCGGCGGAATGTCCTGCGGCCCGTGGTAATACTCCTTGAAGCCCTCCGGGACTGCCGACACATACCCACCGGGAGCGAATACGCCGCCCTCGTTGATACGCACATCCCGTCCGTATGCTTCATAATCGAAGTAGTTCTGAATGTGCTCCGGTATGTCGATGGTCCCAAGCTCGTCGGCGTACAGACGGCCCAGCCCTTCATCATCAGAAATATCCGGGTAAAAGCGGTAAAGGTCAAGGTTCTGCGTCAGGTTTATCAAATCCTTCACGCTCCGTGTGTGGTTTCCCAAGACAAGAGCGGCTTCAAAGGTTTCCAGTCCGCCCTTATCCCGTACTTCCAGCAGAGCGTGGCCCAGCTCGTTCAGCTCGTCGATGTTCTCACATTCGTAGAGATGATCGTAGAGCCCCAGCACATCGCTGTCAAAGCTGGTAAAGAACACTTCGCTGTACCGTTTCCCGTCTATCCCGATTTTGGCAAGGGCGGCCTGCAACTCCTGTGTCGTCGTGGGGAAATGTACCGTTGTCCCTACCTCGATCCCCATTAAGGGGTACAGGGCTGTATTGGTTATATAGGCTTCAAACATGGGCTTATTCCTCCTTTCCGGCCCGGTCAGCCAGCACCTCATAGATCCCGGCCATAATGTAATCGGCACAAGGGAGGGCAATCGCATTTCCCAGCGCCTTGTAGCGTTGCAGAGGCCGGATCTCCATGCCGTCCGCCCCGTACTTTGTCCAGCCCTCCGGCAGCCCCATCAGCCGTTCACTTTCTGTTTCCGTCAGAAAACGGATACAGCCGCCCTCCGGGTCGCCCTCATACCAGAAGGCAAAGGGCGTTACATCACTGGCTAAAAGAGTGGGAAAAGGGTCAGTTGGTAATCCGAAGCTGTTTCGGAAGGCCGTTTCTTCCTGCCTTTTTGCCGCTCCCCGCATACGGAAGCACTGAAAGGGGTGGATGACTGGTATCTGCCGCCCTGTTTCAAAAGAAGCTGTTCGATCTCCTTCGGCGGCGGCCCGCCCGCCCTCTCCGCAAGGCGGAGGAAGTGGGAGCATTGGACGGGGCTTAAATAGTATGTCTGCGGCACGTCTGCCTCCAAAATCCGCCACGACGAAAATCCGCTGCCTTCGTGCCAGCCTTCGGGAGCCTGCCCAATACTGGGCGTCCATGAGCCGCCAGCACACATCAGGCGTTCCCCCTCGCACCATTCCGGCGTTTCCCCATCTTCCCGAAGGAGGCATTGGAACTTCGGTGTCCGAGAAGGCGGATAGGACGGCTCTAAAGTCCATCCGGTCATTTGTAGAAAACGCTCCCATGACGTTTTCCCAAACAGCGATAGCTGGATATAGGTTATCAGTAGCATCCCTCATTTCCTGTATGATACGAAACGCCTGATAGAACAGGCTTGATTTTGCCCCGGCAAGGCCGGAGCGGTTGCCGATCAGAGAAAGGTTCTGACAGGGAGAGCCGAAGGTTATCACATGGACCGGCGGGATTTTCCCGCCGTCCACCTTCGTAATATCCCCCAAATGCACCATGTCGGGAAAGTGCCTTTTGGTTATGGAGATGGGCGCTTTTTCAATCTCGCTGGCCCAGACCGGACGGATACCGCACCGGGAAGCAGCCAGAGGGAACACGCCGATCCCGTCGAAAAGGCTCCCCAGCTTAATGTCCGGCATGGCCCGGGGTGCCGTGTCCCTTCACGGCAAGCACCCCTTCCAGTGTGGTCGCCGCAATGCCCAGCCGCCCGGCAACCGCAATATCATTTTTTACATCCTCGTCCACAGCGCTGCCGCAGACGATCAGGGTGTGGGAGCGCCGCAGCATATCCCGGCGCATATCAATCCCGGCCTTATGTTCCTCGGGAACGCTGTCATTCAAAAACAGCGGCAGGTACAAGAGCGGGCAGATCGGGGAAAAGCCCGCCTCATAAGCAAGGCGGCAGTAGTGGGCCGCCAGCTCCATATCAACATCCGGCTCGCCGCTCCATGCGGCGGTCAGGTATGCTAAAGGTCGTTTCATTGGTTGAACCTCCATTTCTGTTTTGGTTTAGGGAAAAGCAAGGTATCGCCCAACCCCTCCGCCCCTTCCCCCGGGAAGGGGAACGGCTCTGGAGAATTTATATCCCCGTCGCTTGACCGGGAAAAAGCATAACCGGGAGAAATCCGTCAAGGGTGCCTCTGGCACCGCCTGCGGCGGCGCTGCCCTTGACTGATTTTCCCGGCTATGCTACGGAATAACTGGCGACGGGGAATAATTTATATCTCCAGAGCTTCGGGGCGCGGGGCAGAGCCCCGCAATCCTCGGGCCATGCTGACCCGAAGTTTGGGCTTACTTTTCCTGTTCGGTTTTCTTCTCCGGCTTTTCGTGTTCCTTCTGCTGACCCTTCCAGTCGTCCAGCAGCTTGATGATCTGGTCCTTCATTTCCCTCGGCGTAGTTTCCTTGCCGAAATACTTGCTCAGTTCCGCACCTGTCAAAATCACTTTGTCTACCTCCTTTTTGTCCTCCATCATAATGCCGTCGATCACATCCCCGTTGAGCAGCTTCTTTTCGTCCAGCTCACGCATACGCTTTGCCTGCGCCTGCGAAGGAGAGGACTGCTGGCTGTCAATGGCAACGGCGATATAGTTCTGGTTCTTTTTGCTGACATAGGAAAGCTCCACCGCCGTAGTAAAGCCCAGCTTTTTTTCATCCATCAACTTCATCAGGTCGGGAACCAGCTCATTGAGACGGATATACCGCTGCACCTGCTTGACCGCCATCTTATTGCGCTCGGCCACGATCTCGTTGGAGCGTTTGCCAGCGTCCTTCGGGTCAATCTGGCCCGAAGTGCGGGAGCCCTGGTGCTTGATAGCTTCAAGCTGCATTTTCAAGGCTTTGGCCCGCTCACTGGGGAGGATTTCTTCACGCTGGTTCAGATTGTCCTCGACCATCTGGGTGATGGCTTCATCGTCTGTCAGGTTTCGGACGATACAGGGCATATCCGCATATCCGGCAAGCTCACTGGCTTTCTGGCGGCGGTGGCCGGACACGATCTCATAGCCGCCATCCTCACGGGGACGGACGATAGCGGGCTGGGTCACGCCCTTGTCCTTGACGCTGGACACCATAGCCCGCATTTCTTCATCATCCCGGACTTCAAAGGGATGGTTCTTGAAGGCGTGGAGTTCGTTCAGCTTGATATAGACGATCTGCTCCTTGCCCCGGCGTGGAGCATCCTTTGGCTTTTCGGGTCCTTTCGGAGCGGGAGCGGCCTGTATCGTTGGAGCCGTTTTTTTCTCCGGTTCCTTTTTGACCGCCTTTTCCGGTTTCTGTGCGGGGGCTTTGGACTTCGGGGCTGCGGCCTTGTCCTTATCTGCTTTCGGGGGACGGCCCCGGCGCTTCGGCTGTTCCGGCTCTTTGGGTTTTTCCTCCGCTTTCTTCGGAGCCTCCGGCTGCTTTTCCGGTTTCTCCGCTTTTGCCGGGTCAGGCTTTTCCACGCCGGGAGCTGCCGCCCGTTCCTCGGCTTTCTTTTCCTTCATAATTTCAGCGAAGTTATAGACAGAAACCTGTGGGTTCTTTACCTCCGGTTCCGTCTTTTTTTCCGGCTCCGGGGAAACGGAAACCTTCTCCGGCTCTTTTGGGGGAGCGGGAGGCGTTTCCTTGCCCGGCCCGCTATCCGTTACCGGCTGTTCCGGCGTTTTTGTGGTTTTATCATCTGCCATAAGCATTTACCTCCTGTTTTTTGGCATGAAAAAAGGGGCTCAACTTTTCAGTCAAGCCCCCGTGGGAAGTTCCTCCTTTCTCCGCCATGATACAAAAATACCGCCCGTAGTCTCGTTTGGGCGGTACTTTGTGTAAGATTGGCAGTCCATTATTAAGTTTTTTATTATGTTCCCTTTGTACACCGTTGCAACCGTTGTAATAGTACAACACATCTCCACAGACAACGATGGGAACATATTTTTTGAGCTTTTGAACCATCTCTACAATCGATCGCCGTTTTGAGGTTTTCAGCCCAGCTGATTTTGTCGATTGGGCATCGGCATGTTTTCTCGTTGTGTTTATTGTGTCCTCATTTTTCGGAGACTCTATAGCGGCTGCATTAGAATCTTCAAACGGATTAGGAGTCCACTTTTCGCTGTCCGTGCTTGTTGCCTTGTATCGTTCAGCATCTCGTCTTGCCTTGATTTTGTTGCGCATCGCCTCCTTTGCAGAAAAAGTGGTCAGTTGTTCAACTCTCTCTCCTATTGCACAAAGCTCGTCAAGCGATGGAATGGCTTCTTCGCTCTTCAAGCTCCCCTCTCGTAATTCGCCAGCTTCATCCTCGATTTTTAGAGCAAGCTTCCGCTGCTTCTCCTCTTGCTTCCGACGAAATTCATTCTTTCTGTTACCGTTCAGATTATTCATGGTTCGTACCCTCCGAAGTAGCATTCTGGAAATACATCTGGTCAATCAGCTTTTCAATAGGATTCCGATTAAGGTTTCCAGAGAGGAGATAATCCATTCTGGTCAAGCCCTCATTCTTTCCATCTCCGACCCAGAGATACCCCATCTCTTCATCGCAAGCGTGTACCATCAGCTCGTAAAAGCCATCCAGTTCAAATTCGTCTGAGCTGTCAATCACAATAGGCGATTCCATTTGTCCTCGAACAAAAACGCTCCCAGAGATTTGGCCAGATTTTGAAGTTTTTGCGCTGAACTGAAGCGGAAAACTGCTTGTTCCTTCATCACTTTTCCAGCTGCATCTTACAAACGGTTCTCCGTTCTTTTTGATAATCACCTGAATTTCATTGAGCGGATAAGCTTCCTTGTTTTCGCGGACAACAGGTGCATATTTTTCCGACATTACGGCAATGCCGGCATAGTTGTCCTTGCCTTTAAAAACTTTATTCAGCCTGTCGATGTGTTCATCCAGCATTTCCTGTTGGTCCCGGCTCAGCTCTCGAATCTCGTTTTCGCAATTCTTCTGTGTCATAGCAAAATACCTCACAAATCAATTATTTTTTGTGCTTCGAAGTAACCACTTCGTTTGCAATAGTAGTTTACCATGACCCTATTCTGTCTCCCAGGCCGTTCAAAGCTCTTTTTCGTAAATTTCGGGCGCATTTCATTCACAGTTTATTCATATTTCAAGAGTCAAATTATATAAAAATACGTTGAGGCCGAGAAAGTCAGGAGTTTCCATCTTTCTCGGCCTCAACGTATTTTAGAGTATCTTTAGTCTTCTACTTTCTTTCCTTCTTTTCTGCACTTTGCCTCATAAAATTTATTAGCACAATTTTCAAGCTCTTCATGGCACTTTGATAAACTTTCCAGTACGTCCTGATAAAGCGTTTGATACACCCATTCCGAATGCGGATAATTTTTCTCAAAGTAATAAAGTTCATCTCCAAGCCACCAAATTATCGGCCAGCCCTCAAATTTTTGACTATCTTCTATCTCACTTTTAGGTTCTTCCTTTATGTCTGGATAAAGTTCCCTTATTCTATTTTCCACAAGCTTTGGACTAATTTTATTCTCCTTTAACGAGTTTAATCCCCGAACTAGAAGCTCCCTATAATAATCTTCTGCCGTTTTTGTCTTATCTCTGGATTCACTAATTTTTATTACCAGCTCATTCTTTTTGCCTTCTATCTTTTCAATGGCTTTTGCAAGCGTTTTGGCGTTTGTATGCAAAAGCCAATTAAAGAAAACTATATTTTTTAATGTAAGTTGCGTATTCATTCCGATTTTAATTTGGCTTTTGCATTTTGCTTTTCCGCAAAAAATTATATTTAGATGACTTATTACTTTTCTTCTTATTTTTCTTGCTCCATTCACCTCATCTTCATCATTTAAGATTTCCCCTTCTTTTCGTGCACCCATTATAGCCTTTACGAACATCTCTTCTGTAACTTCACTTTTTGTTTCATCAAGGACTATATCCCGTTCTAATGCCCAATATTTCATGCTATATTGCCCAAAACTAATAGTCCCCTTCACCTTTTCTGCATAGTTATAATCATCACGTAGTTGATAATACGGATTACTCATAATTTCTTCAAGCGGATCAATTTCTCTTTTCTTCATACTTTTTCTCCTCTTAAAACCAAAACCCTCCCCGGCAAAACCATTCAGTTTCACCGGGGAGGGTTTTATCATACGCTTATCTTCCCATGTTTTGCACGATTAGTGCATCTTCATGCAACAATCTTACTTTCTGGGATTTTTGATCGCAGCCT
>ENA-OYYG01000954-OYYG01000954.1-human-gut-metagenome-genome-assembly--contig:-NODE-954-length-10639-cov-5.218915_pt1 | contig 10639 bp, 6 predicted proteins | sample MGYA00244061_ERZ653444 | MGnify/ENA primary metagenome ERZ653444 (study PRJEB26926, sample SAMN06165059) | human gut metagenome | biome: ENVO:00009003; feature: ENVO:2100002; material: ENVO:00002003... | reverse complement strand
CTACACTCGACTAGTCGTCGGCAGCGTCAGATGTGTATAAGAGACAGTTATTACACCTGTAATTGAAGATATTGAAAATCTGGATAAAAGTGATGGCGGAGAAAATCTGAACCTCATTTTCAAGATTATGAAGCGTGGCGATAAGCTGGATAAGGCACTGGCATCAGGCGTGACTTCGGAAAATGAGAATGTGCTTGCGGATATGGGACTGCGTTATGATTTGACACTTCCGCTCAGCAGATATTATGCGAATAATAAAGACAAGCTGACACTTCCGATGAAATGTATCCAGATGGACCGTGTGTATCGTGCAGAACGTCCGCAGAAGGGCAGATTAAGAGAATTTATCCAGTGTGATATTGATATTATCGGTTCAGAATCCAACGATTCGGAAATCGAACTGATTTTAACAACCACAAAGGCATTACAGGCAATCGGCATGAAGAATTTCAAAGTTAAGTTAAACGACAGAAGACTGTTACGTGCCGTATTAATGCAGATGGGCTTTGCGGAAAATGAATTAGACAGTGTGTGCATTACATTTGATAAGCTGGATAAAATCGGCATGGACGGTGTAGAAGCAGAACTGACAGAAAAAGGATTTGCAAAAGAAGCCATTACAAAGTTTACACAGTTCCTTGAAAAAAATGATTTTAGTCTGGATTCTTTAAAGGATATGCTGGAAGATAAAGAACCGGCAGAGAGTCTTGAAAAGATTATGACAACAGTGAAGGCACTTTCAGCAGGGGCATACGATGTGGTCTTTGATTTATCACTGGTCAGAGGACAGGGATACTACACAGGAACCGTTTTTGAAGTGGAAAGCATTGACTTTAAGGGCGCAATCGCAGGCGGTGGAAGATATGACAATCTGATTGGCAAGTTTTTAAACCAGTCCATTCCGGCAGTCGGATTTTCAATCGGATTTGAGCGTATTTTCTCTATCCTTATGCAGAACGGCATTGAAATTCCGGACGGCAGTAAAAAGATTGCCGTATTATATGAAGACGGACATTTAACAGAAGCTGTCAAGACAGCTGAAAAGTTAAGAAGTGAAGGCATGATTGCATCCCTTTATATAAAACCGAAAAAGACCGGTAAGTTTTTAAGTAAATTAGAGGAGCGCGGCTATGCCGGATTTTACAATGTAGAACAGGCAGAAGAAGTCAGCTACTTTGGTGCATAAAAGGAAAAGAGCTGTGGCACAAAAATCAGAAATCCTGATTGCGTGCCACAGCCTTTTTATTGTATCGTGCATTTATCGAGTGCTGTCTGAATGGCATTCAGAAGCATTGTAGCGGTGTATTTGTTCTCAGCGGGATATGTAATATTTTTGGTAGAACCGCTTTCAATTACGGAAGCACACAGTTCGGAAAAGGTGCTTTCCAAAGAAGGGTAGAGCGTTGTAACCGGTTCGGATAAGTTTACGAGTGCAATATTCTGAATACTGTTTTTATCGACTGTCACTTCGATATCTACGGCGTTGCCGTTTAAAGAAACACCGGCTCTGTAAACACCCGGTGTATAGCAGGCGGAAACACCCGCAGAAACAGATTTGGCACCGTTGACAGAGCTGGCTGCGGCATCTTTAGAGCCGCCTGCAAGCGATGAAATCATAAAAATCAGTAAAAGAATGGCAATCACCGCGGCAATGGCACCAATCAGCAGTTCACGGCGGTGTAAAACAATAATTTTTGTCTTTGAATTCATATCCACACACTTCCATAATTGTTATCATTGATGGTATACTATATGCAGAAAATGATTGAATCATGACAGAATAATCGCCGGAGGTTCGGCAGAAATGAGGGAAATATGTCCTTACAGTTTATTACAGGGGGAAGCGGTGCAGGAAAATCAGAATATTTAAGCCGTTTAGTCTGTGAAGAATCTGTCAGAAGACCGCATGACAATTTTATTGTGGTTGTTCCTGAACAATATACTATGGAAACACAAAAAAAACTGGTGCATATGCATTCACGCAAGGGGATTTTAAATATTGATGTTGTCAGCTTTGAACGCCTTGCATACAAGGTATTTGAAGAACTGGGCGGCGGAAACCGTCCGGTATTAGACGATACCGGAAAGAACCTGATTGTACGGCGCGTACTTGAAAAAGAGAAGAAAAAGCTGGATTACTTTGGCAGCAGTATTGAAAAAACAGGTTTTGTTTCGGAGTTAAAATCCGTGATTTCCGAACTGCTTCAATATGGTATTACACCGCAGCAGCTTGGTGAAATCGGAGAGAATGTCAAAGAAAAGCAGCAGCTCTCCGCAAAATTAAAAGATATCCGTCTGGTTTACAAAGAATTTATGGCATTTTTGTCAACCAATTATATTACGTCTGAGGAAATTTTAGACGTATTATGCGGACTGGTGGAAAAATCAAAGCTGATTGCCGGTTCGGAAATTATTTTTGATGGATTTACCGGGTTTACACCGATTCAGTACAAACTCATGCGTCTGTTGCTGGTATACAGCAAAGGTATTAAAATATCAGTAACGATTGATAAAAAGGAACGTCCGACAGGACATGAAAGCTGGAACAACCTGTTTTTTATGAGTAAAGAGATGATGAACCGTCTAATTGCGATTTGTGAGGAAGAAGGAATCAACGTTGACGATACCGTGTGCGTGGACAGGGACATCAATTACCGCTATGAGGGTGCGAAGGACTTAGCATATCTTGAAAGAAATCTGTTCCGCTATAAGGGCGGTGTGTACACCGGTACACCGGAAAATATCCGCATTTACGAGGGTAGTAATCCCAAAGAGGAATTGCAGTATATCGTATCCGAGATTTTACAGCTGACAAGAAAAGAGGGCTTTCGTTATCGTGATATTGCCGTTGTTACGGCAGATTTGGAAACATACGGAAAAGTTGCCGCCAATATGATGAAACAAAATGACATTCCGGCGTTTTTGGATTATAAACGCTCTGTCGCCGCCAATCCGTATGTGGAAATGCTTTGCAGTGCCTTGGAGATTGTAGAAAAAGGATATCCGTATGACACGATGTTCCGATATCTGCGTACGGGGCTGACCGGCATTTCAAGACATGACATCGATATGCTGGAAAATTACTGTCTGGCGGTAGGTATCCGCGGCAGCCGTGCATGGCATGAACCGTGGAAAAAGAAAATGAAAAGAAGCACGTACCAGCCGGAACTGGAAACGTTAAATGCCCTGCGGGAGCAGATTATGGCGCCGTTTTTGAATCTGGAGGCGGTTTTAAAGGATAAAGAAGCCAATGTGCGGGCATATGTCACAGCCGTTTATGAATTTGTGACGGCTCTGCACAGTGCCGAGCAGATAAAGGCGCTTTCGGAGTGTGAACCTGCCGGCAATGAATATGAACAGCTCTATGCAAAGGTGCTTGAATTGTTTGACAGGATTGTGGAACTGCTCGGTGAAGAAAATGTTTCATTAAAGGAATTTAACAGGATTGTAGCGGCGGGCTTTGAAGAAATGAAAGGGGGACTGCTTCCGCCGACCTCCGACTGTGTGATGATTGGTGATATCGAAAGAACACGTCTTGACAATGTCAAAGTGCTGTTTTTTGCGGGAGTCAATGACGGTGTTGTGCCAAAGAAAAATGAAAATTGCAGTGTGCTGTCGGAAACCGACCGCAGTATACTGGAAGCACAGGAAATCGTACTGTCACCTTCTGCAAGGGAAAAAGCATTTATACAGAAATTTTATCTGTATCTGATGATGACAAAGGCTTCACACCGGCTGTATTTATCGTATGCAAAAAAAAGCAGTGACGGAAAGACGGCACTTCCGTCATATTTAATCCGTAATGTAAGACGCATGTTTCCGGATGTGCGCATAACGGATGCCGACGGGCAGGATGGACAGTTTGTCTATTTAAAGATTCCGAAGCAGGATATTGAGTGGAATACGGAAAATTATATTAAGACGTTGAGTGAAAATGCGGCGCTTTTGTTATACGGAACACAGCTAAAGGGTAGTATTTCGGCATTTGAAACGTATGCTTCCTGCCGTTTTGCGTATTTTCTGGAATATGGCTTAAAGCTTTCACAAAGAGAAGAATACCGTTTTGCGGTACAGGATTTCGGTACGGTTCTGCACGGTGTTTTGGAAGATGTGTCGCGGCAGTTAAAAGAGGAGAAAAAATCCTTTTCCCTGTTATCCGATGAAGAACGAAAAAAGCGCGTATCCGAAAGCGTTGTGCGGATTGCTGCAGAGTACGGCAACACCATTTTAAAGGATAACAGCCGTAACGAATACATGATTAAAAGGCTCACCGATTTGGCGGACAGGACGGTCTGGGCAATCGGAAAGCAGTTAGAACGCGGTGAATTTGCACCCGATGCATATGAAATGAACTTTTTAGTTGATGAGCATGAGGTACTTGGTGACAAGTCGCTTTATATGCAGGGCAAAATTGACCGCATTGATATTTGTGAAGATGATAACAATGTTTATGTGCGCGTGGTGGATTACAAAACCGGCAAATCGGATTTTGATTTGTTAAAGACATTTTACGGCTTAAAATTACAGCTTGTAACATATATGAAGGCGGCACAGCGCATCGAAAAGAAGCGGCACCCGGATAAGAATATTATTCCGGCGGGGATTCTTTATTACAATATTGACAATCCGATTATAGAAGTACAGAGCATGCCCGATGAAGAAGATGCAGATTATCGTGAAGCCGTTGATGAAATGATATTGGAAAATCTGCGTATGAAAGGTGTTGTCAATGAGGATACGGAAATTATCCGTAAAATGGATGACCGCGGAGGAAAGTCGGCGGTTATTCCGGTTGCGTTTAAATCAAACGGGGAGCTGGATATGCGAAGCCACATTTACAGCACGCAGAAGTTTGAACAGCTCACAGACTATGTCACCGAAAAGTCGGCAGATATGGCGGCGGGAATTTTTGGTGGAAATGTGGACGTTAATCCGTACCACACGCAGAAGGAAGATGCCTGTACATATTGTCCGTACCATGCGGTATGCGGTTTTTCACCGGATATTCCGGGAGGGCAGTCCCGCAGCTTAAAGACATTCAGTGATGAGGAAATATGGAAAAAAATCAGGGAAGGAGTTGATGAAAATGGCAAACCGCTGGACAGAAAAACAGTTCAAGGCAATCCGGACAAACGGCTGTAATATTTTAGTTGCTGCCGCCGCAGGTTCGGGTAAAACGGCGGTGCTGGTAGAACACATTATCCGAAAAATCACGGCAGAAGATGGCACAGACGTGGACAGAATGGTCGTTGTAACCTTTACCAAGGCGGCGGCGGCGGAAATGAAGCAGAGAATCCGTGAGGCGCTCGATGCAATGCTACAGGAGAATCCGGGAAACGAGCGGTTAATCCGTCAGATGACGTTGATTCACAATGCCCCGATTACGACGATTGACAGCTTCTGTTTAAATATTGTGCGCAATTATTTTACGGATATTGAATTAGATCCGGGTTTCAGGATTGCGGACGAAGGTGAAATGAAGCTGCTTGAAAATGATATTATGGAGGAGATGCTGGAGGAATATTATGCTTCCGAAAATCAGGTGTTCTTTGATTTTGTCGATGCGTATGGAACGGGACGTGACGATACGAAAATCGTGGATATTATTTTAAAATTATACCGCTTTGCAAGAAGCTATCCGTGGCCGGAGGAATGGTTTAAAGACTGCCTGTGCATTTACACGCAGGCAGATATCGACACGGCAGAACAAAATGCCGCAATCGGTTATCTTTTTGATACGGTCAGAAGACGTTTTAAAGACTATGACAGACAGTATGAAAAACTGGAAAGTATCTGCAATGAGCCGGACGGACCGCTGATGTATGCAGCAGCAGTACAGTCTGACCATGCGGGAATCCGTCAGATTCTGGATACGCAGAGTTATGAAGAACTGGTGCGTAAAGTGCGCCTGCTGTCTTTTGAAACGCTTGGAAGAAGCCGCAGTAAGGATATTTCAGAGGTAAAGAAGGCAGCAGTCAAGCAAATCCGCGATGAATATAAGGCTTATGTGACAAAGACGTTACAGGCGAAATTATTTACAAAGGAATTTGCAAATTTATTAGAGGATATTCGGGAAAATAAACCGGCAGTTGAAATGATGATGACACTCGCACAGGATTTTTACAGGCGCATGGATACAGAAAAGCGTGAAAGAAATGTCATTGATTTTAACGATATGGAGCATATGGCGCTAAACATTTTAGTCAAAAAAACGGAAAACGGCATGGAATACACCAAAGCGGCAGATGATTTAAGCGCATATTACGAGGAGATTCTCATAGACGAATATCAGGACAGCAATATGCTTCAGGAGGTTATTCTGACTGCGGTATCTAAGGGAAAATACAATGAAGCGGATAACAATATCTACATGGTGGGTGATGTGAAGCAGAGCATTTACAAGTTCCGTCTGGCGTGTCCGAAGCTGTTTATGGATAAGTACAGTACATATACCGATACGGACAGTCCGAATGTCAGGATTGAACTGCAGACCAATTTCCGAAGCCGCGAAAATGTACTTGAATGTACGAATGATGTTTTTTACAGGGCGATGAATCCTTACTTTGCAGAGATTGAGTATGATGACAGGGCAAGGTTAAATGCCGGGTTTGAGTATCCGAAATATCAGGCGCAGAATGAAAATGCGATGACATTTGCAGATGATCCGGATACGATGATTTATATGATTGATATGAATCAGGAAAAACTTTCCCCGGAGGACGAAGACCGTTCCGCAAGAGAGCGTGAAGGCGCTGCTGCCGCGGCTTTGATTCAACGGCTGACACAGCCAAAGGAAGACGGCAGTTTTTATATGGTTTATGATAAAAATGCCGAAAACGGCTACAGGAGAATCCGTTACAGTGACATCGTGATTCTGACAAGGACTGTCAGCGGCTGGGCGGATACATTTGTCAATGTGCTGATGAATGAAGATATTCCGGCATATTGTGACGCGTCAGAAGGATATTTTGATGTGCGTGAGGTCAAACTGCTGTTATCGTATCTTGCCGTAATAGATAATCCACTGCAGGATATTCCCATGGCGGCGGTCATGCTGTCCTTTTTTGGCAGATTTACAACGGAAGAACTCACACAGATTCGCATGAAAGACACCACAAAGCATTTGTATGACGTCATGCAGGAAAGCGATGATGAAAAAGTCGTGCAATTTTTAAAACAACTCGACAGTTTCAGGGAAAAGGCAGAGCGTTATCCGGTCAGTGATGTTTTGTGGGAGCTGATGTATGATACGGGATATTACCACTATGCCGGAACAATGCCGGCAGGTACTCAGCGGCAGGCAAATCTGGATATGCTTTATACAAAGGCGGCGGCATTTGAAAAGACCAGTTACAGCGGACTGTTTCAGTTTCTGCGCTATATTGAGCGCCTTAAAAAATACGAGGTGGATTTTGCGGAAGCTTCCGTGCTTGGTGAAAATGAAAATCTGGTGCGTGTGATGAGTATTCATAAAAGTAAGGGGCTGGAATTTCCGGTTGTCATTCTGGCAGGAATGGGAAAGAGCATTAACCAGATGGATTCCCGCGGGGAAGTGGTCCTGGATACGGACTTTGGTGTCGGAACAAATGTGGTACATTTAGATAAACGTATCAAGAATCCGACTCTGTTAAAATCAGCGGTATCACAAAAGCTTATACAGGAAACAATCAGCGAGGAACTGCGTGTGCTGTATGTTGCCATGACAAGAGCGAGGGAAAAGCTGTATATGATTGGCACCGTAAAAGACGCACAAAAAGCAGTAGAGGGCTGGCAGGCGGTTTCAGATGAATTGCTTGCCGGAGGCTGGTATTCGTACTCGTATGAAGCCGGTTTGAAAAATTATTTTGATATGGTCATGCCGGCAGTATTGCTGCCGCAGAATCTGCGTAAAGGGACGTTTCAGATTGTGGAATTTAAGAAAGAAGAATTGCAGGTAAGTGATGATATTTCAATGGAAGTATCACAGGCAGAGACGGATATTTCAAAAGAAGCAGGGCAGGAATTAGAAAAACTGCCGGATTATCCGTATGCCGATGAACCGGTTATGAAACCGAAGGTCACAGTGTCGGAATTAAAGAAAATGCAGCAGGATTCGGATTTTGCAGAAACTGCCTATATGCCGGAAAGCTTAAAACAGGCAGTGGATGAACAAAATGAAGATGAATTATTGCCGGAATTTATCGCAGGCAGGAAAAAGACGTTACAGGGAAGCCGGAGAGGTACAGCATATCATCGCGTGATGGAATGTATGGACTATGATACAAAACCAGAAAATACTGCTGTAAAAGCATTTTTAAAGCAGCTTGTAGAGGAAGAAAAGCTTACCAAACAGCAGGCAGACAGTATCCGTGTATCCGATATTGTTGCATTTATGAAAAATCCACTGTTTGAACGGATGAAACGGGCAAAACAGGCAGGTGTTTTTCATACGGAACAACCGTTTGTCTTTATTGATTTATCCGAACAGTCTGATAAATCAAAACAGGACGATACGAACCAGCCGGATAAAAACAATGGCGGACAGTTGATTCAGGGTGTTATTGATGTATATTTTGAAGAAGATGGAAGTCTTATTCTGGTGGATTACAAAACGGATAAGGTGTCAAAAAAAGGCGGTGAAGACGAATTGCGCAGGCGGTATGCACTCCAGTTAGAATACTATGCAAAAGCGCTGTCGCAGCTGCTTCAGAGACCTGTAAAGGAAAAAATTATCTATTCATTTTCATTGGGGAAAGATATAGAGCTTGAATAATTTTAATATCATCGTGGAAAACAAAGACAAGACCGTGTTTGTTTTCCACGATTTTTTAGGAAATAAAAGCACAAGAATTAGGAAATCTTTGCAAGCTGTGTACTGTGCTTCATAATGACATCCTTCATAACAAGGATATCAGACTGGATTGATTCAAGCTGGTTTATACCCTGGGAATATCTTTCATATGTAGATACATAGCAGGACTCAATCGTGTTCAGACGTGGAACAACATTCTGTTCCAGTGTGAGGTTAATCTGCGTAAGCTGTGACTGCAAAGAATCCCTTGTTTCGGCGATTTCGGTACGGAGGGAGCTTTGCAAAGAATCCCTTGTTTCAGTAATCTCAGTATGCAGGGCTTCGCGTGTTTCGGCGATTTCGGTACGGAGGGAACTTTGCAAAGAATCCCTTGTTTCAGCAATCTCAGCATGCAGGGCTTCGCGTGTTTCGGCGATTTCGGCACGGAGAGAATTCTGCAGGGTTTCCCGTGTTTCGGCGATTTCAGTACGAAGAGAACTCTGCAGGGAATCCCGCGTTTCGGCGATTTCAGCACGAAGAGAATTCTGCAAGGAATCCCTTGTTTCAGCGATTTCGGCACGGAGGGAACTTTGCAAAGAATCCCGCGTTTCGGCGATTTCAGTACGAAGAGAATTCTGCATATTTTCCAGCATACCAGATATTTCCCCTAATAAGTAGGTTACGGTTTTGTTGGATAACTCGTTTGACATATTTTCACCACCTTTCGTATTCTTAGTATACAGATAATAACATACTATAACGCATTTGTCTATATTTATTTGACCGTAATTTCAGATGAAATTTTTATGAAATTTTTAAAGGGCATTTTGTTTTCGGATAACAGTTGTCTTCAAAGAAGGGGTATAGTATAATAATACAAATTGTTTTAATCGCAGATAAAAAATCACTTAGGAATGGAGTTTAGTATGGAAACAGGAAAGGTCATTGAGGCTGCAATTGCTTATTTTGAAAATGATATTCGCAGAATCAGCCATTTGCTGAAAGTATATGGTTTTGCAAAGGCGATTGGAGAGAAGGAACAGCTGGATTTATTTACAATGGAATGTCTGGAAACCGCGGCAGTGCTTCATGATATCGGCATTAAAATATCAGAGGAAAAATATCAATCCAGTGCAGGAAAGTATCAGGAACTTGAAGGTCCTCACGAGGCTGAAAAGTTGCTTGCTGCTCTCGGCTACGAAAAAACATTTATTGACAAAGTTTGTTACTTTGTGGGACACCATCACACCTATGGAAATATTGATACTTTGCCGTACCGAATTTTGGTAGAGGCAGACTTCCTTGTAAACCTTTATGAGGACGATTCAAGCCGCAGTGCAGCAGAGCAGGCATATGACAAAATATTCCGCACAAATACAGGAAAAAATCTGCTGAAAATAATGTTCCTCATACCCTAAAATTGTACTCATTTACCATAGTGTTTTGAGTGTGAAAAAGTGGTGTAAAAAGTATCTCAAAATGCTTGACAACGCCCTTAAAAAGTGTTATTTTAATGGTGTTGGTTATATGATTATAAAAGTGAATAAATGACAGAATACAAGGATGTATGACGATTTTTTCAAGGAGCTGACCTTACCGTGCGTCTGCTTGGAATTGAGTCGGCATTTTTTTGTGTCATATACAAAATTCAGTATTAATTATCATTATCGGAGGTTTTACAGTAATGAGAGAAGAATGGACAAATTTTGCAGGTGGCAAATGGGAGTCCGACATTGATGTCAGAGACTTCATTCAGAAAAACTACACACCTTATGACGGCGACCAGTCTTTCCTTGAAGGTCCTACAGAAGCTACAGACAAGCTCTGGGGCGAGCTCAAGGCTGTCTCTTATACACATCTGACGCTGCC
>ENA-OYYG01000949-OYYG01000949.1-human-gut-metagenome-genome-assembly--contig:-NODE-949-length-10688-cov-3.821687_pt1 | contig 10688 bp, 4 predicted proteins | sample MGYA00244061_ERZ653444 | MGnify/ENA primary metagenome ERZ653444 (study PRJEB26926, sample SAMN06165059) | human gut metagenome | biome: ENVO:00009003; feature: ENVO:2100002; material: ENVO:00002003... | reverse complement strand
GATGACGTCGAGTCTCGTGGGCTCGGAGATGTGTATAAGAGACAGGTCTTATATCCGGTCTCATGGGCGTTCGGAGCGGCTCTTATGGTGCTCTATGCATGGAAGGGAAAATGGCTGCCTGCAAATACGGTCGGCAAACAGCTTTCTTAATTTAAAAAACAAACTTAATCCTTGGCAAAATTTAATAAATACAACCTTGCTGCTTTGTTGACTTTTTTATGGTAATAGCGTATGATATGATGAACTGGAACGTTTATGCCCTGGGGGTAGTCTGTTCATTTTTAGGCTAAGATTATATATCCGGTGCAGATCGTTAAACCAGATTATATATAAACAATTAAGAACAAGAATGCTAAACAAAGAAAAGAGAACTAAGAGCAACAAACAAATGGAGGTAAAGAGAATGGGAAGGAAAAGCAAAAAAATAATTGCGATTTTGTTATCTATGCTGATGGTCTTCTCAGTTTGTTCACCAATTACAGGGGGAGCAGGTCTTGGAAGTACCAGTGCAAAGGCTGGAGCGGAAGCCCGGACAGCGACAGCGTCAGATGCGGATGTCAGATTATATGGAGCCATGAGAGCGAGTGGAGATAAATATGATCTTTCATCATACCTTGACAGTGTTACAGTTGGAAAAAAGGAATCCGGCACTTATGTAGAAACAGATAAGGTTTTCGATGGAGATGATATTCAGATCAGTATAAAGTATACTATGCCAGATGGCATTATTTCTGAGGAGAATAATCAGGTAACTTATCAGTTGCCGGGAAACATTAAACTTTCATCAGAGATAAAAGATGGAGTAGTAAAAAGTGGTGACCTGACAGTTGGTACTTATACTATTGATGAGAATGGCTTAGTTACAATAACTTACAGAACAGATATGAGTAACTTTAATCCATCAAAGAAGTTCCCGGGTACATTGATCTTTAATTGTTCAGCAAATGCAAATAAAAAACAGGAAGAAGATTCTATCAGTTTTGATGGAAGTGGAACAACGATTAAGGTTGTTCCGGCAAAGGATGCATTTGATATTGATGCAACCAAAACAGGTGGTTCTTACGATTCTGCAACAAATAAAATACATTATACAGTTAAGGTATCTTCTGTAAAGGGAACCAGAGATACGGTAACAGTAACAGATACTGTGAATGATGCAAGTGGTATGTTTACCATTGATGCAAGCAGCATTAAAGTAAATGGAACTTCCTATAGTACCGGAGTGACAGTCGGTAAGACAAGTGAGAACAAAAGTACTATGACGATCAAGGATCTTCCAAAGCTTGATGCGGGAGAATCTTATACGATTGAATATGATGTTGATGTTGATCCGGATCAGGTGAAAAACCTGAATGGTTCAAAATGGATTAACAATCAGGCGAAAGTAGAAAGTAAGGATGAAGATGCAAGTAACGACAAAGACGCATATGTTAACACAGAAGTAAAACATGAGATGTTGACAAAGGGAGCTAGTGTATCAGGAAGCACGATCACATGGACGATCACAGTTAATGGTGCAGGAGAGAATCTGAATGGCTTTACCTTAAAGGATGTTCTTACTCCGCCGGCAGGAATGACGATTGATACCAGTGATATTAAGAATTTTACTGTTACACCTGCAAAGGATGGACTGACAGCAGATAAGTTATTTGGTTCAGGATATACCTTTACAGATGATGATACGAATAAATACACCATTACATATGCATACACTTCAGAAAATGATATAAGAGATACTGAAGAAAAGTATAAGAATGATGCAGAACTGTCTGATCAGGATACAGATTATACCGCATCCAAAGATGCAACGATCGGAAGATCAGATTATCAGTATAAGAATTTCAAGAGTGCGTCGAATGAGACAAAGCAGGGAGGCGTTTATACCTGGGAGATAGGTGTCAGAATACCGGAAAGCGGAATACCTGCCGGCAGCTACACCAAAGATACCTTGGGAGATAAACTGATAATTAATAAGGATACATGGAGTATCACAGGTCTGCCGACAGGTGCTGAACTTGTATTCCATGGTACAGATGGTATAGATTATACAGATATAAATAATCTGCCGGATGGCGTAAATGCAGATGGATTTACGATCAACTATACACAGGATATACAGCGTACAGGATCTTTACGGGAATTCAGAATACAGTATACAACCTATGCCGACTATACAGGAATGAGCGAAGGGGATAAGAGAGTATTCCAGAATACTACGGCTCTTACGATCAATGGTAAGACAGAGCAGGATTCAGCAAATCATGAGTATGAGATTAAGACTCCGATGATTAAGTATGTAAATTCTGAGTCGGGTGATTGGAGTTGGAAGGCTGATGGCGAAAATAGTGTATTGGATTGCACAAATGCGTCATATGGCAAACTCAGATATCGTATCGCAATTAATCGCGATGGAGGACTGACTAATACGACATCTGATGTAGTTATTACGGATGAATTACCGGATGGTGCTACATGGGCTGAGTCAGAAGGCGTATATGCATATAGATATGATAGTAGTAAAAATGAGTATAAATCAAACTTAACAACAACTCAGTCTGGCAATAAACTGATATTTACACTGGATAAATCAGTATTTTCGACATCAGAGATTATTTATATCGAATATACATTGAATATGCCGAAGAAAAAGGGAAGTTATACAAATAAAGCTTCCATTGATGGCACAAATATATCTTCACAGATTACGCAGAAAGTCACGGGGGACAATACCTCTGATAATACTATAAGCAAAAATGGTGTTCAGCAGTTAGATGCAGATGGTAATGCAACATCTAAGATTAAATATACTGTAATTGTAAATCCGGATGGAGCGGATCTGCTTCCTGATTCCGATACAATTACACTTACAGACAAGTTGAGCACTATTGATACTAATCTTCAGTCAGTTATCTTTAACAAAGATGATGTGGTGGTATATAACTATGATGAATCAGCAGCGGATAAAAAAGGACAACGTATATCTTCCGGCTTGTATCAGGTAGATACCTCAACGGCACAGACGATAGATGGAAATAATCGTGTATCATCTATCATATTTAAAGTGCCGGATGAGACTCCTCTGGTTATTGAGTATACCTATGATATACAGTATTCATCTAAGATGGCAGATCCGACAGTACAGATCAGTAATGCCATTTCATTAGACGGAACATCATACCATAAATCAAATGATATTAATTATACTGTCGCCTCATCATCAGCGACAGCGGGCAATAATCCTAGCCTGACCTTATATAAGACGGATTCAGGAAATATACATGTGAATCTTTCAGGTGCAAAGTTCCGTATGGAGAAGTTCGATTTTGACTCGACCAGTAAGACTGGAACATGGAATACAGAGAGTGAAATTCAGATTCCTGAGACAGGTTTGAACCTGACAACAGACAGCCAGAAAGCATCTGCCGATGATATTGTAGTAGAGAAGAAAGTATTATACAGATTAGTAGAGACGGAAGCTCCAACGGGATATACGATTGACAGTACTCCTATCTATATGATGTTTGGTACTGGCGGTAGTGATGAATCCTTATCGGATCTTAAGAAGGAGATTAAAGACAACGGCTTACAGTCTGCTGCAGGTTTACAGGATAATACGACGATTCATTTCTATATTAGTAAGGGTATGACAGATACTATTACGAATGATATAGATGATACAACAGTAGTTATAAGAAAAGAGTGGCAGAATGCAGATGGAAGTGCATTGACACCAACAAATGCACAGAGTGCAACCATTACTTTAAAACAGCAGAAGTATGAGAGAAATGGTGGAGATTATAAGACTGTAACGGTACATAATAAGTATGCTTGGAACAATACTCAAGAAGGGGTGGCGACTTACTATGTAAAACCTGGAACAAGCTGTACAATAACCTGGAATAATGGTTATGGTGCTTCTGGTGCGGATTTGACAGTAAGTACAAATGGAGGAACGGCTGAGACAAAATCTTTCACAAGTGAGTCATCAACTGCAAAAACTTATACATTTACAGTGGATGCAGATACTGATATTACATTTGCGCCAGATGATAACTGGTGGGATAACCCTGTAACTCCTGTAAATAATTGGCCGGTAGCTGTGTCTGCAGAATATCAGGAAGCACTTTTTGAAGCGACGGGAACAGCAACATCTGTATTTGCAGATGCCGGAAGTACAACACCGGTGGATCATGTATATACATTGAGTAATAGTAATTCCTGGGAGGAGATAGTAACAAAACTTCCTACCAAGGATGGAGAAGGTATAAGATATTATTACTTTATTGAGGAAGCAGATATACCGGGATACAAGGTAACATATTCAGCTAATAATAAGACGGGTATTAGTAGTGGTATATTGACAGCCGTTAATAAGGCGGATGCTCAGGTTGTGACCGGAGATCTGAAATTGATCAAAAAGGATCTGGATAATAATTATTTAGGTGGAGCAACATTCTATCTTTATAATTACGATGACACAAAGGCTGATTTCAAAGGCTCTGTAGTTGGTCACGGAACTTCTCAGAGTGGAACGGGAGAACTTACAATTACAGGTTTAGCTGTTGGAAAGTATATATTGGAAGAAACAACAGCACCTTCCGGCTTTTTGAAGCCAACAAGTACATGGACTGTAACGGTAACAGAAGATGCAGGAAAGGCCGTTGTGTCCATAGAGGGCTTAACAGCTGATGTAAATGGAGCATTTGGAATTATAAATTACAGTGAAACTCCGAAGGTAGGCAACCTGAAGCTGACAAAGACGGTAACTGGAGATAAGACACTCGCAGAAGTAAAGGCAAATATCAGCTTTAAGATTACCGGACCAAATGGCTACAGTGAGACAGTATCAGGAACACAACTTGATACAAGCGGTAGTTACACGATCGATAATCTTGCAAAAGGAACTTATACGGTGAAAGAGACTGTGACCGGATCAACAGGTTATACAGTCACTACTACTTACAAAGTAGATGGTGGAAGTACAGAAGCCGGAGCAACAGCAACGGCAGCCGTACCAAATGGCGGAACAGCAGAAGTAGCATTTACAAACAACTACAAGAAGCAGGTCGGCAGCCTGAAGCTGACAAAGACAGTAAGTGGAGACAAGACGCTTGCGGATGTAGCAGCGGATATCAGCTTTAAGATCACAGGCCCAGACAGCTACAGCAAGACCGTAACCGGAGCAGAACTGTTAACAGCAGGCGGCAGTGTACAGATTGATGGCCTTGCAGTAGGTGACTACACAGTAGTCGAAACTGTAGCAGGAATCACAGGTTATACATTGACAACCAGCCACAAGGTAGGAAGCGGAACCGAAGATAATGGCGATACAGCAACAGCAACTGTAGCAGATGGAACAACGATCGATGTCGAGTTCATAAACGATTACGCTAGAGAACTTACCTCTGTAACAGTTAAGAAGATATGGAACGATAATAACAATAAAGCCAATAAACGTGCACCATTTGTAAGCGTACAGCTTTATGCAGGAACAGCCGTTTCTGGTGTAGCAGCTCGGTTGGATGAGAATAATTCATGGACGCATACATGGACAAATCTTCCAAAGTATGATGATGCCGGACAGTTAATCTCATATAGCGTCAAGGAATTAAATGTACCGGCTGAATATACAGACAGCGTAACGACAGATCCTGTAACAGGCGAGATAACGATTACAAATACAAGAGTTGGAACTAAGGGCAAACTTGTACTTACAAAGATGGTTGTTGGTTCTGTAGATAAGACTACAGCAGCTAGCGCGATCGAGTTCAAGATTACAGATGAAGCCGGAAATGTCGAGACATATTCATTGAATGATTTCAAGTATGATGTGACTACAAAGCAGTATACATTGGAACTTGAAAAACCTGCTGGCAAATATACAGTAGAAGAAACCAAGTATGATATCGATGGATATGAGACCAAGAGCATCAAGTATGCGATTGGTACAGGACTTCAGAAGGATGGTAAGACAGTAGATGTTCAGGTAGAGATAGATGAGACAGTAGATGTAACATTTGTGGATACCTACGATGAGACCACAACTACAGAGACAACCACCGAAGATACTTCTGAGACGACAACTACGGAGACAACCACTGAAGATACTTCTGAGACAACAACCACAGAAAATACAACTGAGGCTACATCGGAGAAGACTACAGAAGTAACAACTACAGAGACAACAACAGAAACGACGACAGAGGAGACAGTAGATAAGCCAAAGACAGGTGATGATTCACCGATAGCTTTCCTTCTTATTATGATGTCAGTATCACTTGCGGGAGCAGGAACTGTTGTCTATAAGAAACGTAAGAATCAGAAATAATATCTGATAGCAAGCAAAAATAAGACGCCGGACTGTCATAATTGACAGCCCGGCGTCTTTCGATAAGATTATCATATATATAAATAAGACAAGCCTGTCTGTGATGATGGCTGCTGTGATCAGTAATGACATTCATGTAGTTTCGTAATGAGATACACTCTAGCTGTCAGCATCAAGCCCTTGTTTGAACCCGTAAGGGTGAGTTGGGGCGACTGCTGACAAATAAGCGGGTGTATCGAATAGAAACTACATGAATGTCATAACTGATCACAGTAAGCCGTTATTACAGATAGGCTTTTATATATGGTGATGTTATGCGAATATCTTATCAACAGGCTTTGCGACATACATAATGGTAAGCATCAGCGTGCAGGCAGCCCAGATGATAGGTTCGGTGATCGCTACGCCCAGATATCCGAGGGCAGGTGCCAAGAACATAACAGCAAGGATCTTTCCGACCATTTCGATCGTACTGGAAAGCACGGGAACAATCTTTCTTCCCATACCCTGCATAGCACAGCGAAGTACGAACAATGGTCCGAGTACATAGAAACAGCACATGCTGATTCGGATATACATAACAGCTGGATCGATTACAGCTGCGTCGCTTGTTCCGGCAACCAGACGGAGCAGAAGCGGAGCGGTTGGGAAACCGACCAGAATAATAAGTGTGGTTGCGATCGTATTTATAAGGATGCCGGCACGGATACCGGATTTTACACGGTCGATCCTTTTGGCACCGATGTTCTGACTGACAAAGGTTGTAACTGCGTTTCCGATAATATAGAGAGCTACATCGAGGATATCGAAGATCTTTCTTGCTGCGGTATGTGCAGTAATGATATTTGTACCTAGCTTATTGATAGAACTCTGTAAGGTAACAGTACCTATATTTACGATACAGCTCATGAATCCCATGGCGAGAGCGGATTGTACCAGATCGCTAAAATCTGTATGGTCAACTCTGTATTCATCTTTTTTAGGGATCAGAAAGTCACATTTTGTGAAGATGTATATAAAACATGCAACACCGGCAACTGCCTGCGAGATAACTGTAGCGATAGCTGCTCCGGCAACACCTGAATGGAAGCCCTGGATAAATAACAGATCCAGTCCGATGTTCAGCACAACTGCGATGCCAAGGAAGATCAATGGGGTCTTGCTGTCACCGACAGCACGTAGCAGATTTGCACCAAAATTATAAATTGCTGAAAAGATAAGTCCTGCTAAAATGTATTTGACGTACTTGTCAGCCATATGTATAATTTCCTCAGGTGTACCAAGAAGCACAAGGAGGTCATATATAAACAGAAGTCCAACGATCGTAAGAACGATGGAAGTAACAAAGGTGAGAATTGCTGAGACACCGATACATTTTCGCATGTTTTTCTGATCCTGAGCACCGAAATACCGGGCGATCGGGATCGATAAGCCGAGCGTGGCGCTGTTCAGAAATCCGATCAGTGTATTCGAGATGACATTGGTTGCTCCAACGGCTGCAAGCGCATCGGGATTGATACAGTTTCCGACAATGGCAGAATCACAGAAGCTATAGAACTGCTGTGCAATCTGTCCGAGAATCATTGGAAGGGCATAGAGCCATATTACTTTTATTGGTTTTCCTTCGGTTAAATCTTTCATATTATATAACTTGCAGAACGCCATCAGACGCTGCTTTCTCCTTTCGTACTATTGAATTATATACATTTTTGGGAAAGTGTAAAGAGAAGTAAACATAAAAAAAGGTACAGAAAATTTACAATCAGATTTGGTGAAAATGACAGATTGTGGAAGAAAATGAAAATTGCTGCATGAAAATGGATAGATATATCATGGATTATGCAGTATGATATGTAAGATAAGTTTAGGTTTTATCGGAAATAATGTATGTTAGAATAAAAAGTTAGAAGGATTGGATACGAATGAAAAAAGATAATCAGAAAGATGAAAAGATATCTAATAAAGAAGAAAGTAGTCGGCAGAGATTGAAAGGTTTATCCTTTATAAAGGCATTTTTGTTTTTTGCTGTTTATATAGCAATATTGGTCTTGGTAGGGGTGCAGGCGGTATCCAGATCCGGGGAGACAAATAAAAAGAAGATTTCCATATATAAAGAAGCAACGCCGACGGATGCAGATACCGATATAGAAGGTGTGACAAAAAATGAGAAAGAAAATACAAAAGATCATCTGGAACTTGCTCAGCCGGCAGAATTAAAGAAGGTAGATGCTGTTTCTGCCGGACAGGACTATAATGGCATAGATCTGAAAGACAATGGAATGCCATATGCCGTAAAGATTAATCGTAAAGAGAATATTGTTACAGTATACAGTCTGGATTCGGATGGTTTTTATACAGTTCCGGTTAAGGCATTTCGATGTTCGGTATCCCTGGATGATACGACACCGGCAGGCTTATTTACAACAACAGAGAAGCGGTTGGAATGGGCGATTCTGCAAGGAAATGTATACGGACAGTATGCTTACCAGATTCATGAGGGAATTTATTTCCATTCCGTTCCTTATACAGAAAAGGGAAGCGATAAACTTGAGACATGGGAATATAATAAGCTCGGAGAAGGGGCATCGCTTGGATGTATCCGTATGTGTGTGGCGGATGTGAAATGGATCTATGAGAATTGTATGCCGGGAACACAGGTATACTTATTCGACAGTGATTATCCGGGACCGCTTGGCAGACCACAGCAGCCATATGTTTTTACTGAGACAGATGATACTGGCTGGGATCCGACAGATACGACGCCGGGCAATCCGTTTGCCGGAACGGCGGCGATATATGGAGCGGTAAGCCATAGCATTGAAGTGGGAGAGCCGTTTGACAGTAAGACAGGTGTTCTTGCATTTTCATCAGATATGGAGAATGTAACGGATCGGCTCATGGTAGAAGGAACAGTAGACAACCAGACACCGGGTGAATATAAATTATCTTATTACTTTTATGATAATGGAAAGAAAATATTACGGGATATCTATATTACGGTCAAGGACACGGAACCTCCTGTTATTACGGAAGCACCGGATGAACTGCACCTGAGAGGTTGTCATGGGGATGCAGATGAACTGGCAGCTTTGATCGCGCGAAATGTTACAGCCTTTGACAGTGATAAGAAGATCATCTCATACGATGTGATCCCACAGACGGAGGAAGTCGGGGTAGACGATGACCGGACAACAGAGAATCCGGTTCTTGTGATAGACCTGACAGGTGTACAGGAGACACCGGGAACCTATGAAGTATCCTGTTATGCGAAAGATACCGCAGATAACCGATCAACCGTGTGGAAGATAACGATTGCTTTAGAGGAATAGAGAAGGACAGCAGAAAGCTGAAAAAGAAGAGAGGTTAGAAGTTGGATATTCGATCAGAAAATGATAAAAAAAGCGGTTATGAAGTGCAGATGGAAGCAGAAGAACGAGTGATCGTATTTGCAGTAACCACCGGTGGAGTATCGGTAGAGGATACAGAGAAATCACTGGATGAACTGGAGGAACTTCTGGAAACCGCAGGGGCAGCTACAGTCGGAAGACTAATCCAGAGTCTGGATCGTGCAACAAGTGATCTATATCTTGGCAGTGGTAAGGTAGAAGAACTGCGAAGCATGGTCGCTATGTATGATGCGACAGGCGTCGTCTGTGATGACGAGTTATCACCGGCACAGTTGATGAACCTTCAGGATGCACTTAATATAAAAGTAATGGACAGAACGATGGTTATTCTGGATATATTTGCCGCACATGCCGGAAGCTATGAAGGAAAGCTGCAGGTAGAGCTGGCACAGCTCAGATTCCGGGCGACCAGACTGGTAGGTATGCGTGATTCCCTGTCGAGACTTGGTGGAGGAATCGGAACCAGAGGTCCGGGAGAGAAAAAGCTGGAGACAGACCGTCGTCTTATCCGTACAAGGATCTCTGCTTTGAAGCAGGAATTATCCCAGGTGGAGAAACACAGGGAACTGATCCGTTCCAGCCGGGCCAGAGGCAATATGAAGACTGCTGCGATCGTAGGATATACAAATGCGGGAAAATCTACGCTGCTGAACACACTGACAGGCTCAGAGGTTTTATCAGAGGATAAACTGTTTGCTACACTGGATCCAACTACCAGACTTTTGAATTTGAAGGACGGACAGCAGATTCTTCTCACAGATACGGTTGGGTTTATCCATAAGCTTCCGCATCATCTGGTCGAAGCATTCAAGAGCACATTGGAAGAGGCCAAATATGCAGATTATATTATCCATGTGGTAGATTCTTCCAATCCGCAGGCAGAGATGCAGATGCATGTGGTATATGAGCTGTCTCTTATACACATCTGACGCTGCCGACGACTAGTCGAGTGT
>ENA-OYYG01000947-OYYG01000947.1-human-gut-metagenome-genome-assembly--contig:-NODE-947-length-10723-cov-5.754218_pt1 | contig 10723 bp, 10 predicted proteins | sample MGYA00244061_ERZ653444 | MGnify/ENA primary metagenome ERZ653444 (study PRJEB26926, sample SAMN06165059) | human gut metagenome | biome: ENVO:00009003; feature: ENVO:2100002; material: ENVO:00002003... | reverse complement strand
GGAGATGTGTATAAGAGACAGCGGAAATATAAAGTAAAAGAAGGCGGAATGGTCGCAGTAGATCATGCAGCGATTCTTACGCAGGCATTGGAAGTGATTCAGCAGAGAATCCGAAAAAATTCTTGTACTTGTGGATAGAACGGTTTTGTGATAAGATATTCTTCATGAATGTTATAGGTTATTAGGAGGATAAGATGGAGAACGAAGCTGTTTCAAAGAATTTTATAGAGCAGGAAATAGATAAAGATCTGGCAGAAGGCGTTTACGATCACGTATGTACGCGTTTCCCGCCGGAACCGAACGGATATCTGCATATCGGACATGCAAAATCAATTCTTTTGAATTATGGTCTTGCACAGAAGTATGGCGGAACGTTCCATATGCGTTTTGATGATACAAATCCTACAAAGGAAAAGACGGAGTTCGTTGAGTCTATTAAGGAAGATATCCAGTGGCTTGGGGCAGACTGGGGAGAGCATCTGTATTTTGCGTCAGATTATTTTGACCAGATGTACGAGTGTGCTGTAAAACTGATCAAAAAGGGAAAAGCATTCGTATGTGACCTGACAGCAGAGCAGATGAGAGAATATCGTGGAACTCTGACAGAGCCTGGAAAAGAGAGTCCATACCGTAACCGCTCTGTAGAAGAGAACCTTGAATTATTTGAAAATATGCGTGCGGGAAAATATCAGGATGGAGAAAAGGTTCTCCGTGCAAAGATTGATATGGCATCACCGAATATCAACATGCGTGACCCGATTATTTACAGAGTAGCACATATCTCACATCATAGAACAGGAGATAAGTGGTGCATTTATCCGATGTATGATTTTGCACATCCGATTGAAGATGCGATTGAGGGCGTATCCCACTCTATCTGTACACTGGAATTTGAGGATCACAGACCGCTGTATGACTGGGTTGTAAGGGAACTTGAATACGAGAATCCGCCAAGACAGATTGAATTTGCAAAGCTTTATTTAAATAACGTAGTAACAGGAAAGCGTTATATTAAAAAGCTTGTAGAAGATAAGATTGTAGACGGATGGGATGACCCGCGTCTGGTGTCTATTGCGGCACTGCGCAGACGTGGATTTACACCGGAAGCCATAAAGATGTTTGTAGACCTTGTGGGTGTTACAAAGAGTCAGGGTGCGGTTGAATATCCGATGTTAGAGTATTGTATCCGTGAGGATTTAAAGCTGAAAGCAAAGAGAATGATGGCAGTCTTAAATCCTGTAAAACTGGTGATTGATAACTATCCGGAAGGACAGGTTGAGTACATGGAAGTTCCAAACAATCAGGAAAATCCTGAACTTGGAACAAGAAAAGTACCGTTTACAAAAGAATTATATATCGAAAGAGAAGATTTTATGGAAGAACCGCCAAAGAAGTATTTCAGAATGTTTCCGGGTAACGAAGTGCGCTTGATGAACGCATATTTTGTAACCTGTACAGGCTGTGAAAAGGATGAGAACGGTAACGTTACCGTGATTCATGCAACCTATGATGAGGAAACACGCGGCGGTAACTTCACTGGAAGAAAAGTGAAAGGAACAATTCACTGGGTATCTGCAACAGAAGGCAGTCCGGTAGAGGTCAGACTCTATGAGAATATCGTAGATGAAGAAAAGGGCGTATACAATGAAGAAGACGGTTCTATCAATGTAAACCCACATTCACTTACCGTTTTAAAGAACTGCTATGTAGAACCGGAACTTTTAAAGGCACAGCCGGAAGATAAATTCCAGTTTGTACGTAACGGATATTTTACAGCGGATTCTAAAGATTCAGAAGCCGGGAAACCGGTATTTAACCGGATTGTATCTTTAAAGAGTTCGTTCAAAATGCCTGCCAAATAATAAAAGACGTCAATAAGTGTCTGTAGAAATGGAGAAGTGTGAACAAGCCATAAGTCTAAGCTTGTTCACACGGAGATTTGTTTCTGAGCGAAAACAAATCTCCCTGATTGCAGATGAGAAACCGCCTGCGCGAATTTCTCATCGCAGCTTCGCGGCAAAGTCGCTCAGAAATGAGGAGTAGTATGAAATTTACAAAAATGCAGGGAGCAGGAAATGATTATGTCTATGTGGACTGTACCCAAAATGAATTAAAAAACGTGTCAGAAGTGGCAGTTGCGGTCAGTGACAGACATTTCGGAATCGGTTCGGACGGACTGATTCTGATAAAAAAATCCGACAAAGCAGATTTCTTTATGGAAATGTATAACGCAGACGGTTCACAGGGCAGCATGTGCGGCAACGGTATTCGCTGTGTCGGCAAATATGTATACGACAACGGACTGACAGACAAGGCGGAAATTACCGTGGAAACGTTATCCGGTATTAAGACATTACAGCTTTATCCGGGTAGTGACGGCAAAGTAAAGACGGTCAGGGTCAATATGGGTGCGCCGATATTACAGCCGGAACAGATTCCGGCAGACATTCATGCTTTTAAAAATGCAGAAATCCTTAAAAATGTGGACAGGCTTGTTGCACAGCCAATCAGCGTAGACGGAAAAGACTACGAAGTGACCTGTGTATCCATGGGAAATCCGCATGCAATTGTTTATTTAGACAAAAATGTGGATTTAAAAGCATTTGAACTGGAAAAAATCGGTCCGATGTTTGAAAATCATCCGGCATTTCCGGACAGGGTAAATACTGAATTTATTCAGGTGTGCGACAGTGAAAACTTAAATATGCGTGTGTGGGAGCGCGGCTCCGGCGAAACGTTTGCCTGCGGCACAGGTGCGTGTGCAAGCCTTGTGGCAACCGTGTTAAACGGCTTGTGTAATGATACTGCTACACTGCATTTGTTAGGCGGCGATTTAAAAATTACATGGGATAAGAAAGAAAATACCGTATATATGGAAGGACCGGCAGAAACGGTATTTACGGGAGAATGGCTGTTAAAGGAGGAAAACTAAAATGATGGCAGAACAGAATATGCAGGAATTTATTGAAGTGCTTTCATCTAAGGCAGCAGTACCGGGTGGCGGCGGCGCATGTGCATATGTGGCGGCAGCAGGTATGGCACTTGGCGCAATGGTTGCCAATCTGACAACCGGCAAGAAAAAGTATGCGCAGTATCAGGAAGAAATCGAAGAACTCTTATCAAAGGCGGAGCAGCTTTCTAAAGAATTGATGACATATATGGATAAGGATGCCGAAAGCTTTGAACCGCTTTCAAAAGCTTACGGACTTCCAAAAGACACAAAAGAACAGCAGGAATATAAAGAAGCGGTTATGGAAAAGGCATTAAAAGAAGCGAGCCTGACCCCGGTTGCCTTAATGGAAAAGATATTGGAAGCATTAAAAATCCTAGAACGGTTGTCTGTTGTGGGAAGCCGTCTTGCCATCAGTGATGTCGGCGCAGGTGTACAGCTTTGCAAGGCTGCATTAAACGGCGCTTCTTTAAATGTATTTATCAATACAAAGCTGATGAAAGATACAGAAACGGCAGAAGAATTAAACACAAGAACTGATGCACTGTTAATTGAAGGCAATGAACTGGCAGACAGAATTTATGAAGAAGTCGTGGATGCGATAAGATAATTGGATTTGCAGGCGGTACAACAGAAATGTAGGGATAAAGTATTGCCTATGGATACGGAACTAAAAAAAAGTTTGGAAAAGAGGAAACATGGAATTATTAAAGGGAATAGATGTTGCAAATGCAATCAATGAAAAATTAATCAAAGAAAGTGCGGATATGGGCGGCAGAGTACCGAAGCTTGCCATCATCCGTGTCGGTGAGCGTCCGGATGATATGTCTTATGAGCGCGGTGCAACCAAGAAAATGGAAAAGGTAGGTTTTGCTTGTGAATCCTTCGTTTTCCCGGAAACCATCGAAAATGAAGCCTTTCAGAAAGAATTTGACACAATTAATGATAACCCTGAGATTGACGGTATTTTACTGCTTCGTCCGCTTCCAAAACACTTAGATGAAGAAGCGGTGGTGGGCAGAATTTCCCCGGAAAAGGATTTAGACGGCATTTCCCCGGTCAATTTAGCCAAGGTTTTTGCAGGGGATAAGACAGGCTTTGCACCGTGTACGGCAGAGGCAGTTGTTGAAATGCTGGATTTTGCGGGAATTGATGTCACAGGGAAAAGAGTCACGGTTGTCGGCAGAAGCCTTGTAATCGGGAAACCGGTATCCATGCTGTTATTAAAAAAGAATGCAACTGTGACAATCTGCCATACAAAGACAAAGGATATGAAAGAAGAATGCCGCAGGGCAGACATTTTAGTAGCGGCGGCAGGTGTCGCAAAGATGATTACCGCAGAGTATGTCGGCAAAGGTGCCGTTGTGATTGATGTGGGTATTAATGTGGATAACAACGGAAAATTATGCGGTGATGTGGATACAGACGGTATTTCTTCGCTTGCATCCGTGGCAACACCGGTTCCGGGCGGGGTAGGTTCGGTTACAACATCGGTGCTTGCAAAGCATTTGTTACAGGCAGCAAAAGAAAACAGATAAAAATTACAAAAAGTGAAAGGTTATGGCATGAAAGTTGCAATTTGCGATGATAGTGAACAGGATATTGCAGATCTGAAAGAAAAACTATTAAAAATCATTGAGGGACAGATAGAAAATTGTGAAATTCATGTATATACGGATGTTACAAAATTCTTAAAAGAGATTCATACAATTTCTTTTGATGGAATATTTTTGGATATTGATATGCCGCAGATGACAGGAATACAGGCGGCACAGCGGGTCAGGGAGGCTTTGCCGGATGTTGGCCTGGTTTTTGTGTCGTCCTGTGAAAGCATGGTTTTTGAAGCGATTAAAACCACACCGCTTCGGTTTATCAGAAAAGCGCGGCTTGAAGAAGAACTGGAAGAGGCAGTTACGGCATTATTAAACAGATATCATAGCTTGAAAAACTACTATGATTTCTGCGTCAATGGCAATACCGTGCGTTTAAAGTTGTCAGAAATTTACTATTTTGAAAGTGCCAAGCACTATGTAAAAATAAAGACACTTCAGGAAGATTATATGGTTCGTGCCAAAATGGCAGATTTAGAACAGATTTTTAATGAAAAGGGATTTGTGCGGGTTCAGTCAGGATACATCGTTAATCTGCGCCATGTAGACAGAGTCCGTTACAAAGATGTGCTGATGAATAACGGGGAGTGTATTTCCATCAGCAGGGACCGTCTGGAAGACCTGAAATTAAAACACCTGGAATTTATCCGGCGTGAAAATAATTTGTGAGGCAGATTTGTAAATGTTAAAGTTGGATATAGTAACAAATATTGTTTCAACATTGATTGAATGTACAATTTATACGGCAATTTTAAATGCATACTGGAAATATGAGAGCAAGTACCGCTATGTTGTCAGTACGCTTGCAGCAGCACTTTTTTTTGTTGTTGGATTTTTCTTTTCTGACAGTCCGGTGCTTCAGATGGCACTGGGCGTTGCCGTAATTATCGGATACAGTATGATTGTGATGCATGGCGGGCTGTGGCAGTCTGCTACAATTGCGCTGGTGCTGCTGATTAATACACTGCTTGTCAATCTGGCGACCAATCTGTGCGTGGAAATTTTATCGTGGTACCGCGGTGCGGAACAGATTATCAACACCGCTGCTTCCCAGATGGCATATGTGGCATTAAACCGGATTGTATTTATTATTACCTTTTATATCTGGGGCAGACTCCTTGCCAAAAGGCGTATGATTAAAAGAGAAGAATGGCTGATGCTGGCGGTTTACTTTATTGCGGACAGTGTTGCCGCGGTAGCACTGATTTTATGGACCTATGTGCGCCACTTTGACGGACGGGATTATATTTATGTTCTTGCAATTGAAATTGCCATCATTGTAATGACTGTTGTACCGCTTGCGATTGCCAATTCAATCAGTTATAAAAATGATTATGAAAAACGCAATGAACTGGCAAATTTAAAGCTGCAGGCACAGCGTGCGGATATTATCCGCATGGATAAAGAGTATCAGGATATCCGCAAAATCCGCCACGATATGGTGAAACATCTTAATATTTATATGCACCTGTTAAATGATGGAGATTACGAAGGATTAAGGCAGGCAATCGGTGAACATATTGAAGACTGTGGACAGAATAAGTATGTTTATGTGGCGGGAAACAATCTGGTCAATTCCGTGTTAAATGAAAAAAAAGTATTATGCGAACATGAAAATATTAAAATGCAGGTAGAAGTGACGGCTTCCGTGGACGGAGAGCGGGAACTGGATATTGCGGTGATGCTTTCAAATCTGCTGGATAATGCGGTAGAAGCACAGAAAAAAATCACACAGGATAAGCCGCGCAGCATTTTTCTTAAAATTTTCTCATATGAGAATAAATATTCAATTCTTATAAAGAACACCGTTGCAAAATCAGTGTTGCAGAATAACCCGCGTTTTATTACTGATAAAACCAATCGCTATCTGCACGGAATCGGCATGAAAAGCATTGAACATACAGTAGATAAAAATGGCGGATATATCCAGCGGTATGAGGAAGACGGGATGTTCTGTGTACATATTTTGCTGTAAAACAACGCAGATTATGCCAAAATAACGTGAATTATGCCACCTGACTTGAATAAAAATGCACAGTAAATTATAGTATAAGTGACAGGAACACATATGAAGGACTTTTCTTTTCCGTTAATATTCACTGGGGAGAGTAAGAATATGAACAGCAGCCGGAATGCGGGTTTAGGCTACTGGGATAAGTATCGTGAGAGAGTTTTAACTTTATACGAATTGAGTTTGTGCGGTTGTTATAAAGCTAGGTGTTTGCAAGAACATACAAAGAGGGATTGTAATAAGAATACAAACGATAAGAGAAAGAATTGGTAAGTGTCTTCAGTCATAAATGTATGGGATATTGGTGGTTGTGAAAATAGGAACGTGTATAATTTAGTGTGTTAACAAAAAAGGATTAGCAGGACAGGGCTAATCCTTTTTTGACTAAAAGAAAGAAAAATATACCACCGAATCGGAAACCGGGAGGAATTGTAGTTATGAAAAAGCACATTGCATTTAAAATCATGTTACCGTTAATTGTTATTTTTATTCTGACTGTGACGGTCAATGTCAGTACGACAAGCCAGTTCCAGTCATTCCGTGAGGTCTGCGAGGGAATGTCTAATACCACAACAGAAGTGCCACAGGAAATCCGGGATACGGCGGGCAGCATGGCAGAAGGAATTACGGCGGGATTATCAAGAAATGGCGTGATTTCATCTTTACAGCTGGCAATGGTTATTGTAACGATTATCGTAACGTATGTTTCGGTTGTAAAGCCGCTGCAGAAGACACAAAAACAGCTCAACGATATGATTGAAAAGCTGGAAAAGAATGAAGGCAATCTTGAAGAACGGATTGAAACGAAAAAAGAAGATGAAATCGGACGTCTGATTTTCGGTATCAATATGTTTTTGGATAAATTACAGGTGATTATGAAGCGGATTGAAGACCATTCAATTTCACTTGATGGGGCATCCGGCAATATTATAAAGAAGGTAGAATCCTCAGCAGAAAGCGCAGGGGAGTTATCGGAAGAAACAGCAAAGCTTTGCAATGAAATTGATGCAATTTCAGACGCAGTTGAAATGATAACAGGGGATATGAAGCAGCTGGAAGCAGGCAGCAGTGAAATCGAAAAAGCGAGTGCTGACGGTAAAGAATATACAGTCCACATGAAAGAAAGAGCCAATGAAATCCAGGCACTGGCAGGAAACAGCAAGAATGCTTCCAAAGAAATTACATCTTCTTTAGAGAAAGATTTAAGAACATCTGTTGAAAGCAGTAAGAGTGTCAATGTCATTAAGACACTGACAGAGGATATTTTATCCATTGCAAGCCAGACCAACCTCTTAGCACTGAATGCTTCCATTGAAGCAGCAAGAGCCGGAGAAGCAGGAAAAGGTTTTGCGGTCGTAGCAGATGAAATCAGACAGCTTGCGGATAACAGCCGTAACACGGCAAACAGTATTCAGGAAATCAGCGAAGAAGTGGTATCTTCCGTAGAACAGCTTGCAGTTTCATCCGATAAACTCTTAGAGTATGTCACATCGAATGTACAGGCAGATTATGATAAGTTTGTAACAGCTTCTGCACAGTATTTAGAGGATGCAGATACACTCGAAAATATGATGGCTGATTTTGAAAATAAGACCAGTAACCTATTAGAATCATCGGCGCATGTCGGAAGCAAGATTGTGGAGATTTCCGATACGATTGAGGAAGAAAAGAACCGTGTAGAGGCATTTTCCGGTTCAGTGGACAAGGTCCTTTCCAACATGGATGAAATACAGGAATGTACCAATGTCAATGAGGCAGTATCAAAGGATTTAAAGAAAGAGATTGCAAAATTCAGTGTAATCTGATTTAATTCTTGCATTTTGCCTGACCCTATGGTATTATCAAAATTATCAAAGATAGGAAAAGGCAAAGAAGGAGACTCTTTTTCATGGAACCTGACAGGAAGGCGGTGTCATCGACTGAGAACCCGCTAAGGGAATTGTTAAAGGGAACGCTCCGGAGCTGGATTGTTGAAAGCGGTTAAAGCCGTCGTAGGCAGTTCCGTATGCGCGCGTTAAGCGGTTGAAGGAGTGCTTATTTTAGTACTTGAAGCGGGTGGTACCGCGGATAAGATGAATTATCTGCCCCGGAATATTTCTTGAAAGAGAAGTATTCCGGGGATTTTTTGGTTTGAAGAAACTGTTATGCAGTATTCGTAAGAAAGCCCGAATGTTCCGGTACACAGACTGATGATACGGCATAAATATTGTGCGCGTTTTACTTTTTCACACAAAGCGGATAGCTTGTGAAATAAATGACAAAAATATCTATAAATTTAAAGAAAAGGAGTCAAAAAAAGAATGGGAAACATTTACAGAGATACCACATTGAACAATGTGAGTGAACAGGACATCGGAAAGGAGTTAAAGGTTGCAGGCTGGGTTGAAAATATCCGTGACCACGGCGGAGTATCTTTCATTGATTTAAGAGATATGTATGCCGTATTACAGGTTGTTATCCGTGACCCTGAACTTTTAAAGGGCATTAAGAAGGAAGAGTGTATTTCTATCGAAGGCGTGGTAGAAAAAAGAGATGAAGAAACATACAATCCGAAGATTCCGTCAGGAACAATCGAACTCGAAGCAAAGAAGATTACAATGCTCGGACAGGTTTACTCAACCATTCCTTTTGAAGTTATGACTTCTAAAGAGGTTCGTGAAGATGTCCGCTTAAAATACCGTTATCTGGATTTAAGAAATGAAAAAGTAAAGAACAACATGATTTTCCGTTCACAGGTTATCGCATTTTTACGTCAGAAGATGACAGAAATGGGATTCCTTGAAATTCAGACACCGATTCTTTGTGCTTCTTCACCGGAAGGCGCAAGAGATTATATCGTACCGTCCAGAAAATACAAGGGCAAGTTCTACGCTCTGCCACAGGCACCACAGCAGTATAAGCAGCTGTTAATGGTATCCGGCTTTGATAAGTATTTCCAGGTTGCACCGTGCTTCCGTGATGAAGATGCAAGAGCAGACCGTTCACCGGGAGAATTCTATCAGTTAGACTTTGAAATGAGCTTTGCAACACAGGAAGATGTCTTCCGTGTGGGTGAAGAAGTGCTGACAGCCGCATTTGAAAAGTTTGCACCGGAAGGTTATGAAGTAACAAAGGCACCGTATCCGATTATCAGCTACAAGCAGGCAATGTTAGAGTTCGGTACAGATAAGCCGGATTTAAGAAATCCGCTTCGTATTATTGATGTAACAGATTTCTTCCAGAGATGTACATTTAAGCCGTTTATCGGAAAGACAGTCCGTGCCGTAAAGGTTCATGCAAATATGTCTAAGGGCTTCCATGAAAAGCTGTTGAAGTTTGCAACAGGCATTGGCATGGGCGGACTGGGTTATCTGGAAGTTCTTGAAGATTTATCTTACAAGGGACCGATTGATAAGTTTATCCCGGACGATATGAAGAAGGAATTCTTAGAACTTGCAGGACTTGAAGCCGGAGATACAATTTTCTTCATGGCAGATAAGGAAGAAAGAGCTGCATACTTTGCAGGACAGATTCGTACAGAACTTGGTACAAAGCTTGACTTACTGGAAAAGAACGCATACCGTTTCTGCTACATTAATGACTTCCCAATGTTTGAAAAAGACCCTGAAACAAAGAAGATTGGATTTACACACAACCCATTCTCTATGCCACAGGGCGGTCTTGAAGCATTAAATACAATGGACCCGTTAGATATCTTAGCTTACCAGTATGATATTGTCTGCAACGGTGTAGAATTATCATCCGGTGCCGTAAGAAACCACGATATGCAGATTATGGTAAAGGCATTTGAAATTGCAGGCTATGATGAAGAAGTATTAAAAGAAAAGTTTGGCGCACTCTACAATGCGTTCCAGTTCGGTGCACCGCCACACGCCGGTATGGCACCTGGTATCGACCGTATGATTATGTTACTGCGCAACGAAGAAAATATCCGTGAAATTATTCCGTTCCCAATGAGCGGTACAGCACAGGATTTAATGTGCGGCGCACCAAACGAAGTAACAGAACAGCAGTTAAGAGAAGTGCATATCAAAGTGCGTGATTAAATATTGACCTGCGGCGCACAAGCGCCTGCGGAATGGAGAGAAGTGTGAAAAAGCCATAAATTAGAGCTTTTTCACACAGATATTTTGCTGTCTCTTATACACATCT
>ENA-OYYG01000932-OYYG01000932.1-human-gut-metagenome-genome-assembly--contig:-NODE-932-length-10799-cov-6.309103_pt1 | contig 10799 bp, 11 predicted proteins | sample MGYA00244061_ERZ653444 | MGnify/ENA primary metagenome ERZ653444 (study PRJEB26926, sample SAMN06165059) | human gut metagenome | biome: ENVO:00009003; feature: ENVO:2100002; material: ENVO:00002003... | reverse complement strand
TTTTATTACTGTACCATAAAACAGACATTTCCTGCAATAGAAAAAAGACCGATACCTCCAGGTATCGGTCCTTTTTTGTTGCGAAATCCAAAAGGTCAATCAGACTTTTTCCAGATCTTTCTTGGAGAAGCCAAAGAAATAGGTAGCCACAACACCCACCACCAGAGAGATGGCACAGGCGATGATGCCGTTGATCAGGTTGGCGGTGGTGCCGCCACTGAAGCTGAGCAGCGCCAGGAAGTTGGAGCTGGTGATGGCGTAGGCGCACACATTGGTGATGCCCGCATAAGCACCGCCCACAAAGGCGCCGATGGCGGAGGTGATGAAGCAGCGGCTGTACCGGAAGCAGATGCCGTAGAGGGTGGGCTCGGTGATACCGCCCAGGATGCCGGCGGTGAAGGAGGCAAAAGCGGTGCTCTTTTCCTCTTTATTGCGCAGACGCAGCGCAGCACCCAGCGCCACACCAAAGCAGGCCCAAGTAGCAAAGCTGCCGCTGACCATGGGACCGCTCTGAATACCAGTCTCGAAGAAGGAGGCCATCATGGGCATCATCAGGGCCAGGTGCATACCGCTCATCACCAGGAACTCCCACAGGGCGGCGATGACAGCTACACCGAACCAGCCGGTGGTCATACCGAACCAGGCAAGGCCGCCGCTGATGGCGTTGCCCACAATAGTGCCCAAAGGCGCCAGCAGGCAGAGGATAAAGGGCATGGAAATGAGCAGGCTGAGGAACGGAGTGAAAACGGTGGTCAGCAGATCGGGCATGAACTTTTTGACGATCTTATAGACCAGGCAGAACAGGGGCACCGACAGCATAATGGGCAAAACAGTCTGGGCGTAATTGGTCACAGTGGCAGGGATGCCAAAGACTGTGAACGGCTGCCCGTTGGTGGCAAAAACTGCGAAATCGGGCACCATCAGAATACTGCCGATGAAAGAACCCAGCATACCATTGACACCCAGCTGTTTGGCGGCATTGTAACCCACCAGAATAGGCATAAAGTAAAACGCCGCATCGTACAAGAAATCAAACAGGATATATAAGTTGCTTTCCAGGGTGTACAGTCCCAACAAGTCGGGGCCAAAGATGGAATTAACGGCACGGAACAAGCCTCCGGCCAGCAGCACCGGGATCATGGGGGTCATACAGCCCGCCAGATAACCCATGATATTTTTGAGCACCTGCTTGAACGTCAGCTTCTGCCTGGCAATGGAGGCATCCTCAGCGGCGGCCGCATCATCCTTGACGGCGGCGTTGGCGCTGATGCCTGCCAGCTTGCACAGTTCCTCGTACACTTTGGGCACATTGGTGCCAATGATGATTTGATATTGCTGGCCGCCGCGGACAACCCCCAGCACGCCAGAGATCTTCTTCACTTCGTCATCTTTGGGGACGCTGTCGTCCTTTAGATACAGGCGGAGGCGGGTCATGCAGTGGGTGGCGTCCTTCAGGTTGGCCGCTCCGCCCACCGCTCTCAGGACCTGCTCGGCTATTTTTTTGTTGTCTGTCATTTTTATGTTCTCCTGCTTCAAGTCAGATCGTTGTAAGTGACAAGATGAATGTCCTGCTGCTCCAGCCAGGCACGAACCTCGGGCCGGCAGAGCATGGCGGCCTCTCGCACCCGGGGGGTGGTCATGGTAGAATGATCCAACAAGTAAGCATCGATGTATCCCGGATGGAAGACCATCAAGTCGCAGGCTCCCTCATGGGCGTGGGCCACTGCATCCTGGACCCCGGTGAAGGGGTCGGCCTCATAGACCTTGAAGTCCCTGGGCATATAGGCATAGACCCGGGTATTCCGGAAGATTACTGCCTCGCCGGGACGGCTCATAGCAAAGTAGGGCAGGCCGTGGCGTTGGGCAACAATCTCCAGTCCCTTGAAGAAATTTGCGCTGGCCACTGCGTGTCCCTCAAAGTAATCCGGCTCCCGCCCGGTAAGGGCCTTGAACTGGCGGTATTGAGCCTCACTCTCCTCAATGACCTCCTCCAGAACCACAAAGTCCTGACCGGCTTTGGCGGCCTCCCGGTAGGCGCAACTGGGCTTGAATTCCCCTTCGGGGGTGCACAAGCTGGGAATGCAGGAAGGGTCGGTGAGGGGCCGGCCCACACAGATATTGGTGTGCTGACCCAAGCATAGGGAATGGCCATGCAGCAGCCCCAGACCGTGGACGGCAGCTGGCATGTTAGTCATGACGCCCACAGAGCGCACCAGCCCGGCAGCTACGGTCGCCGCAATACCGTAATTTACCCCTTCCGAGTAGCCGAGATCATCGGCGCGAATCAGCAGATATTTCATGGTCTTAACCTCTTCCGTCACGGGATTTCAGCTCCTGCAGTTCCTGGTGTACTTCTATGAACTCGCTGGCGATGGTCTCGAAGGTATCGGCAGCCATCAGCTGGTCCTCGGCGTGCATCAGGAAGATATTGGTCTTCCAGGTCAGCCCCTGGCCCTGCCACTCCAGCAGGTCGGCGTGACCGTGGTGCCCCAGCACGAAGGTTTCCTTTCCTTCTGCCATCAGTTCTTTGGCCTGACCAAAATTTCCCGCCTTGGCTTCCTGAATTGCTTCGATGTACATCCCCCGGGCGGTACCTACGTTGGCGATGATTTCAAAGGCGATCTCGGTAATGGTCTCCTGCAGCTGCTCCTCAGTCATGGCCCGGGCTTCTTCCACGGAAATTGCCATGGCTCAGCCCTCCAGCACCTTGCGGACGTGGTCCAGAACGGCCTTGCCGTTCATCATACCGTAGTCCTTCATGTCGATGACTTCCACCTTGTTGTTCGGCAGCTCGCCCTGCACCTCTTTCAGGCGGTAGCGGACCTGGGGTCCCAGCAGGATCATGTCAGCGCTCTTATAATTCTTGGCCTCAGACACCGAGTGGGCCGAAATATCGCATTCATAGCCCTCGGCCTTGGCTGCGTCTTTCATCTTGCGGACCAGAGCGCTGGTGCTCATGCCAGCAGCGCACAGAAGAACAATTTTCGTCATAGTTGAGTACCTCCGTATCAATCAGCAATGCAAAGCTCGGATTTATTGTTTTTGTTTCTTATTCCTCGGACTGCTCAGCGACTGCGCCGGCCTTTTCCTCGGCCACAGCCTGGTTGTCAGCGGCCTTGAAGAAGGGATACCAGATGGCGGCGCTCATGATGGTCATCAAGATCTGATAGATGCCGATCTTCCAGGAACCCTGGATCACACCGTAGATGAAGATGGGCATGGTGTTCATGCCGATCAGGCCGGTGGGGCAGGGCATCAGGCCCAGGGTGATGGCGGCCCATGCAAAGACCAGGGAGAGGATGGGGGTGACGATGAAGGGGATCAGCATGGTGAAGTTCAGCATCAGGGGCATGCCGTAGACCAGGGGCTCGTTGATATTGAAGATGCCGCAGGGCAGGACGATCTTGGAAAATTCCTTGTAGCGCTTGGACTTGGCAAACAGGAACATGACGATCACCAAGCCCAGGGTGCAGCCGCAGCCGCCGTTGCAGGCGAAGTCGTACATGGAGGTGTTCCACATGTGGGGGATGGGCAGGCCGGCTGCAGCGGCAGCGGTGTTTTCGGGCAGGTAAGTGAACCACAGAGGGTAGAGGATAGCCAGCACGGTGTAGGAGCCGTGGACGCCAAAGAACCAGAGGATCTGAGCCAGCAGCAGCAGGATGATAAAGCCGCCCAGGCTGCCGGTGATGTTGGCCAGAGGGGTCTGGAGCAGGGCGTAGACGGCGTCGATGACGTTGCCCCAAGGGGTCAGGGTGAACAGGCCCCGCAACAGGCTGGACACCAGGGCGATAGCAGCCCCGGGGATGATGGAAGTGAAGCACTGGGTGACGTTCTCAGGGACGCCGGCAGGCATTTTGATGGTGATGTTCCGCTCCACCAGGGCAATGTTGATCTTGGTGGCCATGATGCCCAGGATGAAGGCCAGGAATACGCCGTGGCTGCCCAGGTAGTCCAGGACGACGACGGTACTGCCGACCTCGTTGGTGGCCACGGGCACCATGATCAGGTAGGACATCAGGGACACAAGGCCGTTGTTGAAGGCCATCTCATCGTGGCCGAAAATCTTAGCCCCGGCGTAGCCCACACTGAACACCATGAACACGCCCATGAAGTTCATGCAGGCATTGTAGACGGCGTTCAGGAAGGCTGCGATTCCTGTCGCCTGGATGAAGCTCTGGTAGGGGTCAATCTGGATGCTGTTCAACAGATTGAACACTGCGCCGATCATGATGATGGCCATCAGGTTTTGGGAGCCTGTGCCGATGCAGCGGACGTATCGGTTCTGGGCGAATGCGGTAGAGATGGGCACCAGTGTGTTCTCAATGAACCGCCCGATGGGATTTTTCTTTGTCTCCGTCATGGGAAGATTCCTCCTTCTTTCTTGAAACGAACGCTTTGGGAAGGTAGCAGCTCTGCAGATTCGCTTTTCCTTCTTGCACCAAAAGTATATCACATTCGGCATTTGATTTGGTTACAAGCACAGCTCCAGCCTTTCAGGGTGGCCGTTTCCATTTCACGTTTTGAAAAGCAGAAAAACATTTTTGCTGGTTTTTGTACAATTTGACCGCACGAAACCCAGCGCCCCAGGAAGCCAAATGCTCCCGGGGCGCTGGGTTTTCTGTGGCTCAGCCGTTCACCTGACGAGGGTATTCAGGCCCGTGGACAGCATGCCGTTTTTCAGTTGACAGGAACCCAGGCTGCAGGGTCTACCAGATCCCACATCTTGGCGGCATCTTGGCCGAAGTAACCCACGCTGTCGTAGGTCACGCTGGCCACATGGCCGCCGATCAGCAAGCCTTCCACCATGATATTTTCACCCCATCCGAAGAAGGTGAACAGGCACTTGCCGCCGTCGGCAGTGGTGTAGACGTTCACCGTCACGTCATCGCCGATGGGGAACCAGTTGACATGGATCTGCTGAGTCAGGGTGTACTCAGCAGGGATCTCGCCGGTGAAGGGAATCTCGGCATAGCCCATCACCTTCTGCATGTACAGGTCGCAGGTCTCCATCCAGGTCATGGAAGAGGTGCCCTCCATGCCGGCGCCGAAGCCGTGGCCGTTCAGACCGTAGACATGGAGTTCGGGGTCCAGGCCCAGGTCATAGGTCTGTTTGAACAGCTCCAGGCTGCCTTCCCACTGGTCGTCAGCACCCACGGCGATGAACATATGGGGCAGGTTGGGGTTCTCCGTTTCAATAGGGGCGCCCGAGTAGATCAGATGGGCCACGTCCACATCGCTGTTGACGGCGTCCACGGCGTCGCAGACGTAGTCAGGGTCAAACTGGCTGGGGGTGATGTTGCCGTAAAATTTTTTCAGCATGGTGCGGATGTTGCCGCCGCTGCCCGAGTAGCCGGACACAGCCAGTAGCGAACCCTCCAGGTCAATGCCCCACTGGTCAGAATAATATTTTACCATACGGACAGCCCGCTGCATATCCATGACGATGTCGTCATTGTTATAAGGCGCCACCCGGCGCTGGAGCAAAAAGCAGTTGTAACCCAGCTTGTTGAACTCGGGGCAGACGGCGTAGGCCTCCACCGGGTTGCTGCGGCTGGTGTTGCCGCCGCCGGAGGCGACAATGATGGTACCTTTGGCCGAGCTGGGATCATCCAACAGGTAAGGAATCAGGAATGGCTGGAAATCGGCGTTGTCGTAGACCGACTCACCCTCATAGTTCACCAGAGGGAACTGCAAATCCTCCGCCAGGGTGGTGACAGGCATATCGTCGCCCCACAGGTAGATCACTTCGCCGTTGATGCCGTCGCTGTAAGGCTTGAGCTGATGGTCAGCCAGGGCGGCAATGGCATCACGGGCTTCCAGGATCTGCTGTTTGTTGGCGTCGGTCAGGGATTCGGGATGAAGGCCCATCATGACGGTGCCTGCGCTTTGGGCCGCATCCCAGGCATCTTGGGTGTACAGGGTGGGATAGTTGCGGACCATCTTGTAGTTGTAAACCTGGGTTTCCCACTCAGCCTGCCAGTAGTTGGGGTCGGATTCAGGCAGGGTGTTGATTTTGTAAGGGGCCTGACTGTCGAAATGCCGGGGGATCTGGATGCCCAGCCAGTCCAGGATCTGGGCGCAGTTTTCGCTGGAATCCACCGACTGGGCAGAGGGAACAGACATACCCCCGGGGCTGACCGCAAAGGCGGACGCCGGGATACCCATCATCAGCCCGACTGCCAGGACGCTTGCCACCATGGTTTTGACGCTCTTGTTTTTCATAACAATTCCTCCTTGTATCTGAGATTTGCATACCACAGGTCATGCAGGGCCGAAAACCATCACCTCCCGCAGGTTTCCCGAAGCCGTTTTTTCACACGGCCGATTTGCAGTTCACTTGCCTTTGGCCCATCATGCCACAGGCTGCCAGTTGTTCTGGTCAGCGGCATTGTAGATGGCCTGGGCGTCATTGGTCATAAAACCGGACTGGTCATAGGTGACGGTAATGATGCCGTCGTTCAGCACGCCTTCCACCACCTGCTGCTGGTCAAAGGCCACAAACGTCATATACACTTTGGTCTTTGCATCGTCCACGGCGCAGGTCACATCTGCCTTGCCGAAACCGCCCTCAAAGGTATACTGCTGCACCTGGGTATAGCCCTCGGGGATTTCTGCCGCCTCGCCGACGCCGGCCTCACCGCGACCCATCACCAGGTCAATGAAGGTGTCTGCCATGGGAATCCAATAGGTGGAAGTAGTGCCTTGCAGGCCGGCGCCAAAGCCGTGGCCTACCTCGGCAAAGGTGTGAACTTCCACCACTGTCTTGCCCCGGACCGAATTGGCCAGAGTCCAAATGTCGGGCATGGCGCCGGTGGCGTCGTTTTCACCCACAGCCAGGAACATGGCGGGCAAATTGGGATTTTCGGTGATCAGGCCCGCGTAGTCGCTGGTATGCTCTCCGTCATACTGGGGGCCGTACAGGGGGCAGACCACATCCAGATCAGCGCTCATCTGATCCACTGCGTCGGAGGCATAATCTGCATCATACAGGGTGGGCTGAACATCGCCATACAGGTTGGCCACTTCTCCCAGGATGGTGCCCGAACCGCCCGAGAAGCCGCTGGCGGCGATACAGTCCATACCGCCCAGTCCCAGGCTGTCGGCATTATATCGCAGATACCGGACAGCCCGCTGCATATCCAGCCAGGTATCTTCCTGGCTGTAGGGGGCCACCCGTCGCTGGAGCACATAGGCGTTGTAGCCCAAATCCTGGAAGGCCTCGGCGATGGGATAGCCTTCCATGGCGTTGCCGCGGGAAGAATAACCGCCGCCAGCAATCACAATCATATTGCCCTTGGCTGCCGACTGGTCCTCCACCAGATAGGGCACCAGGAAGGGTTTCATATCGGCGTTGTCATAGCTCTCGGCGGTAAAGTCGGAGACCTCCACCGTCTCGGCTGTGGCCGGTGCATCCCCCCAGATGTACCACATACAGTCGGCTGCCGGTGCATCCTGAACCAGTGCTTCCCGCTGGGCCACCGCATTGTCAATCATACTCTTGGAGACATCGTTGATGTTGTCCGGGTCGATGTTCAGCAGGGTGTTGGCCGTTGCGGTATAGGCATCCCAGCTTTCAGCCTGATAGGCCGTGGGCACGTTGCGGATCAACTTGTAGTTATAGAGTTCTGTTTCCAGAGCTTTCTGGTAGTAATCGGGGTCGCTTGGGTCCAGATCCAGGGTCTGGACCGGCATATCGTGATAGGTCTCGACCGGGCCCTCCGTTGTTTCCTCGCTGGACGCTGCAGCCGAGGATACAGCCTGCGACGACACAGCACTGGAGGTGGTGTTGCCCTGCTGGCACCCACTCATCGACAGCAGCAGGGCTGCCAGCAGGCACCAGGACAAAAGTCGTTTGTTCCATTTTCTCATCTGATTGATCTCCTTTCTTTGCAATCCGCTCATCTGTTTTTTCTTCCAAACACATAGACTGTGGAAAGACGGCTTTTCACTTCTGCAATTTCAGTCATTTTGCACCAAAATTATAACATGTATGGAATACAATTTGGTTTCAAATGCATTTGCTCTGTTTCAGGAGCTGATTTTCTTTTTCAGTTTTTGAAAGATCGAAAAAAGTTTCAGCCGTTTTTTGTGCAGACCGCAAAAAAAGACCGCGGTGCGCTATGCGCAACTGCGGTCTTTAAAATGGTATTCCTTATTGAAATGCTTTGTCGTAGGCTCGCAAATACCCCATCAGAATCAGGTCGTTGGCCATCAGCGCCGCATATTTGCCCACATCATTGCGATTGGTCGTGCCGCACTGGAGGATGAAGTCTGCGGTGTTGAGATAGGGGCTGGCCAGGTTTTGGGTGATGATCAGCATCTTGCACCCGCTGGACAGGATAGCGTTGCAGATGTCGGGGTATCGGGTCAGATAGCTGCCGCCCACACTGCAGATGATGGCAAAGTCCTTTTCGGTTAGGCTGCGGGCGCATTCCAGCTGGGTGGCATAGTCCATGAACAGCTCCACATAGCGGCCCATCATCATCATTTTGCTCTGGAAGTAGTGGCCGATGTCCCACAGGAAGTGGTGAGAGAAGTAGGCGGCTTTGCCGCAGTCGTGGAGCGTCTTGACAATGTCGGGGATCACCTGGGCATTTTCGGGGGCAATGGTGGTGTAGATATTGCCGATCAGAGCGTCCCTGTAGGCGCTGATGGCAGTTTCTTGGTTGTTGTGGAGCATAGTATAGAACTGGCGGGAATAGTCGGTCCGCATGGTAAAATCCCGTTCCATCCAGGACTGAAACTCCTTGAAATTGTCCATGCCCAGAAACCGACAAAAGCGGGAGATGGATGCGTTGGAAGTATAACACAGGTCTGCGATCTGGCTGAGGGCCAGCCCCTTCAGCTGGGAGTAATTCCGCAGCAGTGCCACTGCTATGTCGTAGTTTGCGTCCCGTTCCGGCGCCGAGCTCACATAGCTGAGCAGACGGTCCAACAGGGAGCCCATCATTTTCACATTATTCATCCCTACAGCCCTCCCTGCACCATTTGTTCCAATCGGATTTATTGTAACACACCCGTCAGTATTCTGTCAAACTCAAACTTTCCCGGGATGCAGGCCGTCAAATCCAGCATGACCACCGGTCGACAAAATCCAGATTCAGCTTTACAGTATCCGTCAAGCAAAGGCTGATGAAGGCAGACCACAAGTTCTACAAGGCCCACGGCATCTATGATTTCCCCCAGAAGCAGAAAAAGCGGATTCTCCAGATGAAGCTGGTGGGGGCCATCTTGACTGTTTCCCTTCTCTCCAGAAAAAGATGAAGGGACAAATAAACCAGTACATCATCGGGTCCCATGAAAAAGTGATCCAAGAAGCGAGGCAATCACTATCGCTGCCTCAGAGGCATTATAAAAACACCTCGTTCAAGCAAACAGCCTGCCGGTCCAATATGACTGGCAGGCTGTAATTTTGCTTTGCCCGAAAACTCAGGCCTTGTAATAAGTTTGCCTGGGGCTGCCCGGGCGATCCAGGATCGTCATCTTCAGTTTGCCTGTTTCCACCAGCGGCAGTACATACTGGCGGATAGCATAGGAGGCCATCTTAATTCCCAAAAAGGCAGCAATTTCCTGCCGGGTGCGCGGAACTGTACAATAGGAAAGCAAGTCCGTCTGTGCCCCATCACAACTCGGTTCTGCCGGCTCCATGGAATGACGGAGAGTCACCACAAATTCTCCGCGACGGTTTTCAAACAGCGGCTCAGGCAAGCTATAGGCCGCCATTTCCCGCCGTATGGTGGGAATACCAGAATAGCGATTTTCAGCGTCGGTCAGGGTATCCGCCATCACAGCCAAAGCCGGATTCCGCAGATCAGGCCGGGAATGTCCCAGCTCTTCCACGGTGGTTCGTCCATACAAGCCACCTGGGCTGTGGACAGGCTGGCCCGCTGGATGGGGCGCTCATCGTCATGCAGATGCTTGCGGAAGGCTTCATAGCTGTACAATTCATAATCGGTCATCGGCAAGTCTGCATCGCCTACCCGGATATAGGAGCCTTTCATCCGGCCAGCACCTTTATAATAGCAGGGGCGCTCGGATAGATCGATGGCAGGTATTTCTGCTGAACAGACCGGCAGCCCATCCACTTCTGCAAAAGAAAAAGCAAATATCAACCCGTAGCCATGCTCAAGTCTCTTAGAGGATGAACTTTTGGCCTGGCTTGAAAAGTCTAAGGAGGACGAAGTCAAATCCCGATGGCCGCTATCGCTGCTCACCCTCAGGACAAGCCCCATATCGGGCTGGTCGAAAACACTGAATCCAATTTTTATCTTGACGAACTGGTAGACTCCATACTTGAGGGGACTCGATCATTTCCATTCAGTTGAGCAGCGTAACCAGGAAGATGTCAGAATCCGAGTAAAACACCGGATTTTGGGCGACTTCAGCGTAAGAGTTGAGAATCCGGTCGATGCCGCTGCCTCGCTGCTCCATGAAATTCAACTGTAAAAACACATCCGAAATAATTTGGTTTCGGCGCATGATGAGCAGCTTGCCGCAAAAAAACAGCGCACTGAACGTGTGACCAAGCGCATTCTGACCGAGGAAGAAATGTCGGCTCTGTCCGATAAGCTGATGAAAGTCACGAAAGGCATGACCATCACAGTGCGGTATTTCAAAGAGGATACCGCCCACCCGGAGGTTCCGGCGGTGGGCAACTACATCACCCTGACCGGAAGGGTAGACCGCATCGACCCGGTGTTCCGCACCTTGCAGGTGGGCGACACCGTGGTGCCCTTTGAAGATCTGGTAGCTGTCTCTTATACACATCTGACGCTGCCGACGACTAGTCGAGTGTAGAT
>ENA-OYYG01000923-OYYG01000923.1-human-gut-metagenome-genome-assembly--contig:-NODE-923-length-10875-cov-6.037338_pt1 | contig 10875 bp, 8 predicted proteins | sample MGYA00244061_ERZ653444 | MGnify/ENA primary metagenome ERZ653444 (study PRJEB26926, sample SAMN06165059) | human gut metagenome | biome: ENVO:00009003; feature: ENVO:2100002; material: ENVO:00002003... | reverse complement strand
ATGTGGAACACATCGCTTTTGGAAAAATGGGCATATTTTTTTGCGGGGATGATCATGTTTGCGTTTGTGCTTTCACTGTTTCCGCTTGCTGTAATCCGGGAAAAGGTGCGGTGGATTCGCTATGCACTGGTTGATGGTGCGGTGTTTGCACTGGTATGTCTTGGAATGAACGGCGTCTGTCGTTTGAAATTTGAACAGAAATCATCAGGCAGAGCAACATGTCTGATCGATCATCTGCTGCTTTGCGGCCGGATGCGGACCTGGCAGGAAATCACCTGTCTGTTGGCAATGGTTGTTTTTATTCTTGTCATCGGTGCATTTGTATTTAACTATGCATCCAGACAGTATGCGGTTAAAAATATAGATGGAATACCGGCATCCGCCGGGGAAGAAGAATCGCGCAGACACCGGATGATCAGAAAGATTGTGACGGTTGGCTGCAGTATTGCGGCTGCTGCAATTGTTGTCGTGATAGTACTTCTGATGCCAAAAGATACCGCAGGGGATTATACGAAGGTTGCGGAATTTCTGACTGAGGATACGCGGATGGGACCGATGGAATATGGAGATGTGGTTTATGTACCGGTAAATGAGGAAGCGGATCTGGAGAAAAACGGAATTGCCCAGGGATATCTGGTAGAGCGTGGAGAGCGCTGCGACAGTCGGTTTTATCAGCTTGCGATTGCAAATCTTTTGTATACCGATCCGACCGGAAAAACAAATCTCGTACAGACAGCCGGAACCGATGGAGGAACGTATGCACCGGTGGCATCGGTGGAAACAGATAAGACATGGGAAACGGATGATATGTTTCTTCTCTGGGATGAAGATTGGGCTTTAGAATCGGCATATTCGCACGAGCCGACAGGCTATGTGGCATGTCCGGCGGATCTGATACAGGGGCTTAGGATGCAGTTTCCGGATGTGACCTACCGCACAGCGGATTTTTCGGATTATGATGCCTATTTTACACTTCGGGGATATCAGGAGATGGAGCAGGCGCTGGAGGAAGATCCCGTGGATGGAGACTGGGTCGGATGTATTCTGGTGAAAGATAACAAATTTTATTTTGGAAGCTACGAAAATCAGATTACGGGTATCTGTCTGCAACAGCTGCGGAAAGTACTCGGAGGAAATGCAAAATAAAAAAGGAAATCAGGAATTCACGCAGAATATATAATATGTAGAGTTGTTTGAAATATTGTAAGGATTTTGGCGGTTTGTGCCGCAGAAATGAGCAGAATATGACAATTCGGGAAAGAATAGAACAGATAGAAGCAGATACTTTAAGTCCGTACGCCTGTCTGTCCATAAATTCAAAGGGCAGAGACAGGGAGGAACCGCAGTGTGATATTCGTCCGGTCTTTCAGAGGGACCGTGACCGTATCCTGCACAGTAAGTCTTTCCGGAGACTGAAAAGTAAGACGCAGGTTTTTCTCACACCGATGGGAGATCATTACCGGACGCGGCTGACACATACGCTTGAAGTATCGCAGAATGCGAGAACCATTGCGAAGGCGCTCCGGCTGAATGAAGATCTGGTTGAGGCGATAGCACTGGGGCATGATCTGGGGCATACACCGTTTGGACATGCAGGAGAATTTCTGCTGAATCAGGTGTATGAAGGTGGGTTCCGCCACAACGAACAGAGCGTACGCATTGTAGAAAAACTGGAAAAAGACGGAGAAGGACTGAATCTGACCTGGGAGGTCCGGGATGGAATTTTAAACCATCAGACACGGACGATTCCGCATACGCTGGAAGGAAAGATTGTGCGCCTGTCCGATAAGATTGCATATGTCAATTCCGATATTGATGATGCGATCCGTGCAATGATTCTGGATGAGGAAGATATTCCAGTGGAACTGCGCCGGACGCTGGGATTTACCACAAGAGAGCGCCTGGATCACCTGATCCACGATATCATCAGCAACAGTATGGGAAGAGACGATATCATTATGTCGGATGAGACCGCGGAGGCACTGCGGGATCTGCGCTTGTTCATGTTTGAACATGTATACCGGAATCCGGTCGCAAAAGGCGAGGAAGTAAAAGCTAAGGCCATGCTGGAACAGATGTATTATTTTTATATGGACCATATCGAGCAGCTGCCGGCAAAGTTATTAAAAATGCTGGATGAGGGGGAAGACAAAGGGCGCATCGTCTGTGACTATATTTCCGGTATGACAGATAAGTATGCGATTACCAAATTTAAAGAAAATTTTATGCCGCAGGCATGGAAAGTGGATGGATATTGATGACTAGAGAAAGGAGGGGATTTCCACGCCGTATTTTTCAGATGATCTGATTGAGGAGGTACGTTCCCGCAATGACATTGTGGATGTGATCGGCGGGTATGTGCGTCTGCAGAAAAAAGGAAGTACATATTTTGGGTTATGCCCCTTTCATAATGAGAAGACGGGATCATTTTCCGTTTCTCCGAATAAACAGATGTATTACTGCTTTGGATGTGGAGCGGGAGGCAATGTTTTTACATTTCTGATGCAGTATGAGAATTATACTTTTACCGAAGCGATGCAGGTACTTGCCGATCGTGCGGGAATTGAACTTCCAAAGCAGGAGATGACAGGTGCACAGAAACGTGAGGCGGACAAGCGCACGAAGCTGCTGGAGATTAACAAAGAAGCCGCAAAGTATTTTTATAAACTTCTGCGCAGCCCGAGAGGGGAAAAAGCATATGCGTATTTCCGTAAGCGGGAGCTGTCGGATGAAACGATGCGCAAATTTGGCCTGGGCTATTCGGATCAGTACAGCGACGATCTCTATCGCTATTTAAGACATATGGGGTATGACGATGCGCTGCTGAAAGAGTCGGGGCTTGTCTCCATCGATGAGGTGCGCGGAGGCCATGACAAATTCTGGAATCGTGCCATGTTTCCGATCATGGATGTACATAACCGGGTGATCGGATTTGGAGGGCGTGTCATGGGCGAAGGGGAACCGAAGTATCTGAATTCGCCGGAGACGAAGATTTTTGACAAGAGCCGGAATCTGTATGGATTAAATATTGCAAGGACAACCAGAAAACCGCAGCTGCTTTTATGTGAGGGATATATGGATGTCATTGCACTGCACCAGGCAGGCTTTGACAATGCGGTGGCCTCTCTTGGCACATCGCTTACCAGTGGACATGCCAGTCTGCTGAAACGCTACACCAAAGAAGTGTATCTGACATATGACAGTGATGGGGCTGGGGTAAAGGCGGCACTCCGTGCAATTCCGATTTTAAAAGAAGTTGGAATTATCACGAAAGTCATAAACATGCAGCCGTACAAAGATCCAGATGAATTTATCAAAGCACTTGGGGCCGAAGAATATCAGAAGCGGATTGATCAGGCAGAAAACAGTTTTCTGTTTGAAATCCGTATGCTGGAGCAGAATTATGATATGAATGATCCGGAGTCCAAGACGGCATTTTATAATGAGACGGCGCGGCGGCTTTTAGCCTTTCCGGAGGAGCTTGAGCGCAACAATTATATCCAGGCGGTCGCTGATAAGTACAGGATTGGCTTTGAGGATCTGCGAAAGCTTGTGAATAATCTGGCCATGGCAGGGAGCGGGATTACAAAGGCGGCTCCGTTAAAGAGCGGTATCCATGAAAAAAAGAAAGAAGATGGCATGAAGCAGTCACAGAAGCTGCTTCTGACCTGGCTGATCGAGGATACGCGGCTTTTTGACAGCATCAAAGGGTGGATTACAGAGGATGATTTCACGGAACCACTGTATCGCAAAGCGGCACAGGAGCTGTTCACCCAGTATGGGGAGAGCGGACAGGTGAATCCGGCAAAGATTATCAGCCGGTTTCAGGAGGAGGAAGAACAAAAAGAAATTGCGGGGCTTTTTAATGCAAGAATTCATGAAGTAGAGACAAAACAGGACAAAGAAAAAGCATTAAAGGAAACAATTGAGAGAATCAAGGAAAACAGTATTGATGTTCGAAGCCGGCAGTCAGATCCGAATGATCTGACGGTCGTTATGCAGCTGATCAATGAACAGAAGGAATTGGAGAAGCTGAAGAAAACGCATATTTCTATTGATTAGGGACAAAATAGAAAGTAACCTGAGAGGACGAAACGACATGGCAAAGAAAAAAGAAGAGAATGCAGCAGTGGAAACGGAAGAAACAAAGGCAAAGTTCAGAGAAAAACTGAAAAGTTTGCTGGAACTGGGAAAAAAGAAACGGAACATTCTGGAGTATCAGGAGATCAGCGACTTTTTCAGGGATATGAATCTTGACGAAGAAAAGATGGAGAAGGTTCTGGATTTCCTGGAAGCAAATAAAGTAGATGTCCTCAGGATCAGTGACGGAGATGATGAGGATGATGATATCATTCTGGATGACGAAGACGAGGTAGAAGTAGAAAAGATTGATCTTTCGGTTCCGGAGGGCGTAAGTGTCGAGGACCCGGTACGCATGTACTTAAAGGAAATCGGAAAAGTGCCGTTGCTGTCTGCAGACGAAGAAATTGAGCTGGCACAGAAGATGGAGGCCGGAAGTGTGGCAGTTGAAAAAATTCCACTGCTCAAAGAGCGTCTGGCAGAAACCGGTGAGGAACAGGAAAAAGAAGAAATACAGGCGGAGATCAAGGCATTGCAGCTGGATGTCGACCGTGGATCAGATGCCAAAAAACGTCTGGCGGAGGCAAATCTTCGTCTGGTAGTCAGCATTGCCAAGCGCTATGTGGGCAGGGGCATGCTGTTTTTAGACCTGATTCAGGAAGGAAATTTGGGACTGATCAAGGCGGTAGAAAAATTTGATTACCGCAAAGGATATAAGTTCTCCACTTATGCAACATGGTGGATTCGGCAGGCAATTACCCGTGCAATTGCGGATCAGGCAAGAACCATCCGTATTCCGGTGCACATGGTGGAAACGATCAACAAGCTCATTCGTGTCAGCAGACAGCTGCTGCAGGAACTCGGGCGGGAACCTACGCCGGAAGAAATCGCGGAAGAGATGAAGATGCCGGTGGAACGTGTGCGGGAAATCTTAAAGATTTCACAGGAACCGGTATCTCTGGAAACACCAATCGGAGAAGAGGAAGATTCCCATCTGGGCGATTTTATTAAAGATGATAATGTACCGGTACCGGCAGATGCTGCTACTTTTACACTGCTTAAGGAACAGCTGGAGGAGGTACTCGGAACACTGACCGAGCGGGAGCAGAAAGTGCTGACGCTTCGTTTTGGTCTGGAAGATGGACGGGCGAGAACCCTTGAGGAAGTCGGGAAAGAGTTCAATGTAACCAGAGAACGAATCCGTCAGATTGAGGCAAAAGCACTCCGCAAGCTTCGCCATCCAAGCAGAAGTCGTAAGTTAAAGGATTATTTAGAGTAACATGATGAAATTATCGAGGAGAATGAAAGCAGTGGCTTCCATGGTTACAACCGGCGGTATCCTTGCGGATATCGGAACAGACCATGCGTATGTGCCGATTGCACTGGTACAGAGGCAGAAAATAAAGGGAGCCATTGCAATGGATATTAATGAGGGACCGCTTGCCCGGGCACAGGAACATATCCGGGCAGCCAGGCTGGAGGAATATATACAGACCAGGCTTTCGGACGGGGCAGAGGCACTGCTTCCAAATGAAGCGGATTCCATTCTGATTGCAGGAATGGGTGGAGAACTGATTCTGCATATTCTGACGGAAGGGGAATCCGTCTGCAGTACAGCGAAAGAACTGATTTTGCAGCCACAGTCTGAAATACATAAGGTCCGGGAATATCTGCGCCAGCATCAGTATAAAATTGAAGATGAAGATATGGTCTGTGAAGAAGGAAAATATTATCCGATGATGCGTGCCGTAAAAACGGAGCAGGATGAAACGTGGAACCGGTTGAACGATCAGACAATAGCAGTCTGTGATATTTACGGACCGCTTCTTCTGAGAAACGGAAATCCGGTACTGCGCCGGTTTCTGGTGCGTCAGCATGGACAGCTGACACAGATTCTGCAGACGCTTGAAGCACAGAAAGAATCGGAACAGATCATACGACGTATTGCAGAAGTGCAGGAAAAATTACAGCAGAATGAATCTGCGTATACGATTTTGGGGGCGATAAAAAGTGCAGGAATTTGAGATCATATTGGAGACTGCGCCGGAGAAAACCGAACTGGTTCTGATTCCGGAGCAGACAAAACTGGAACAGATTGCAAAACAATATCAGAAAAATTACAGTGACAGGATTGTACTGGCATGTGTAGATGGAAAACTGCGGGAACTTTCAAAAGTGGTGAAGGCACCCGGTAAAATTTCGTTTCTGACGATGACGGACAGGGACGGCAAACGCACCTATCGCAGAAGTATGACGCTTTTATTGCAGAAGGCGGTAGAAAATCTGTGGAAGGATCAGGTAAAAATCAGGGTATATTATTCTCTGGGAGAAAGTTATTACTGTGAAATGCATGGAACTGCAAATGATGCAGCAGCCGTGCAGGCACTGCGTGCAGAGATGCAGCGTCTAGTAGAGGCCGATTTACCAATCAAGAAATGCAGTGTAAAAACAGAAGATGCGGAACAGCTGTTTCATGATAAGGGAATGAAGGACAAAGAGCGGCTTTTACATTATCGCAGAAGTTCGCGTGTCAATATTTATGAGCTGGACGGACATCAGGATTATTATTACGGTTATATGGTTCCATCCACGGGATACCTCGGAGTGTTTGATCTGGAGTTATATGAAGACGGCTTTGTTCTTTTGTTCCCAAATAAAAAGGGAGATGAAGTGGAACCGCTTCATACCTCCAATAAACTGTACCACACATTAAAAGAATCACGCAGCTGGAGCCGTATGCTGGACGTTGGAACGATCGGTGCGCTCAATGATGCAATCGCATCCGGCAGGGGCGAACAGATTATTCTGCTTCAGGAAGCATTGATGGAGGAACGGATCGGTTCCCTGGCAGCACAGATTGCAGCAAAAAAAGGAATTAAATTTGTCATGATTGCGGGTCCGTCTTCTTCCGGAAAGACGACATTTTCCAACCGCCTGTCGATTCAGCTTCTGGCAAAGGGAAGAAAACCGCATCCGATCAGTTTGGATGATTATTATGATGACAGGGAGCGGTGTCCGAGGGATGCAGACGGAAATCTTGATTTTGAATGTCTGGAGGCACTGGATGTCAGACAGTTTAATGAAGATATGACCCGGCTTCTGGCAGGGGAGAAAGTAGATATGCCTTCTTTCAATTTCAAGACGGGAAAGAGGGAATACCGTGGCAGGACCCTGCAGCTTAAAGAAAATGATATTCTTGTCATAGAGGGAATTCATGGTCTGAACGATAAGCTGTCGTATACACTTCCCGCAGAAAGTAAATTTAAGATTTATATTTCTGCGCTGACACAGTTGAATATTGATGAACACAATCCGCTGTCCACGACGGACTGCCGTCTGTTACGCCGGATCGTGAGAGATGCCAGAACCCGTGGAACGACGGCACAGGAGACGATTGCGATGTGGAAATCTGTGCGAAGGGGAGAAGAAAAAAATATTTTCCCGTTTCAGGACAGTGCGGATGTCATGTTTAATTCCGCGTTACTGTATGAGGTTGCGGTGCTTAAAGTATATGCGGAACCGCTTCTGTTTCAGATTCCGCGTGACAGTGCAGAATATCTGGAAGCGAAGCGTCTGCTTAAGTTTTTGGACTATTTTCTGCCGCTTCCGACGGAAGGAATTGCACAGAGTTCTCTGGTGCGGGAATTTGTCGGAGGAAGTTGTTTTAATGTATAAAAACACGGTAAACTTTACGGCTTGAACCTTACTGGAAACTGTGTTATAGTGGAAAAGCATCTTAAGATGGAGGACAGGTGATCGCGGCTGCAGGTGTCGAAAGACCGCAGGTGAGGAAAGTCCGGGCTTCACAGGGCAGGATGCCGGTTAACGGCCGGTGGAGGAAACTCTAAGGAAAGTGCAACAGAAATATACCGCTATAAGAGATGCATCACAGATGCACCTCTATAGTAAGGGTGGAATGGCAGTGTAAGAGACTACCGCCTCGCTGGTAACAGAGAGGGCACATGTAAACCCCATTCGAAGCAAGACCGAAACAAAGCGCTGACGTGGCCCGCCAGCTTTAGGTAGGTCGCTTGAGACGGTTGGCAACAATCGTACTAGATAGATGATCACCCAACGACATAACCCGGCTTATCGTCCTTCTTCTTAAGATGTTTTCCGTAAATATCAGCAGTATTCTTTGGAAATTTTCATTTTTCACGTCTATACCATTATAAATTTCCCGGATTTCTAAACACTTTATGAAAAGTGTATGAAAAGAAAATACGTTGCTTGACGATATGATTTCCCATGATATATAACTAATATAAGACACGAAAAATATCGACGAAACACAGAAAAGAGGAATTGTATGAGAGACAAATTGTATCGTTTTATGCAGGGAAGAAATGGCATGGATGAACTGGCACGGATGCAGTCCTGGCTTGTTCTGATTCTTTTGCTTGTCGGTATGTTTACACGCATTGGCCTGTTTTCCTTTGTAGCGCTGATTTTAATGATTTATATGTATTTCCGGGTATTTTCAAGAAATACATCCAAACGTTATGAAGAAAACCAGAAGTATTTGAATTTCCGTTATAACCGCACCGTATCGTGGAACCGGTTTAAAAAACGCATGGGACAGGCAAGGGATTACCGCTTTTTCAAGTGCCCGATGTGTAAACAGGAAGTCCGTGTGCCGAGGGGACATGGAAAGATAGAGATTACCTGCCCGAAATGCAGGGAAAAATTTATTCGCAGAACCTAAATCGGAGGCAGTATGTTCGGATATATCAATGTAAACGGCGCACAGCTGTCGGAAGAAAATAAAAAAATATATCAGTCGTATTATTGTGGGCTTTGCCGGAAATTAAAAGAGTTCTGTGGAAAAAAAGGACAGGCACTTTTGAATTATGATATGACATTTCTGGTCGTTCTGCTGACCGGTCTGTATGAGCCGGACACGCAGACTGGTGAATTTACCTGTATGATGCATCCGATGAAAAAACGGCAGCTGCGGGAAAACGATATTCAGAGTTATGCGGCACAGATGAACGTTCTTCTGGCATATTACAATCTGGTGGATGACTGGAAAGATGACCATAATTACACGAAGAAAACCATTGCCTCAATGTTTGAGAAAGATTATCAGCGGATCAAAATAAATTATCCGCGGCAGACCAATGCCATTGAGCAGTATATGGAGAAACTGGCAGCTTATGAGGCGGAAAAACAGACGAATATTGATCTTGTGGCAGGGCTGACAGGCGAGATGCTCGGAGAAATATTTGCATGGAAGCAGGACGAGTGGTATGATGAATTGAAAACACTTGGATTTTATCTGGGCAAATTTATCTACCTGATGGATGCCTACGAGGACCGGGATAAAGATGAAAAAAAAGACAGTTACAACCCGCTCCGGTATCTGGATACAGAAGATGAGCAGGAGTATGAGACGTTGTGCCGTCTGATGATGACCAGCATGATTTCGGAATGCGCGAAGTCTTTTGAACGCCTGCCGATTCTGCTTCACGCGGATATTCTGCGGAATATTCTGTATTCCGGTGTATGGTCCAAGTATGAATACATTCAGTTGAAGAAAAAGAGGAAGAAATCATGACAGATCCATATCAGGTGCTCGGCGTCAGCCGCAGCGCTTCGGATGAAGAGATAAAGAAAGCATACCGTACATTGAGCCGGAAGTATCATCCAGATGCAAATGTCAACAACCCGAACAAAGATCAGGCGGAAGAACGTTTCAAACAGGTGCAGCAGGCCTATGATCTGATTATGAAGGAAAAACAGCAGGGAACTTCTGGAAGCTACAGTTATGGTGCAGGCTCTGCAGATGGCAGATCGGCAGGCACAGGAAGCTATGGACAGGGGCCGTTTGGAGGGTTCAGCGGACAGTATTATTATGGAAATGGAACCTACCGTTCCCAGAGCCGTGCGACTTCTCCAAAATTACAGGCGGCACTTAATTATATTCAGAATCAGTGTTATCCGGAAGCACTCAATGTGTTAAGTTCGATTCCATTTTCCGAGCGTGCCGGACAGTGGTACTATTACAGTGCGGTGGCAAATGAAGGCGTGGGAAACAGTGCAACGGCGATTGAGCATATCCGCCGTGCGGTGGAACTTGAGCCGAGCAATATGGAGTACCGGCAGTTCCAGCAGCATCTTGAATATGGCGGAACCTGGTATACCAATATGGGGAGCGAGTATGAGCGTCCTTATGGAAATTACAGCAATTTCTGCATGAGTCTGCTGTGTGCGCAGGCATTGTGTTTCTGCTGTCGCCCATGTTAATTTTATATAGCTGCTATATTAGCCTTGAAAATAGCCGCAGTTTATTATATGATAGTAAAAATGCGTTAAGCTGAAGGAGGATAAAAATGCGGCATTTAATGAGTCCTTTAGACTTCTCCGTAGAGGAACTGGATCAGCTGTTGGATCTGGCGAGCGACATTGAGAAGCATCCAAAGAAATATGCACATGCCTGTGATGGCAAAAAACTGGCAACCTGTTTTTATGAACCGAGCACAAGAACACGATTAAGTTTCGAAGCTGCCATGTTAAACCTCGGTGGTTCTGTTTTAGGTTTCGCGAGTGCTGATTCTTCATCGGCATCCAAAGGCGAGAGCATTTCTGATACGATTCGAGTTATTTCCTGTTATGCAGATATCTGTGCTATGCGTCATCCAAAAGAAGGTGCTCCGCTCGTAGCTTCTATGGCTTCTTCTATTCCTGTTATCAACGCCGGCGGCGGTGGTCATCAACATCCTACCCAGACATTAACCGACTTACTTACCTGTCTCTTATACACATCTCCGAGCCCACGAGACTCGACGTCATCTC
>ENA-OYYG01000908-OYYG01000908.1-human-gut-metagenome-genome-assembly--contig:-NODE-908-length-11058-cov-3.829592_pt1 | contig 11058 bp, 8 predicted proteins | sample MGYA00244061_ERZ653444 | MGnify/ENA primary metagenome ERZ653444 (study PRJEB26926, sample SAMN06165059) | human gut metagenome | biome: ENVO:00009003; feature: ENVO:2100002; material: ENVO:00002003... | reverse complement strand
CTAGTCGTCGGCAGCGTCAGATGTGTATAAGAGACAGAGATAAGGGTTGGGAAATGGAGTTTTGCCGGACTCTGTCCTTTCTGGAGGTTGAATTTAACAATCTGATTCTAACAGACCATGAATGTTTGAAAGACTTCTTATTTTTGATGTCGTGTCATTTTATTGTAATACAGTTTAATTTTTATGGGGAAAATATGAATAATAATCCGTTTTTTATATGGCAGCCTAATTTCTTTTGTATATATTTGCCATGTCATAACATGAGAAAACTTTTCAATTTATTATTCATATAAAACTTAAGCGTATGAAAAGGTTTACAAATGTTAAATCGGGGGGGGTAATTTTGACATTACTACTTCTCGCGTTGGTCTCCGGTAGTGTTTGGGGGCAAGAAACTTATCAGAGGGTGACTTCTGTTTCAGAATTAGAAGCAGAAAAGTCTTTTTTGATTGTAAATGTGGATGATCAAGGTCGGTGTATTGCCTTAAGTAATGAACAGAAAAAAAATAACCGTGGAGCTGTAGCTGTTATTCTGGCTAATGACAAGATTACACTTGAACAAAATTCAATGGCGTGTCAATTGGTTTTGAAAGGATCTTCTTCGGTAGGTTGGTCTTTTTATGATGAGGTAAATGGTGGATACCTTTATGCCGCAAGTAGTTCTGGTAACTATTTGAAGACACAATCAACATTAGATGATGATGGAAGAGCTGATATAAGATTTGAGGCTAATATTGCAACAATTACGTTTAAGGGTACAAATAAAAGAAATGTAATGCAATATAACCCCAATAATGGTTCTCCTCTTTTTGCATGTTATGGTTCGGAATCCCAAAAACCTTTACAGTTGTTTAAAAAGGTTGAATCTATTGGAAATCAAGTGGCAGCACCTGTTTTTGCACCGGCTAACGGGACCACCTTTGTGGATAAGCTTACGGTCGGAGCTTCTTGTTCTACAGAGGGTGCCACAATTTATTATACAAAGGATGGAGCAGAGCCTACTACAGGTTCTGATAAGTTTCCAACAGAAGGCGTAACTCTTACGGAAACTACCACATTAAAGGCCATCGCCGTAAAAGATGGGTTGGACAACAGTGAAGTAGTCACTGCGACTTACACCAAATTAGAACCATACGCTTCTTTGAAGGCATTGAAAGAAAGCGGTATAGCTACGACGGAAGGTGTAACTTGTTTTGTAGAGTTGAAAGACGCTGTGGTGACGTATGCCGACTCCCGAAAGGCTTATATTCAAGATGAAACAGCAGGGTTGTATGTTTTTGGCTCAAATAAATTGAAGGCGGGGACGAAATTGAACGGTCTGGTATCTGCCCAATTGGCATTGTACTTTGGCCTGTATGAATTGAAAGTAGAAGGAGGGGAGTTCGACAATGTTGCGGTTACTAACGACGTTGAGATTCCGGAACAAGAGGTGACTGTGGCTGAATTGAACCAAAACTTTGCCCGGTATGAATCCATGCGTGTGAAAGTGGTAGATGCGACGGTAACATCAAGCTTTAACGATAAGAATGGAGAAATCGAGCAAAACGGCGAAAAGATAGCACTCAGGGCGGCTGATGAAAACATTACGGCAGATGTGCAGGCCACGGTTGATGTAACAGGGTATCCCGGTTTGTATAATTCCACAAAGCAACTGAATGTAATCTTGCAAGAGGATATTGCTGTAAAGACCGCAGGCAAGACGCAAGCTACGTTGACTTTTGATTCGGATGCTTATTCTGTGAATGTGGGCGAGTCCTTAACGGTCAAGGCTACTACAAATTCTTCGGCTTCGGTGGTTTATTCTTCTTCGGATAAAACGATAGCTACGGTGGACGAGAATACGGGAGAGATCCAAGCCGGTAACAAGGTCGGGACGGTAACGATTACGGCCACTGTAACCGAAAATGATGAATATACCGGTGCAACTGCAACTTGTACCATGAATGTGGTAGACCCTTCTGCATTGCCGGAAGCAAAGGCTTTAGTGGCAGAAAAGGATGGTGTGTATTATGCCATGCTTTCTTCTAATAAAATTACTGATAAAAAGTTGGATGCAGTTGTAGTTGATGTTTTGAATAGCAAGGTCGTTAAGACTTCTGGAACTGTGGACTTTGAATTTAATATAGATGAAAGTAAAGGTACTATCCAAACAGTATCGGGAGGGTATGTAACTCATGTAGGGAAAAGTACCGATTTAGGAGTAGATACAAAGAAATTCACGTGGAAGAAAGAAAGTGATAGTTATTGGCACTCTTCTACAAATTCTGATCGTGTATTAGGACTTGGAGTTTCAAGTAATGAGAGTGTTTTTGGAACGTATTCGCTTACCAGCAAAACGAATCAATTTGCAACGGATATGCCTATCGTTGATGGTTATGTCCGCAATGTTACTTCCGGCGATTACGGTACTATCTGTCTTCCCTATGCCGTGGCCGCAGAAGATATGGCTGGTGCAGAGTTCTTCAGCATTGCCGGAAAGGTCATGAAGGGTGAAGAGCCGCAATCCATAGTCTTGAATCAAGTGACTACCCTTGAGGCTGGAGTACCTTATATATTCAGTGCAACTTCCGACAAGCTTATAGCTGCATACAGTGGAAAGGCTGTGGCTGTGGCTGAAGAGGCAAACGGTTTGATCGGTTCCTTTGAGGGGCAAGATGTGGCTGAAGGCATGTACCTGATTAGTGCTCAAAATAAAGTGCAGCTTTGCGGTAAGAGTTGTAAGATTTCGGGAAACCGTGCCTATATCGATATGAATGAAGTTCCGGAATACAGTGGAGAAGTTGGTGTGAACCAACGCCTGATTTCATTTGAAGATGCGACCGGTATCTCCGAAACAATGGTTGAGGGCGGTTTGGCAGATGTGTACACACTTAGCGGTGTGGAAGTTCGCCATCAGGTCGACGAATCAGAGGCCACTCAAGGCTTGCCGCAGGGCATTTACATTGTGAATGGTAAAAAAGTAGTAGTAAAATAGTATTAACAAGTTGAAATATGGACAAGAAAATATATATAAAACCGGTTTGCGAAGTGGCAGAATTTGAGATTCAAGATTCATTGCTGTTAAGTCGTTCTATGATAGGAGTCGATAACACGCCACAGGATGGAATGGAAGGTCGGACCAATATGAATCAAGGTTTTACCGATATATGGGGTAACGAGTATTAATACTTTGGTACACTTTTGAACGTGATACGGCAAAGCCGCTTCGGATGAAAACCCGGAGCGGCTTTTTCCTAATCTGTTGAAAAGGGTTATCTTTGCAAAAACAAAAGTGGTTTGCGGCATGAAAGACGATACGCTCAGGAAGTTGAAGATATTGGCAGAGTCGGCCAAATATGATGTGTCCTGCTCTTCGAGCGGTACGGTGAGGCGTAACGTGAAAGGCGGAGTGGGGAATACCGTGGGAGGCATCGGTATTTGCCATAGTTTTGCTGAGGACGGACGTTGCATCTCCTTGTTGAAAGTCATGCCGACGAACTATTGTATTTACGATTGTGCTTATTGTATCAACCGCCGCACGAATGATATTCCCCGTGCCACACTCTCCGTATCGGAATTGGTAGACCTGACGATGGAATTCTACAAAAGGAATTATATCGAAGGATTGTTCCTGAGTTCCGGTGTGGTGAGGAACCCCGATTATACAATGGAACGTTTGGTACGTGTGGTGAAAGACCTGCGGACGGTGCACCGTTTTAATGGGTATATCCATTTGAAAAGTATTCCGGGAGCCAGTCGTGAGTTGGTGGACGAGGCGGGTTTGTATGCAGACCGTATGAGTGTGAACATAGAGATTCCCAATGAGGCTTCGCTAAAGTTGTTGGCACCGGAGAAAGATCATGAGAGTGTCTACCGCCCTATGGGATATATACAGCAAGGTGTACTGGAGAGTGCGGAAGAACGGAAAAAACACCGGCATGCTCCCCGTTTTGTTCCGGCAGGGCAGAGCACGCAAATGATTGTGGGAGCAACCGGGGAGTCCGACCGGGATATTTTGTACCTCTCGTCCGCATTGTACGGTCGGCCTACCATGCGGCGTGTGTATTATTCCGGTTATGTGGCCGTGAATACGTACGACCCTCGACTTCCGGCTCTGAAACAACCGCCGTTGGTCAGGGAAAACCGTTTGTATCAGGCAGACTGGTTGATGAGGTTCTATCAGTTCAAAGTGGAAGAGATTGTGGATGACGTGCATCCTGATTTGGATTTGGAAGTGGATCCGAAGCTGGCCTGGGCTCTTCGGCATCCCGAACAATTTCCCGTGGATGTGAACCGTGCGGAGTATGAACGGATTTTACGGGTGCCCGGTATTGGGGTAAAGTCGGCTCGTCTGATTGTCTGTTCGCGCCGTTTCGGCCGTTTGACGAGTTTTGATTTGAAGAAAATGGGATGTGTGATGAAGCGTGCCCAATATTTCATAACCTGTGGGGAGTTGGAAGTCAAGGGAGTGAATGAGCTTTATCCAGAACGTGTCCGTTCTTTATTGGTGCAGTCGAAAAGCCGGAAGAAACAGAATGACGGGCAGTTGACGTTGCTGTTTAAGGAGGAGCCTGCATGAGGAGTATGACAGAGGATAGTGTTTTCGTGTACGACCGTACATGGGACGGTTTGCTGACAGCGGTGTTCGATGCATTCTACCGTCACCAGTTTCCTGTTGCGATTATCGGAGAAAAGGACACGCCTCCTCTTTTTGCAGTCGTACATCCGTCTCTTATACACATCTCCGAGCCCACGAGAGTCGTCGGCAGCGTCAGATGTGTATAAGAGACAGGTCGTACATCGGGTGACAACGGATGAAGAAAAAGCCGGAAGAGTGTTTCGGGCATTGCAAAGGAAACTCTCGACGGCAGCACTGGCTTGTCTGACGACCAGTCTTTTCTCCGAACTGCCGGATTTGGACTTACCTTTGTTTCGGTATGTATGTAAAGCCGTGAAGGCCGGGCAGAGCATTGAAACGAATTTCGCCGACCCGGATGTGCTTTTTGTGACGAATACCTATCGTAAGGTGCGTTATGAACGTCTTCGCATGATGCAATTCGTGCGCTTCCAGAAAACTGCCGACGGGACTTATTTTGCCATGATAGAGCCGGACTATGACGTGTTGCCTTTAATCGTTCCGCATTTTAGCGACCGTTTTTCGGAAGAATGTTGGCTGATTTACGACCGGTGTCGCCGGTATGGCTACTATTATGCCGGGCATAAGTCCGTACGTGTTACTTTTGAAGATGGAGCAGAGGTTTTCCGACTGCTGGACGGACGTTTGAGCGAAGCGATGCGGGACGAGGATGAAATGTGGTATCAGGAGATGTGGCGGACCTATTTCAAAGCCATTTGTATTAAAGAACGCTTGAATCCCCGTAAACACCGGAAAGACATGCCGGTACGTTACTGGAAGTACCTGACCGAAAAGCAAATTGGGGAACAAGAAAAATAAGAGGAGAACGCGGGCACGTTCTCCTCTTTTAAAATGAGAAAAATCAGTGTGGTTAGGCGGTGATTTTTCTCATGGCGTTTAATGCTTGGATCGCTTTCTCTCCTGCTTTTTTGTCGCAAGTAGAAGGAGTTGTTTTTGCATCTTTGGTTTGAGTCGTATCCTTTTCCTCAATCATGGCTACTAAAGCTGTCGGTTTGGCCGGTTGAGCTTTCGTGCTGTCGGTTACGACCGTATCGTTGGCTGCAACCAAGGCTGCCGGTTGTGCTTTTGCACTGTCTGTCGTAACTGTGTCGTTCAGCGCCACTAATGCAGCCGGAGCGGATTTTGTGGAGTCTGTGGTTACCGTATCATTCATAGCTACGCACGCCAACATGGCGGTTAATTTAGCTTTGGTGCTGTCTGTAGTTACAGTATCGTTAGAAATGAGGGCAGCCAATGATTTCTGGCAACCTTGTGCAGGACAGTTCTTTGTCGTATCCGTTTTTACGGTATCGTTTGCGACGATGTTACCCTGTGCAAAAGCGCTTCCCATACTCATAGCCATTAAGGCTGTTGCAAATAACTTTTTCATAATGCTTTCTGTTTTATTTAATTGTTTGACTGTTTTATCTTGTCATCTGCCAAACTAATGGACAAGAGGTGTGCCAGAAAAAGAAAGAAGATTGTAAGGTGTTGATTATAAATGATTTTTTTGCGCTTAAGATAGTATGAGGCTGAAAAACGAACGTGTGGAATGTGGGGATGGGTGGGGAAGAATTCCACACTTTTATTGTGGAATATCGTAGAGCTTGATTTTGTTGTAGAGGGTTTTGCGGTCTATACCTAAAAGACGGGCGGCACGCGCTTTATTGTGGTGTGCCGTTTGCAGGGCCTGCAGGATACGTTCTTTCTCGGTATTTTTATCGTGTAAGGCGAAAGGAGTTGCTGCAGGGAGTTCTTCTTCGCCACGGTTTATGATATTGAACTCTCCCAAATCGGTCTTATGGATCAGGCGGTCTTGTGCCAGTAAAGTAGCGCGTTTCACCCGGTTTTTCAATTCGCGCAAATTACCGGGCCATGCGTAATTGAGCAACGCTTCCGAAGCCGTGGCGTCGAAACCTACGATATGCCTTTCCAGTTCCTTGTTGGCTTGGTCCAGAAAGAAGTTGGCAAATAGAAGGATGTCCTCGCCACGGTCTTTCAGAGAAGGCATGTGCAGGGTGAATTCATTCAGGCGGTGGTAGAGGTCTTCGCGGAATTCTCCACGGGCGATGGCCTGTTGCAGGTTCTCGTTAGTGGCACAGACGAGCCGGACATCCACTTCTATTTCCTGGTTGGAACCCACCGGACGTATTTTCCGTTCTTGGATGGCCCGCAAGAGTTGTACTTGCACGTCATAACTCAGGTTTCCCACTTCGTCGAGAAACAGCGTACCGCCGTTGGCTTCTACGAAAGCTCCCGTTTTGTCGGCCACGGCGCCCGTAAACGAACCTTTCACGTGGCCGAAAAATTCAGAAGCCGCCAGTTCTTTGAGCATGGCTCCGCAGTCGATGGCTACAAAAGGTTTGTCAGCCCTCTTGCTTAATTGGTGTATGCGGTGGGCCACATATTCTTTTCCGGTACCGCTGGCACCATTGATGAGTACCGAAAGCGGTGTCGGGGCTACCAAAGCCACGTAATTGTAAAGTTGGCGTGCCGCCTCGCTCTTTCCCTCCAGAAATGTCGGGTGGGTTTCGGTACTTGTTTGAGCCTCTTCGGAATCCGTATTCCTTTTGGAGAGGGGCGGAGAAGAAGCGGACAAGGCATCTTCTATCTTTTCCAGAAGCATAGCCGGTTGCACCGGTTTGGCAATGTAGTCGCATGCCCCTTGTTTCATGGCGTTTACGGCATTTTGGACGTCGGCATAACTGGTCATGACGATTAAAGGAACAACGAGGCCGTGTTTTTGCATCCAGTCAAGCAGAGACAGGCCGTCGCCTTCCGGTAACCTCAGGTCCGACAGGATGAGGTCATACGACTGATGTTCCAATAACTTGTGTGCTTTGGATAAGTCTCCGGCCGTACTGATTTGGAATCCTTGTTTGCCCAACCACGTTTTAAGCATGGTGGCAAACGTCAAGTCGTCTTCTACTATGAGAATGGCTGCCATGTGGTCTTTATCGGATTAAGTTGACACAAAGATAATGCCTTTTGCAGTACGAAAGTATATGCGGAGCGGCTTTTTAAATGTTTTAATATTCACGCTTACGTGTCGGTTCACTGCCATTCTTTTCTTTCAGGGCACGGACGACGAGGCGGAAAGACTCGATGACTTCTTGTGCCGGGACGTTGTCCGCGTCGTTCCATTCCTGTTCATCCCGTCGTTGTTCCAAAGTCTGCAATGCTTTGATGCAGGGAGCGCCCACAAGGGTGAAGGTGGGAAGCAATTTATGGGCAATCCTGCATATTTCGGCCTTTTCCTTTTGTTCGTAAGCCCTTTTGAACGCTTCGGCATGCAGGAGGGTTTCTTGCAGGAAGGTATTCAGGATTTCTTGTGCGGCTTCCCGGTCGTCTCCTGCGAATTCGGTCAGTGGAGTAAGGTCGATGACGGGCGATGCTGAGGATGGCTCAGCTTCAGCTTCCCCGGGTTCTTCTTTTACTTCCGGCCGGACGTCTCCGAGTGCTTTCCGGATGGCTTGAGCCAGATCTTTTTGGTTGAACGGCTTGTAAAGGCAGGTGGCGAAGCCGTGTTTCCTGAAAAACGCTTCCTGCATGTCGTTGCGTGCCGTAATGGCCACCACAGGGAGTTGTGCATGGGCGTGAGGATTCAGGCTCCGTATGTTTTTCAATACGTCGAAACCGTTCATGGACGGCATTTGTATGTCTGTGAACAACAAATCGAAACGGTGTTGTTCTATCCGGCGGAACACTTCTTCCGGCGTACGGCAGGAAACAATCTCCCAGGCTGTTTTTTCCGGTTGGATTTGTTGTAACATCGCTTGGGTCAGTTGCATTTGGATACGGTCGTCGTCAATCAGCAATATATGGAGAGGACGTTCCGGAGATTCAAGGGGCACAAGAGAATCCTCCGCAGGAGCCTGATTGTTCTGTGTGGGTTGTAAGGGAAGCGTGATAAGGAAAGAACTGCCTTTTCCGGGAGTACTTTCCAAATGGATTTCTCCTTGAAGGAGTTGCACCAGTTTCAGCGTGATGGATAATCCTAAACCGACTCCTTCTTCTCCTTGCGCGCTGCTCAGGCGGGTAAATTCCTTGAAAATCATTTGCTGTTCTTCCGCAGTCATTCCGCATCCCGTATCGCGCACGGTGATGCAAAGCAGGCGGCCGTGCATTTTGGCGCGAAGGAGGATATGGCCCTGCTGTGTGAATTTCAGGGCATTGCTTAACAGGTTGTCCACAATCTGCCGAATGCGGAAGGCATCGCCGGTATAGGTCCGTCGGGTTTCGGGAGAGGTCTCACATTGCAGCTCCAATCCCTTCTTTTCCGCCATAGGTAAGAAACTTCGGGCAATGGTATGAAGCAGTTCGTCCGGATTGAAGCTGACTGGATGCAAATCCATTTTATGGGCTTCCAGCTTATGGTAATCCAACAGTGAACCGACGAGGCTGAGCAGATGTTCGGATGAGCTGCGGATGTTGTCCAAGTAGTTTTTGGGACGGTTCTCCCGGACGTGGGGGACCAGGAGTTCCGTGTATCCCATGATGGAACCTACCGGTGCCTTGATGTCGTGGGTCACGGTCAACATCAATTTCTCACGCGAAACCAGTAGGTCTTCGGCTCTTTTCTTGGCTTTTTCCAACTCGCGGCGGTAATGGTTGCTTTTAGTGATGTCGCGCCATACGATGACGAAAAAGACAATGGCCAGAAGGATGGCAGCCATGGCAATGAGACCGGTCGTGAGGGCTGCCTGTTTCCGTACCAGATAGGCTTTCCGGCTTTCTTCTTCCAATCGTTGCTGTTCTTCCTTCTCGATGCTTTCCAGGAGTTGCGTGACGCGGTTGTTGAGTTCGAGACTCGTGTACCAAAGCCGTTCCGCTTGCGCGTTGATGCGTTGTCGCCGTCGGCTGTTATACAGTTTCATGCTGCTTTCTATGCTGTCCAGGATGTGTGCAAGGGTGTCTCTTGCGTTGAATTCCTGATGAATCGTGTCCGTTTCTAAGATTTGCACGGTTTGTTTCACAGAAGTGGTGTCTGCTTCCGGTTTATGGAAAGCGGAAGCCAGTCGTTGGAAGAAATTCTTTTTCGGTTCTTTCACCGTGTAGGATTTGTCTTTCTGTATGATTTGCCGGGTAATATGCGGCTTTTGGATGACGGTGTCTTGGCTTTTGACAAGCAGGCTGATTTGGTGCTGGTAAATTTGCGGGGCGGAGTTGTGCTCTAAAGCCAATACCAACCGTTTCATGTTTTCCTGTTTGCCGGTCAGTAAGGAAGACAGGGTGTCGAGCCTGGCTTTTTGCAAAGAATCGGTGAATAAAGTGTCCAACGCAGATATGGTCTGTTGTACGTCGGACATGGATTGCACGTATTTGCGGTAAGCCTCCCATCTGCCGAAATGGATGGCTTGCCCGATGTTTTCCGTTTCAAAGAGCCGACTGACAAGCTGATGAGTCACTTTCCGGCGTTCGGCCAACGTTTGTTCATTGCCGGACATCCGGGTCAGTGAAGTGGTCTGGTGGTAAATATAGTAGATGGAACCTAACAGGAGACAGATTAATAAAAAGTATCCGCAGGCGATTTTGAAGGATGTATTTTGTTTCATAAAAGTAAGGCTATGGCCGTTCATTCCTTTTGCAAAACTAAGAAAAACTTCCGAAAAGAGGGAAGAAGACGGCTTCAAAAGTCCTTTTGCCGCAAAAATCGTATTTTATTGTGGGAATGTGTGATGTCTGGTAGGATGATGCCTCTTATCTTTGGCATCATTTTGTAGATACAACTTAACCTTTTAGAACCGATGAATGTATTAAAAGTAAGGCCCGTGGCCTTGGAGATGTTTTGCGCGTGCCTGTCCGTTCCTGTGGCCGGGCAGCTCAGACAGCAAAGTTTTTTGAGTGAGAAATGGGATTTCCGTCTGGATAGGGATGAGGCGGAGGACGTATGGGAGCAAGTGGACGTGCCTCACACGTGGAATGCGAAAGACGGCACGTCGCCCGATTATTACAGGGGCGACGGCACGTACCGTTACACCTTGTCCGTTTCGCCCGCGATGATGAAAAAACGTATCTTTTTGCGTTTCGAGGCGGCGAGCCAAAAGGCGGAAGTGAAACTCAACGGACAGGAGGTAGGAGAACATGTGGGAGGTTTCAATGCCTTTTGTTTTGAAATCACGCCCTACGTGCATTCCGGCGAGAACCTGTTGGAGGTTGCCGTGTCCAACCGTAAGGAGTTGAACATCGCCCCGTTGGAGGGGGACTTCACTGTCTTTGGCGGCATCTACCGGCCTGTCTCGCTCCTGCTGTTGCCTAAGGCTTGCATCACGCCTTTGGATTATGCTTCTTCCGGGGTATATGTCAGCCAACAGGTCGGCGAGCGACGTGCGGACTTGTCGGTAGTCACCAAAGTGGACAACGGACTGAAACGGGTGAAAGAATTGTCCGTGAAGACGGACGTGTTCGATGCCGCCGGTAAACTGGTGGCGACGGCCACAACC
>ENA-OYYG01000890-OYYG01000890.1-human-gut-metagenome-genome-assembly--contig:-NODE-890-length-11194-cov-5.828889_pt1 | contig 11194 bp, 5 predicted proteins | sample MGYA00244061_ERZ653444 | MGnify/ENA primary metagenome ERZ653444 (study PRJEB26926, sample SAMN06165059) | human gut metagenome | biome: ENVO:00009003; feature: ENVO:2100002; material: ENVO:00002003... | reverse complement strand
GAAACGGTTGTTCCGAAAACGTTTGGCAAACTGGAAGTTGTAATCCGTCCGCTTTCCGCCGTCTTCGGCATTGTCAACGGTTTCCATTCCCAAACTGATATCAAGGGCCTTGCCTGCAATATTCGAGATTTCACTTTGCAGGAAGGAGTTGAGGGCATTGTTCATATTGAATCCTCCGGTAGAGTTGCCTTCTGCCATATACATGCCGGTGACGAGCATGGTAACAGCCAGTTTGCCCCGTTCTTCAGGGGTCATGGCAGTCAGTTGGTCTTGTACTGATGCATCTTCGGGAGCTGAAAGGGTGAAGGCCAGTCCCAGATTTTCCAATCGTTGGCTCAGGGCGATGCCTACATCGAAGCTGACCATACGAGGACTTTGTCCGTCCTCGCCGACAGTAGCGCGAACTCGCTCTGTGGCAGTAATATTGAGCTGGGGATTCATCACATTGCCTGTCCATTCTACATAGCTGCCGTTTTGGATGTTGAATGTCTTGAGTGGAATGACCGGAATTTCATATTTCATTTCACCGCTGATGAGCGAGTAGCGTCCGTTCAACAGCATTTCACCTTGCGGGGTGTATTGGAAAGAAAGGTCTCCGCCTCCTTCGAGCAACATATAATTGGAGCCGTCCGGTGTGATATCGACGTGTGCTTGGACGGCTTGGTCAATATGCATCGTCATGGCGATATCCATGCCATTGATGGACACCGGCTGGATGGTTTCGTTCGCTACTTCCGTAGTGTCATTAAAGTTGACGAAAGTTACCATGTCTCCCAAGCGGTCGTTCACGGTCAGAGGAGAATCTTTCATCACATACGTGAAATCTGTCTTTCCCAATATATTCATGTTGCCTCGCATCATGAGGGCGTCTATGGGACCACGGAGAGTAGCGTCGAAGTCTACATACATTTTGCCATATACCATAGCCCGTTTGGTGCGGGGGGCATTCAGTAATTCGTAGTTGCGGGCTTTCATTTTTAAATCGGTAGTCATACGCTCCAAATTGGAAAAATCTACGTTACCGTTGATGGTGAAAGGAGTTTTTCCTTTGGTGAAGATATCAAAGTCCTTAAACGTCATTTTACTGTTGACCATCTGCACCGGTTCGTTATCGAAGCGGAAGAGCGCAGATAGTTCGGGCATGAATATTGATACGGAATCGAGTGACAATTCGCCATTGAGCAGAGGCTTGGAAGGATCGCCTTTCATGGCAAGTGTTCCATCAATGTCACCGCCCAATTCTATCATGTTATCGGGTATGAATGGATTGATGACATTCAATGGGAAGTGTTCGAATGCAACATCTGCACTCAGGTTGCCTTTGCCGTCGGTTGTGGGCAGATAGATACCGCCGAGGTGAGCTATCTCTTTGTTGTTGTGACGAATATATCCGTCTACGTGGTGGTCTTTTTCATCACCGGGCAGGTATACACCGCTAAACTCCCAATTGCCGAGAGGGGTGCCTTCATATTTGAATTCATCGACTTTCAAGTCACTGCTTACCATCATGTAAGGACCGGATTCGATATAGTGCGCTTCTGCTCCAATCCATCCTTCCATATCAGGCATATACGGCAGAATACGACGGAATTCTTTCAGGTTGATTCGGGAGAGCTCAACTGTCATGTCCTGACTGGCAATGCTGTCTTCCCGATTGGTATAGAAGCTGAGACCCGTACCTTCATCATCGTGCAGATGGAGATTGGCATGGATGCGTCCGCGGTCTGTCAGGAAAATGTAATTGTCTTTGTTTACTGTAAAAGGACGATAAACTAATGTTGGATGTTCGGGGAAGAGACGCATGCGGATACCCCGTCGACGTAAATCGGCCTGAACTCCCATATAAATGCCTTGTTCCTTACGGGCATTCAGATATTGGATGATTAATTGTGCCTGATTGGTACCTATATTTCCTTCCAGACTGACATCGTAAGCTTCCTGGTCAGGCTTCGGTCCGTTGACAACTCCGCTTAGGAATTTGATGCCTTCCATGTCTTGTTGGATATCAAGATAGAGTGTATCCAATACAATACTGTCTGTACTCAGGCTATAAAGGAATGCTTCTCCGTTCAGACCTTCTGTCGGAGAGGAATCAATATCCATAAAAAGTTTCCGGTAAGAGATGCCCATCATGGACAGGTAATTGCAAACCGGATTGTCTTGTCCCGAAGTGACGCGGAAACACAGACCGGGTAAATATTGTTTCATTTCTTCCTGGTCAATATGTTTATGCTCCCATTGTTCGGAAAGTTTTTTCATCAGTGTTTCTGCCTGACGGGATAAGTGTGTGATGTGTCCGTCTCCTTCTAAAGAAAGGTCGAAATCACCGGCACGCAAATACATCCGGGTAGAATCACCGGCTGTGGTAAATCCCAATAAAAGGTCTTTGGGATGCGAAGTACGCTTAGGTGTGGTGATGGTGATATTGGCCATGGATGCATCCACAGAATATTTGTTTGCCATGTCTGTTGTGAGGTGGACTGTGATGTTTTGCGAGGTCTGCATACGCTCATTTATCAAGTGCAACGCCTGCCAGTCCATGCGGTCGATATCCAGTTTCAGTGTGGCTGCTGCATTATGCGGTTTCAGGCTTCCATCGAGATGCGCCCGTATATCCATTACTTTATTATTGATTAATAAAGCTGTATTGATGATATGTTTTTCGAGTCCGGCCGAGAGTTGGATGCCCGACAGGATATAATTGCCGTAATGGAAACGGTCAATACTGCCCGAGGCATTGAAGGTGGTTCGGGGGGACATGAAGTCCAGTCCTTCTCCTTTGACCCCCAAACGTGCAGATACTGCAAAGAGTGAGTCTTGCGGCAAGAATCGGTGCAGGTTCAGATTGTTGATGGCAACATCGGCTTCATAAGCTTCGCGTGAAAGGTCGTACTTGGCATAGATCCGGGCGGCATGTTCCATTTTGAAATCATCTGCAATAGAGATACTGTCATTATAGACGGTAATGGGGATGGTGTCAATCACTGCCAATATACGAGCGTCTGGTTCTTTTAATAAAAGATCTGTACCCATTTTGGAACCCGACATGGTGAATTTACCTTCCAGACGCGTACCGTCAGGGATGGCAACTCCTTCGGCAAGAACGCTCAGGAAATCCATATTCTCCACTTCCGTTTCAAGTGTTATGTCTCCTCCGCGTTTCAGAGTATCGGTCAGATGGGTTAATTCACCTTTGGCAAAAAGCTCCAATGCACCGGGAAGTTCGGCACTCAGGGCAGTCAATTTGAGTTGGTTGAGATCACCATCCACTCCTGTACGGATGCGTAAGGGCTCGGCTGGATATTTCTGTACGAAATGTTCATTCATGTTGCCTATCAAGCGTACAATGTCTTGTTTGCCTATATCAGCCATTAATCGGGCAGACAACCGTCCTTCACTTTTCATTTCGAGTGCATCCCAGTCGATGGATGCATTTAATTCGAAGTCCGAATCGGAAGTGGCGAGACGCAAAGAAGGGATGCGGAGCGATTGCTTGTTGGAGAGCAGTCGTCCTTGGGTGGATTGAATCTCCAATCCCGAGCGTTCCTTTAAGACAAAGCGGTTAATGATGGCTTTCATGTCACGACCTTCATAATGAAGAGAATCGAGTTGCACGCCGATGCCGGTCAGTGCGATATGGGAAGGATCCAATCCTCTCAGAGCAATGCTGTCTGATGGAAGAGGAGACGGTGCTCCCGAGTCATAGTTTACTTGTCCGTTCTCTATTTTAAAACTTTGAAGGGAATAGGCGGATTTATGCAGGTCTATCAATCCGTTGCGTAAAGATGCTTTTGCCAGCGATGTGCTGAGTGCGAGACTGTCAAGCGGCATCTGTAAAGCGAAAGATACATTTTGCAAATCAATGTTCTGCAGGATTATTTTCCAATAGGTAGTGTCGGTCTTAGCAGTATCGGCAGCTGTGGTATCATTCAGGCAAAGAGACAAGTCGGTGTCTTTAAGCAGTACTTTGTTCACTATGGCTGTTTCGGGGTCGAGTGCCACACCGTGGCTGGATATGAACAATTCACCGAGGGTTCCTTGTAGCTGCATTCCGTTGATAAGGTCATTGGAATTGACTGTGGCTCCTTTTAAAGAGATACCGTCTACTTCCACTTGTTTTTTTAACAATGGCAACAACTGTACATTTACCTGAAGGCGTTTTACGCTGAGCAATGTATCGTTGTGTTGGGAAGAAGCTTCCACGTCATTTACTACCAAATTGAGCGGAAAGGATAAGGATATTCTTCCCACTTTTATATTCATTCCGGTTGATTCAGAGGCATACAAAGCCGCTTTGTCCACCAAAAAGTTTTGTATGGGGGGCAAATAAATCAGTATACATAAGAGAATGAACAATATGAAAGGAGAAGCTACCGTCCATATTGTCCAGCGGATATATTTCTTTTTCATCGTGTGTTTTGTACAAACGTTTCTGCAAACTTAAACAATTTTATCGGCATATTAGTTGAATGTATCTGCCTTTTATCTTTTCTTCTTGATAATTTTATCTTTTCCTCCTTCTGCTATTGCACTTTATATTCACTTGGTGACATTCCGGTGTGATGCTTAAAATATTTTCCGAAAAAGGAAGGATTTGGGAAATTCATGTAATAGGCTACTTCCTGAATAGACATGACCGAATATTTAAGTAATGCTTTTGCCTCCAGAATTACATATTCGTCAATCCACTCACCGGCTGTTTTCCCACTTACTTTTTTCACCACGGTAGAGAAGTGCTTCGGACTTAAAAACAACTGTTCGGCATAGAAGTCCACCCGTCTTTCTTTGCGATGATGTTCGGTTAGCAAATTAATGAATTGGTTGAATAGTATTTCTTCTCGTTTCATGGATTTAGGGTTGACAGATAAGAATTCCGGTTGTCTGCGATGCAGGATGGAACCTAATTTATAAAGATAGGCACCCATCAGCCGCCGTACAATCTCTGTACGGAAATTATCATTCCGGTCAATAGTCTCTTCTATTAATGTATAGAAAGCCTCCAACTCTTTTACCTCCTCATCCGTCAGGCTGAAAATAGGTTGTTCTTTTAATGAAATAAAGAAAGGCATGAAACTATTCAGGTTGATATACATCTCTTTTAAAAAATCAGATGAGATGAGGAACATTTGGGTTTGATGCATGCCCGGTTTGGGAATTGATTGAAGGATGTCGCCGGGAGCGCAAAGAATTAAATCGTTTTTAGTCGTGTTGTATTCACGCAGGTTGATGTTTATAGTTGCACTTCCTTGTTTTCGCACTGCGATGATAATACCGTCGAGGCGAAGAGGATATTTGAATATAGAATTGACATCCGGAATATAATATTCTGTACTGTCCATTATAAAATCATTTCCTATGCCCTTCATTGCAGGGTTCAATTTGCGGATGAGGGCAATGGATATATTTCCAATTTCTTGTTCCATATCTCTTATTTTTGTTTCAAAAATATAAATCAATAATCACATGGCAATTCTTTTTGTCTCCTTTATATATTTTTTAATTGAATTTGGCGGAACGTCTGCCAATTGACTGTCAATAACCCGCTAATATTCTTAATTCTTTCTAAAACGGGAAGGGTGGCAAACTATTTGTGTATAATAACCTGTATATTTAACAACGAAATTATAAAGAACAAAACTATGTCAATGTATTGGATATTATTTATTGGAATTGCGATTATTAGTTATATCGTACAAGCTAGTTTACAGAGTAAGTTTAAGAAATACTCTAAAATGCCACTATCAAATGGCATGACCGGAAAAGAAGTAGCAGAGAAGATGTTGCATGACAACGGTATTTATGATGTCAGAGTGACAAGTACCCCGGGAATGTTGACCGACCATTATAATCCGGCTAACAAAACAGTGAATTTAAGTGAAGGTGTATATGGAAGCAATAGTGTGGCTGCTGCTGCCGTAGCTGCCCACGAGTGTGGACATGCTGTGCAGCATGCGCGTGCATACGCTCCGTTGAAAATGCGTTCTGCACTTGTTCCGGTGGTTCAGTTCTCATCTTCTATCATGACTTGGGTGTTGTTGGGAGGAATTCTGATGGTAAATACTTTTCCGCAGTTATTGTTGGCCGGTATCTGTTTGTTTGCCATGACTACCCTCTTCAGTTTTATTACATTACCGGTAGAAATAAATGCGAGCCATCGTGCACTGGTATGGTTGAGTAAAGCGGGTATTACTAATTCCTATAATCATCAGGCGGCGGAAGACGCATTACGTTCGGCTGCTTATACATATGTAGTCGCTGCACTTAGCTCATTGGCTACATTGGTTTATTATATTATGATTTATATGGGACGTCGGGAGTAAATATTTATCCGATTGTATTGAATAATGGGAGTATGTCAAAACTAAATCGGCCTATCCCATCGTCAGCTGTAGGGGCAGGGTTCGCCTGTCCGAAGACACAAAACAAACTGTTTTCGGGCGAGCAAACCTCGCCCCTACGAATTAAATGACAGCATTATCCACGTTTTGACAGCCCTATTTTCTTTAGATTCTTATATCTGTCCTCCCATATCCTTGAGTTTTTAGTAAAAGCTACAATTCTTTGGAATACACTTTATTTCTTTATTAAATATTAGAGGATTAAACAGGCTCGTTTTCGGAAGAATGGCATTAAGATCAATAGAGGCTAACCATAATCAGAGTTTTCTCCCTTTTTATTCGTTTATTACAGAGATTTTTTCGTAATTTTGTGCTTCAAAATCAAATCAGAGAATCATTATGGCAGCAAAACCGGGTATTCCAAAAGGAACCAGAGATTTTTCGCCCGTAGAAATGGCGAAACGTAATTATATATTTAATACGATCCGTGAAGTGTTCCATCTTTTCGGCTATCAGCAGATTGAAACTCCTTCTATGGAGAATCTGTCTACTTTGATGGGAAAATATGGAGATGAAGGGGATAAACTATTGTTTAAGATACAGAACTCAGGCGATTACTTTTCGGGAATTACCGATGAGGAGTTGTTGAGCCGCAATGCTGTGAAATTGGCCGGTAAATTTTGTGAGAAAGGACTGCGCTATGATCTCACTGTACCGTTTGCCCGCTATGTGGTGATGCATCGTGATGAGATAAGTTTTCCTTTCAAACGTTATCAAATTCAACCGGTATGGCGTGCAGACCGTCCTCAAAAGGGACGTTATCGTGAGTTCTATCAGTGTGATGCCGATGTGGTGGGTAGCAATTCGCTGCTGAACGAAGTGGAACTTGTACAAATGATTGATCGTGTGTTCAACAAGTTTGGCGTGCGTATTTCCGTTAAGATTAATAATCGTAAGATATTAACGGGTATTGCCGAAATAATCGGTGAGGCTGATAAGATAGTAGATATTACCGTTGCTATCGATAAGCTGGATAAGATAGGTTTGGATAATGTGAATGCAGAGTTGGCTTCGAAAGGTATCTCACAGGAAGCGATTGATAAACTTCAGCCTATTATCTTATTGAGCGGTTCAAATGAGGAAAAACTGGAAACACTGAAAACGGTTCTGGCTACCAGCGAGACCGGTATGAAAGGGGTGGAAGAAAGTGAGTTTATCCTGAAGACTGTTGCTTCTCTTGGAGTGAAGAGTGAAGTAGAACTGGACTTGACGTTGGCTCGCGGATTAAATTACTATACCGGTGCTATCTTCGAGGTGAAGGCACTGGATGTACAAATTGGCAGCATCAGCGGTGGAGGACGTTATGACAACTTGACAGGCGTGTTTGGAATGGATGGAATGTCAGGAGTCGGTATTTCATTCGGAGCAGACCGTATTTTTGATGTACTGAATCAATTGGATTTGTATCCGAAAGAGGCTGTGAATGGTACGGAACTGTTGTTTGTGAACTTCGGAGAGAAGGAAACTGCCTACTGTTTGCCTGTTTTGGCCAAAATGCGTGATGCAGGTGTACGTGCCGAGATTTATCCTGATTCAGCCAAGATGAAGAAGCAGATGGGATATGCAAATGACAAACAGATCCCTTTTGTTGCTATTGTTGGTGAAAATGAGATGGCTGAAGGTAAACTAACCCTGAAGAATATGACTACAGGAGAACAGTCATTGCTGACTTCCGATGAGTTATTGAAAACAGTAAGAGGATAATAAGAGGAATTCTATATTTTGTTTGTCACCGTAGCAGCTTTATCATGGGCTGCTACGGTGATGTTTTTTATAGATGGCGTTCGGGATATAAATCGTTCCACCATTCAGGGCTGTCTTGCAGCCAACGTGCAAACCATGCCATGATGGAGTTATGCCATAATATTCGTTTCGGATAATCGGCAATGAAGTGGTTCTCACCATCTACGGTTACAAATTCGACAGTCTTGCCCAAAATCTTCAGTGCATTGAACAGTTGGATGCTTTCTCCGATAGGTACATTGGTATCTGCCGTTCCGTGCAACAATAACAAGGGAGTATTGATTTTGTCGGCATTGAATAGTGAACCTTGCTTGGTAAACAGTTCCGGGTTTTTCCAAGGATAACTGTCGGCAGCTGCTATTGCATTATATGAATACCCCCAATAGCCTTCTCCCCAATAGCTTGTTACATTGCTGATGCCGGCATGCGAAACCGCGGCTGCGAAGATGTCGGTTTGTGTTTGCAGGTATTGGGTCATGAATCCTCCGTAGGATGCACCCAGACAGCCTATTTTTTTATCATTGACAAATGGATGTTCTTTGCAGAATTGCTTGGTGCCTTCGATGATATCGTCGGCTGTGCGTTTACCCCATGCGTTAACGTGGCGTGCCGAGAACTCTTGTCCATAACCGATAGTTCCGCTCGGATTGATGACATATACTACATAGTCTCGTGAAGCAAACAGTTGTGCACAATAGGGATTGCTGATGCCACGTTCGGTGGGAGTCGTTCCACCATAATAATATACGATAAGCGGATATTTCTTATTGGGGTCGAAATTAGGAGGCAGACACATCATACCCTGAATGGTAGTTCCGTCCGAGGCAGTGAAGTTCCAAGGTTCTGTTTTGCCCAATTCAATCTCGTCCAATATCGGTTTCATGGGGTCGGCAAGCAGACGTGAAGTCTTCTTTTTCATATCGTAAAGATAAGCGACTCCTGCATTGTGATTGCTCTGTCCGATATAGGCAGCGATTGAAGGGTTGTTTTCTGAAAGTGCAAAGGCGCTGGTGACATCTGTTTCCAGATTTAACTTCTCAAACTTCTTTGTTTGGGGAGAGTAACGGTAGATGTTTCTGCAATCTTCATCGTTGGTATTGAAGTAGATGCAGCCGTCGCCTTTGTTCCATTGAAGAGGATAGACAGTCGGGGCAAAGTCCTTTGTAATTGGTTCAATATGACGTGTGGCCAAGTCCATGATATAGGCCTGTGAATCGAAGTCATTGGCGATGGGGTGGTTGCCGCAATTCTTGCCTATGCCTCCGAATGCTTCGGGGCTTCCGGTCAACAGCAATTGTTTACCATCCGGTGAATAACTGGCGCTTCCCATAAAACGGTCGTCGATAAAGAGCGTATCGACAGCCAATGTTTCCAGATTGACCTGATAGAGAGAACTTAATGAGAAAGGACGTTCTGTGATGTTCTCTTTTGAGGTGCTATAAAGGATATACTTGCCATCGGGGGAAATATCATTCAGGTAAGTGCTGTGGTTACCGAAAGTGAGACGTTCAGATATGCCCGTTGCCGGATTATATTTAGCCAGGAAGCTGCGGCGGCGTGAACCGGGAATACGGTCAGCCGGGCTCACGATGCGTTTCAGCGGACCTTCCTCTTTCACTCCTTCTTCCGAAGGATGATAAATAAGATAATCTTCGTTAGGCGACCAGGTGAAACTTTCTTCGGGAATACCTTTCAGGATGGTTTCTTCTTTTAGGGTCAGCGGATCAAGGGTGATTACATCGTTGCCCTTGGCAGCCTGTACGGTATAATACAGTTTATTGCTTTTAGGCATCCAGCGCATGCCTTCTTTGGCATTGGACAACAGTACTTTGCCTGTTTTCAGCTCAGACAGCGTGGTGTAAGTATAAGAACGTTTCAAAGAGTGGTTATTCCAATAGCGTGTAAGCAGATATTTGCCGTCGGGTGAAATGGATACGCCAATGACACGGTTGCCGTAAACGGTGTTGGGGAGGGCAAAGCGTTTCTTTTGTTCGGGAGATACAAAACAAGTGATATCTTTAAACTTATCATCCTTGATGAGTTCGCATTTCAAGGTAGGCACTGCTTTATCTTTTGAACCGGAAAGCAACTTGATGGTGATTTCATAATCGGCTTCGGGTTCCAGACGAAGGTTGACTTCGCGGGTTGAGGCACCGGATATGCTGTCTTCAGCATTTTCTTTTGACATTTTTGATTCTCCGTTGATAAAAATCTCCCAACGGGCGGGTGAAGTGACTTTCAATTTCCCGGTCATGAAGCGTTCGGCACGCAAGGAGGTCTCCAATAAGTAGATACTATGGTCTTTCTCTGCTTTAGGGAATGAGAGAACTCCGGCAGTATCGGTGCTCAGCACCTGGAAAGGAGCATCGGCAAGGTCGAGTACGACCGGTGTCTTAAGCAAATCCTTGTCGGCGTATTTCTCACCTTTCGGGTTGATGCTGTCATTCATAATCGGGGTGCGTACTGTAATGGCATCGCGCACCTTGAATTGGGTTAATTTCTCTTGGGCTTGCAGGCAGGTACCGGCTCCGGTTGCCAATAACAAGGCAAGCATTGTTGTTCGTTTTTTCATGCTTTTATTTTTGATTAAATGGTTAATATACTATTTTGTCCAAGATTCCGTTGAGGCAGGCGATAGCCACTCCGTAGTTGGTCATCGGTATGTGTTGGCAGCGTGCCCGGTCGATGCGGTTTAATACATATTTACGGTTGAACATACAACCTCCGCAATGAATAATCAGTTCATAAGAACTGAGGTCGGTGGGGAAATCTGTGCCTGATACTATATCTATGTGCAAGCTTTCACCGACTTTCTTTCTGAGCAGGCGCGGGAGCTTTACTCTGCCGATGTCTTCCGAAAGAGGGGCATGTGTGCAGGCTTCGGCTATCAGTATCCTCGATTGCGGGGTAAGGCTGCCGATGGCTGCTGCGCTTTCTATATAATAATGTATATCTCCTTTGTATCCTGCCATCAATACAGAAAAGGAGGTGAGCAGACTGGATTCTGTCTCTTATACACATCTCCGAGCCCACGAGACTCGACGTCATCTCGT
>ENA-OYYG01000883-OYYG01000883.1-human-gut-metagenome-genome-assembly--contig:-NODE-883-length-11259-cov-5.108443_pt1 | contig 11259 bp, 11 predicted proteins | sample MGYA00244061_ERZ653444 | MGnify/ENA primary metagenome ERZ653444 (study PRJEB26926, sample SAMN06165059) | human gut metagenome | biome: ENVO:00009003; feature: ENVO:2100002; material: ENVO:00002003... | reverse complement strand
CGGTCACACAGAGGGCAATCCGGTATTTATCTATCTTGACGCATTCAGCAAGGACGAAGATTTTGCTAAATACTTCCCTGACTATAAGAACCTCGCAGAGATGAAAGAACATTATGAGCGTGGCGGCCTTGGCGATATGAAATGCAAGAAGTTCCTTAACAACGTTATGCAGGAATTTCTCGCACCTATCAGAGCAAGACGTGAGGAATATGAGAAAGACAAAGAGCAGCTCATAGAGATACTTAAAAAAGGCACACAACGTGCAATAGAGGTTTCAAATGAAACTGTATCAGAGATAAGGAATGCTATCGGCATAAACTACTTCAACGACAAAACCTTCATTGATAAATTTGTACTGTAAAGGAATATTACTATGATTTTACTTATTGACAACTATGACAGCTTTACCTACAATCTTTATCAGGCTGTAGGCGTACTCACAAAAGACATTACAGTAGCAAGAAATGATGAGATAACCATAGAAGATATCGAAAAAATGTCACCTGCGGCTATCATCATCTCCCCTGGTCCTGGTTATCCAAAGGACGCAGGAATTTCCGAAGAGGTCATAAAGACATTCAGTGGCAGGATCCCTATACTTGGCGTTTGTTTAGGACACCAAGCGATAGCCGAAGCATTCGGTGGAAAGATAGTTCACGCAAAGCAGCAGCTTCACGGCAAGCAGACAGATATAAATCTTAACACTGCAAACCCACATTTCAGCGGTCTGAAAAGCACAATAAAAGCCGCAAGATATCACTCACTTGTTGTTGACAGCATTTCACTTCCTACCTGCCTGTCTGTTATTGCAACTGACGATAAAGCTCAGATAATGGCAATAAGACACAGAGAACACCCGACCTACGGCGTTCAGTTCCACCCGGAAGTCCTGCACACCGCCGAGGGCAAGAAGATGCTGCACAATTTCGTGTACAACGTCTGCGGCTGCACCGGCGACTGGAAGATGGACTCCTTCGTGGAGAACAACGTCAAGGCACTGCGTGAGGAGATTGGCGACGGCAAGGTACTGTGCGCCCTGTCCGGCGGCGTGGATTCCTCGGTTCTGGCGGCTATGCTGGCCAAGGCAGTCGGCAAGCAGCTGACCTGCGTGTTCGTGGATCACGGTCTGCTGCGCAAGAACGAAAAGGAAGAGGTCTGCTCTGTCTTTGGCCCGGGCAATGCCAACGGTTTCGACATCAACTTCATCTGTGTGGATGCCCGCGACCGCTACTTCAGCAAGCTGAAGGGCGTCACCGAGCCGGAGCGCAAGCGCAAGATCATCGGCGAGGAGTTCATCCGGGTCTTTGAGGAGCAGGCAAAGCAGATCGGCAAGGTAGACTTCCTGGCACAGGGCACCATCTACCCCGACGTGGTGGAAAGCGGCCTGGGCGGCGAGTCCACCGTCATCAAGAGCCACCACAACGTAGGCGGCCTCCCCGACACCGTGGACTTCAAGGAACTGGTGGAGCCCCTGCGCAACCTGTTCAAGGACGAGGTGCGTCAGGCCGGCCGTGAGCTGGGCCTGCCGGAGTACCTGGTAAGCCGTCAGCCCTTCCCGGGCCCGGGCCTGGGCATCCGCATCATTGGCGAAGTGACCCCGGAAAAGGTGGCCATCGTGCAGGATGCCGATGCCATCTGGCGTGAGGAAATCGCTAAGGCCGGTCTGGATAAGGAAATCAGCCAGTACTACGCCGCACTGACCAATATGCACAGCGTCGGCGTCATGGGCGACGAGCGCACCTACGACTACGCCGTGGCCCTGCGCGCCGTCACCACCACCGACTTCATGACCGCCGAGAGCTACAATATGCCTTGGGATGTGCTGGGCACAGTCACCAGCCGCATCGTCAATGAGGTCAAGCACGTCAACCGCGTGTTCTACGACTGCACCGGTAAACCGCCGGCCACGATCGAGCTCGAGTAATCTGCAAACCCTGAAAAGTATTGATGAAATGCAATATTTTGAGAGTCAAAAGGCTCTGTGATACTGCTTTGATACTATCAGGCGATTATTCATAAAGAGAGACATGAGAATGCCCTCTGAGAAACGGTAAGTTTTTCAGAGGGCATTTTTTGTGTCTTTTATTCTTTACGCCACTTTTTCTTCGGCTCGTACCGGCCGCAGCCGTCGGCGGTCTGTGGCCAGTTGAGCTTCCATTCCAGATACTCTTCCTTGGTGATCTCGCCCTCCCGGAGCTGCTTCTTACGGAGCTGCCACTCCTTCAGGAAATCATCCAGCAGGCGATAGCGGAAGCTGACTGCCATGTGCTTTTCCGGGAGATCCGGGTCGGTGGTGTCTGTGACCTCATAGAGCCGGGTGCCGGGATAGTGCTCGTCCAGCTCGAACAGAGTGTACATCACATCCTCTGCGGCGTACAGGGTCGGCTCATAGAGGGAACGGTAGTTCACGTCCAGCACCTCCGCAATCTTGCGGAGCAACTCTTCTTTAGGAGTGCGGGTGTTGCTTTCGTATTGTGCGATGCGGATGTCTGCGCTTTTCTCCTCAAACCCGATGGCAATGCCCAGTTCTTTTTGGGTCATACCTCGGAGGTTGCGGGCACGTTTGATGCGGTCACCGACTGCCATGCGATTGCCTCCTGACTTAAACATATTTGTTGAACCTAGTATAGCACAGAAAAATAGGAGGTGCAATAGAAAATAAACAAAAAAGTTTAAGATTTTACCTGAAAACCTCTTGACTTAACGGAATGTGTTTAGTATAATGAGAGCACAAAAAGATAAGCAAAAATGCTTAGTAAAATTGAATGACCGCCAAACTGACCTAAACCGCCAAGACCTTCCGAAAGGAAGCGAGCGCTTCGCAAGGGGACGGCACAGCACCGCAAAGGGGATATGCCTGCCGGAAGTCAGCGAGGATGAAGCGGCACCGAAACGAAACCGACAAGGAAAGGACAAAAAATGGCAAACAGCATTTTTATCAAAGCAGACGAGCTGGCAAAGGAACTGGACATCTCCCAGGGTCTGGCGTACAAGATGATCGCCCAGTGGAATGAGGAACTGAAGGCCAAAGGCTACACGACCGTAGGAGGCCGGGTAAGCAGGAGGTACTATCAGGAGAAAATCTACGGGGCAGGGGAGGAGTGATAGGATGCCAGCCTACAAGGACAGCAAACAGGGCACATGGTACGCTTCCTTCTACTTCGAGAACTGGCAAGGTGTGAAGCAGAAGAAGCTGAAACGGGGGTTTGCCACCAAGAAGGACGCTTTGGCGTGGGAACGGGAGTTCCTTCTTCAGCAGGCGGCAGACCTGACCATGACCTTTGAAGCCTTCGTGGAGATTTATATCACGGACAAGAAAAAGCGGCTCTGGGAAAACACCTGGTCTACCAAAGAGCACATCATCCGAACGAAAATCTTACCGTATTTCAAAGAAAAACGGCTCAGCGAGATAAAGCCACGGGATGTGATCGCATGGCAGAACGAGATGCTGAACTACCGGGACAAAAACGGCAAGGCCTACTCGCCGACCTACCTCAAGACGCTGCATGGACAACTCAGTGCCATTCTGAATCACGCCGTCCGGTTCTACGGGCTGAAATCAAACGCAGCAGCCACAGCCGGGTGCATGGGGTCAGAAAAGCACAAGGAAATGCTTTTCTGGACAAAGGAAGAGTACCTCAAATTCGCAGAAGTCATGATGGAAAAGCCGCAGTCCTACTACGCCTTTGAAGTTCTCTACTGGTGTGGCATCCGGGAGGGCGAGCTGCTGGCTCTGACTCCGGCAGACTTCGACTTGGACAAGGGGCTGCTCTCCATCACCAAATCCTATCAAAGGCTGAAAGGCCGGGATGTGATCACCGACCCGAAAACACCCAAGAGCGTCCGTGTCATCCAGATGCCGCAGTTTCTGACGGACGAGATCAGAGACTATCTGAAATCCCTCTACAAAGTCCAGCCAGACCAGCGGATCTTTGAGGTGACCAAGAGCTACCTGCACCACGAGATGGACAGGGGAGCCAAGGAGGCCGGGGTGAAGCGGATACGAATCCACGACCTGCGGCACTCCCATGTATCACTGTTGATCGAGATGGGCTTCTCGGCTCTGGCAATCGCAGACCGGGTGGGGCATGAGAGCGTGGACATCACCTATAAGTACGCCCACCTCTTTCCCTCAAAGCAGCAGGAGATGGCGCAGAAGCTGGACATGGAGCGAAGGGAGGGATGAAGATGGAACGAGTACTCGACCAGCAAGGCCGCTGGCGGAACAAGGTGGTGGCCTTCCGAATGTCCCCGGAAGAGGATGAGGTTCTGGAAGCCAAAGTAAAGCTCTCCGGGTTGACCAAACAGGAGTATATCATCCGCCGCCTGACTGACCGGGAGATCACCGTGGTAGGCAACCCAAGGGTCTACAAAGCCCTACGAGGCCAGATGGAGCTGATCTATCAGGAATTGCAGCGGCTGGCCGTGGATGAAGAAGTCCCGCCGGACTTGCTGGAGACCCTGCAAATGGTAACTCTGACGTTGAACGGACTTAAGGAGGAATGCGAATGAAGGACAATAGAAAAACGACCGTACCGGGTGCATCTGTTGGCGCAGATGCGGTACAGTCGTCTGATAAAATTACCACCAATATTATAACAAATTCGGACAAGCAAATCAATCTGCAAGCCGCGAAAAAGTCAAACAATTTCGGGCTGAACACGGTATCAATGACCGAGCTGTACGACACAGTGTATCCACCTCGGAAACCCATCGTGAACGACTTGCTGTACAGTGGCACCTACCTCTTCGTAGGTGCGCCCAAGGTGGGCAAGTCCTTCTTCATGGGGCAGCTTGCCTACCATGTGGCGATGGGGCTTCCGCTGTGGGAGTACGAGGTGCATCAGGGCACCGTCCTCTACCTGGCATTGGAGGACGATTACGCCCGGCTGCAGCGGCGGCTCTCCCGGATGTTCGGGGTAGAGGAGACCAGCAATCTCTACTTCGCAACGCAAGCTAAGTCCGTGAGCGAGGGACTTGACCAGCAGTTGGAAGGATTCATCCGGGAGCACCCGGATGTACGGCTCATCATTATCGACACCCTGCAGAAGGTGCGGGAGATCGGCGGTGACCGATACAGCTACGCCAGCGACTATGAGATCGTGACCAGGCTGAAAACCTTCAGTGACAGGTATGGCATCTGCCTGCTGGTGGTTCATCACACCCGGAAGATGGAAGCCGAGGACAGCTTTGATATGATCTCCGGCACCAACGGTCTGTTGGGTGCAGCGGATGGCGCGTTCATCATGCAGAAGAAGCGGCGCACGGACAACACCGCACTACTGGACATCGTGGGGCGTGACCAGCCGGATCAGGAGCTGACATTGGAGTTTGACCGAGAACGCTGCGTGTGGGAGTTCCAAGGAGCTGAAACGGAACTTTGGAAGCTGCCGCCCGACCCGCTTCTGGAAGCGGTGGCAAAGATGCTCAGCCCGGAACAGCCAGAGTGGAGCGGTACGCCCACGGAGCTGCTGGAACGTCTGTCTGATGTGAGCATACAGGCAAACATCTTGACCCGGAAGCTGAACGTGAGTGCCGACAGGCTCTACAACGATTATGGAATTCGGTACGAAAGCAAGCGCACCCATGAGGGCAGAGTGGTCAAATTAACGCTGGAAAATTCTGGGGCGTGACGATTCGTGACGGTTGTGACGGTATTTTTGCTACTATGTAAAATACCGTCACAATCGACACAACCGACACGGGATGGTGATAATGATGAAAAATGTGCAGATTTCGCAGGAACTTTTCGTCGCCTTGCTGCATTATCATTTGAGCGGCGAAAATGAGTACGAAGAGGTCATTGAGCAGGGTCTGGAGCAAAAATTGGATGCGATGCTGCGGCATGAGCTGTATGCCCAGTACAAGACAGCACCCACCGAGGAACAGCGGGAGCAGGCTCGGCAGGAGTATCTGGACAGACGAGGCGTGCCAGAAAGCTTCCGCTGGTGAGTCCCTCTATTGGCAAAGTACAGGAGCGTGTCACGCTCCTGTGAATGCAATCACGCAGGAAGGTGGTGTTGGACCGGGCAGCGGCGAGGTACAGCGAAACCCCGTCCGCAGACGGAAGCCCCCGGCAGGGCGCAAAGGCATCTTTTGATGGACGGAACGTCTGTCAAAAGTGCTTTTGCGTTACTTTCGACGAAAGTAACAAAGCCTTTGCCGTGTCCGGCACCAGTTACTTCCACAGAGAAAGGACGTGCGATTGAAAAGAACCATTTCCGCAATGCGGGGTCCCGGCTCCCTCAACCATAACCGGAGAAGTTTCACCGCTGAAAACGTAGACCCGAAGCGCAGCAGCCTGAATGTCGTGTACCGGGATGAGCCGATTCAGAAGGTGTACCACGAACTGTTTGACGAGGCAGTGAAGCGTTACAATGCCAAGCAGAAGCGCAAGGACCGCTGTATCACCGACTACTATGAGCACCTGCGGACAGGCAAGCAGGAAAAGCTTTTCCATGAGCTGATCGTCCAGATCGGCAACAAAGATGATATGGGTGTCCTGACCGAGAATGGCGCACTGGCAAAGGAACTGCTGGACGAGTATATGCAGGGCTTCCAAGAACGTAACCCGACACTGCGGGTGTTCGGAGCATTCCTCCACATGGATGAAGCTACGCCCCATCTGCACATCGACTTCGTGCCGTATGTGTCCGGCTGGAAAGGCAAAGGACTGGACACCAAGGTCTCCCTGAAGCAGGCTCTGAAGGCCTTGGGTTTTGCAGGCGGCTCCAAGCGAGAATCCGAACTGAACCAGTGGATCAACGCCGAGAAAGAGCAGCTTGCTACCGTGATGGAGCGGCACGGCATCGAGTGGGAACAGAAAGGCACCCACGAAGAGCACCTGTCTGTGCTGGACTTCAAAAAGCAGGAGCGTAGTAAAGAGGTAGCGGCTCTGGAAGCTGCCAAGCAGGAGTGCCAGACCGACCTGACCGAGATGCAGGAACAGCTGGAAACAGCGCAGACAGCCGTAGAAGCCGCTGAACAGCGGGTACAGAAAGCAGAGCTGACCTACCAGAAGCAGAGCCAGAAGCTGAACAAGCTGGCTCCCATTATGGAAGGTTTGGAAAACTTGTCAGCGCAATACTCCCAGCGGCCAGAAGAATGGGTGCCAGAAGCAGCCACATTTGAGACCGCCAAGAGCTATCGGGAGAAGAAGGCTATGCCGCTGATCCAGAAGTTGGTGAAGGTACTCTTTGCCCTCCATCGGAAGTACTGGGAGGTCAAGGATGAGCGGGATAAGTATCTGCACTTCTATCAGGACGAGAAGAAAGCTACCCTTTATCTAAGCCAGCGGCTGAAAGAGGTGGAGGCTGAAAACTCTCAGCTCTATGCGATGAAACGTGATTTCAGGCGAGTATGGAACTATTTCGGTGCCGAAAAGATGCAGCAGGTCATTGGGCTTATGAGTGGGCAGGAACAGACCGCGGATAGAAGCCAGAAGAAGAACAGGCAGAACAGCGTAGAACTGTAAGCATAGCAGACCCCCGTCAGCGAATGTTGGCGGGGGCTGTACATATAGGTAAAAGTAGATAAAATTTGTTTTTGAAATATGGGAGCAAAAAAGAGAGGAGCAATTGATGAATATATGCTATATTGAAATCCTCAATATTTAATTGAAAATTGAGAGATAGTATAGTATAATAACCAAAAATAGAAAACTTCGATTTGAGTGGAGGCTAATAATGCATGTTTCATATAATCGACTGTGGAAGCTATTGATTGATAAAGGAATCAACAAGTCTCAGCTTTGTAAACAAGCTAAAATAAGTACGAATGCTATGGCTAAGTTAGGAAAAAATGAAGATGTAAGAGTTGAGGTGCTTACAAAAATTTGTGAGGAACTAAGATGTTCTATTGGAGAAATCATGGAGCTTGTTGAAGATGATGAGAGAATTGATGGATAAATCTATAATGAGACCTAAGTTCATTTGTGGAGACGCACTGGATGTTTTAAGAAATTTTTCGGATGATTCGATTGATTGCGTGATAACAAGTCCTCCATATTATATGAAACGTCAATATTTGGGCGGCGGAATTGGGATGGAACCTACATTCGATGAATATATCAATAATCTACTCGCAATAACGGAACAAATTTATAGAGTGTTAAAGCCAACCGGTTCATTTTGGCTTAATATTGGTGATAGCTATAAAAATAAGCAACTGTTGAATATTCCATATCGGGTTGCTATACGAATGCAAGACGAGCAAAAATGGATTCTTCGCAATACGGTTATATGGGATAAAATGAAAGGTGCAATGTCACAGTCTAAGGATAGTTTGGGCTGCGAATATGAGCCGGTGTTCCACTTTGTTAAGAAGAAAAGTGGATATTACTATGATGCTGACTCAGTACGTAAAAAGCCGAGAAAAGCACGAATAGAGAATGGTGCTGTTGTTAGTGCAACAGGAGTAACGGGTGTGCGCTATAAAAGAAAAATCGAGTTGAGTACTGAATTAACAGATGAACAGAGAAAAAATGCTTTTGAAGCCTTAGATGAGGTGCTAGATCGTGTGAAAAAAGGAGAAATCTCTGACTTTAGAATGGTCATTAAGGGGGCTAATCAAAGGGTTACTAATGGAAATACTACAAATCTAAGTGGGCGTGCAAAAGAACTTGAAGAGAAAGGCTTTTATTTCTTATTTTATAATCCTAAAGGGAGTATGATTTCTGATGTGTGGCAGATCGTTCCAGAGGATACACAGGGACGAAAACTCCACTTTGCACCATATCCGGAAGATTTAGTTAAGGTTCCGATAGTTTTAACGTGTCCGCCGGACGGAACAGTGCTGGATCCATTCTCCGGTACGGGAACGACCAATATCGTTGCCATGAGAATGAATCGACAATCGATAGGAATTGATATGTCTGAAGAATATATCGAACTTGCAAAAGAACGGTGTGGTGTTCTGGATGAGTGATTTGTAGGACGGAATGGGAGATATTCATGAGTAAAATAAGTGAATTTTTTGGCCTGAATTGCAAAGACAAAACGAATGATTTTAAAAGTGCAATGGAGCGACAGTTGTGTCCATATACGGGAAAAATTTGCACAAAAATGAGAAAGTCTAATCCGGAAACTAAAATAGGAACATGCTCTGTGAAATATCAAACACAGGATATCATTATTTGTCCATTTCGACTTTTGGAACATAATCAGATATTTATGGATTGCCTTCATTTGTTGACATTGCATGAACCGGGTAACGAATTGTATTTGATTCCAGAAGTTCAGATTCCAGGAGGAAATGTTGACTATTTTTTAGTTTCAGCAAAAAATAAAAAGGTGAAGGATTTTATAGGAATTGAATTGCAAACTATGGATACAACTGGCACGGTGTGGCCAGAAAGACAACGTTTTTTAGACGAGTGTGGCTTAGAAGTAGACCCAAGCGATTTGAAAAGCAAGAAACCATTTGGAATGAATTGGAAAATGACATTGAAAACAATTCTTATCCAAATGCATCATAAAAGTGAAACATTTGAGCACTTAAACAAGCATTTAGTATTAATAATTCAGAAGCCCTTGTATGAACATATGAGAAGTGAATTTAATTTTGGAGAGATTAATAGTGTACGGTTAGGTGATCCTGTACATATCCATTCATATGATTTTACAGAGCATGATAAACGTCTAAGTTTAACATTGGATACGAGAAGAAGTACCGATTCTGAAGGAATCGCAAAATGTTTGGGTCTTAACGCGGAAAGCAAGATGGAATTACAAGAGCTTGTTAGAATTCTGGAAGCAAAGTTGACAGATGCCAACCGCCTAAATGTAACTTTTAACGCATGAGCTTGGATTACGAACAGGAAGTTCTGACAGAAAAATTGCAGATGAGAATAGAAGTAGGTTGTAAAAAAGGGGAGATGGCATTATAATACTCACAGAGATTCCGCTGGTTGTGTGATACTATCCTGATACTAAAAAATCAGCAAGCCACATCGACCACGGCAATCTCATGAAAAAGCGAACATTCAAGAATAGACACACTAAGCAAATTTGCTTAGTAATGATTAAGACTTACCGAGCTCGAGTAATTGAAAAATTGTTAAAAGACCCAGGAAAGTAACGAAAATCCGTAGCTTTCCTGGGGTTTTGTTTTTTGGTGGAAAATGGCAGAATCCGATAATGAACCGGATTCTGATTTTGGTGTTCATCGGGGAGACTTGATTTCGTTTGGAATCGCACAGCAGGGCGATCGGCTTCTGTGTGTGGCGGTACTGTAACGATTCATAAAACAGCTGCCTGACCCCACAAACCGGCATCCTTTGCGTGGTCTTTGCATATACTGGAAATCAGAACAATGCAAAGACGCACAAAGAGGAGGAACTGCCATGACCCAGACCACGCAAAAGGAAAAGACCCTGCTTTCGCCCCGCATTCCGCGGGACACCGAACACGAGCGCTACCACCCGGAGCTGGAGGAGGAGCTGAAAATCCTGCTGCTTCCCAAGGACCCCAACGATGAGAAAAACGTTATCGTGGAAATCCGTGCGGGTGCAGGCGGCGACGAGGCGGCGCTGTTTGCAGCGGAAATTTATCGGATGTATGTGCGCTATGCAGAGCGTCAGCGTTGGCGGGTGGAGACGATGGACGTGGAAGAAATCGGCATCGGCGGCATGAAATATGTCAGCTTCATGATTTCCGGTCAGGGTGCGTATTCAAGGCTCAAATATGAGAGCGGTGTGCATCGCGTGCAGCGTGTGCCGGAGACGGAGAGCGGCGGCAGAATCCACACCTCGACGATCACGGTTGCGATTATGCCGGAGGTAGAGGATTTCGACGTGCAGATCGATATGAACGACTGTAAATTCGATGTATTCCGTGCATCCGGAAACGGCGGTCAGTGCGTCAACACGACGGACTCTGCGGTACGTCTGACCCACATCCCGACCGGAATCGTGATTTCCTGCCAGGATGAAAAGAGCCAGCTGAAAAATAAAGACAAGGCGTTGAAGGTGCTGCGTGCAAAGCTGTATGATTTGGAACAGCAGAAGCGCCACGACGAGGAAGCCGAGCTGCGCCGCAGCCAGGTAGGAACCGGCGACCGTTCTGAGAAAATCCGTACCTACAACTTCCCTCAGGGACGTGTGACGGATCACAGAATCAAGCTGACACTGTACAAAATCGATGCGATCATGGACGGCGACATCCAGGAGCTGATCGATAACCTGACTGCCGCTGATCAGGCGGCAAAGCTTGCAAAGATGAATCAGAATGCAATCGCCTGATCAGCAGGGTATTTAAATAG
>ENA-OYYG01000878-OYYG01000878.1-human-gut-metagenome-genome-assembly--contig:-NODE-878-length-11336-cov-4.745413_pt1 | contig 11336 bp, 8 predicted proteins | sample MGYA00244061_ERZ653444 | MGnify/ENA primary metagenome ERZ653444 (study PRJEB26926, sample SAMN06165059) | human gut metagenome | biome: ENVO:00009003; feature: ENVO:2100002; material: ENVO:00002003... | reverse complement strand
GGGCTCGGAGATGTGTATAAGAGACAGGTTACCTTGCAGGATGATGAGATTTTATCACTGGCAGGCTCGCAGGAGGGCTTTGCCCATGTCGCACTGACACTGTGCGACCCCGGTGATGTGGTTTTAGTGCCGAATCCCGGCTATCCGGTATTTGAAGCGGGTCCTTTTTTAAACGATGCGAAGATTGCGTATTATGAGTTAGATAAGACAAACCATTACGCACCGGCATTGGATAAGATTCCGGAGGAACTTGCAAAAAAAGCAAAGATGATGGTGGTTTCTTATCCGCTCAATCCGACCTGCACCTGTATTGAAAAGGCAGATTACGAAAAGATTATTGCATTTGCAAAGAAGTATAATATTGCAATTATTCATGATAATGCGTATTCAGAGATTGAATATGACGGCAGAACGGGATTTTCATTCCTTTCCGTGCCGGGAGCTAAAGAGGTCGGCATTGAATTTAATTCGCTGTCAAAGACCTATAATCTGACGGGAATCCGCATTTCCTTTGCATTGGGAAATAAAGAGCTGATTCAGAAGTTTAAGACAGTCCGTTCACAGTTTGACTACGGAACGAGCTTTATTGTGCAGAAGGCGGCTGTTGCTGCACTGACAGGTCCACAGGACGGAGTAAGAAAGCAGTGTGCGGCTTATGAAGAGCGCAGGGATGCGCTGTGCGGCGGTTTAAACGGCATCGGCTGGCAGGTTCCGTATTCAGAAGGTACGATGTTTGTATGGGCGCCGCTTCCAAAGGGATATACCTCATCAGAAAAGTTCTGCATGGATTTACTGGAAAATACAGGGGTGCTTTGCACGCCGGGCAGTGCATTCGGAAGCGAGGGCGAAGGTCATGTGCGTTTTGCGTTGGTACTTCCGCCGGAAGAAATTAAAAAGGCTGTAGAAGCAGTAGGAGCGTGGTTATGAAAGATACCGTATATTTTATTGTGATATCGTTAATCATGGTTGTGATGGCATATTTTGTGGCATTTGGCTGTGAGAAGCTGATTGAAAAGAAAACTCATGTCAAATTTTCATCGGAAAAGACGAAGGTCAACAAGCTGGTGATTATGGCAATGCTTTCTGCGGTGGCAGTGGTATTGATGTATTTTGATTTCCCGCTGGTATTTTTAGCGCCGGGATTTTATAAGCTGGATTTCAGTGAAGTTCCGGTTTTAATCGGTTCATTTTTATTAGGACCGTGTGCGGGTGTCATTATTGAAGCCGTCAAAGTGTTACTGCATATGTGTCTGAAAGGAACGACCACGGCATTTGTCGGGGATTTTGCAAATTTCATCTTAGGCTGTGCGTATGTTGTACCGGCGGCAGTGATTTATCATTTACATAAAACGAAAAAAATGGCGGTTGTATCACTGATAGCAGGCGGTGTTATTTTAATTATCAGCGGAACACTGTTAAATGCCTTTTATCTGCTGCCGAAATATTCGCAGTTATACGGTATGCCGGTTTCGGCGTTTATTGAAATGGGCAGTAAGATTAACGGTTCAATCCACAATCTTTTTTCGTTTGTCGCACTGGCAGTTGCACCGTTTAATTTGATAAAATCAGCGATTGACGGCGTAGTGACATTTGTTTTGTATAAATATTTAAGCAGACATTTAAAGGAAACGGTATAAATTTTCAAAAAGATGTCCATACTGTAGAAGAAATCTTTTAACGTGTGGAGGTTCTTATGAAAAAATGTAAACTGGCACTGGTCGGGTTACTGCTTGTACTGAGTATGGGCGTACTTGTGGCGTGCGGAAATGAAAAAAATGAAGAAACCGGGAGTAATACTGATTCAGGAAACAACCATGAGTCAACCGGTGTGATTGAAGAAATTGTAACTGATGCGGCAACCGGTGTGAAGGATGCGGTTACGGAAGCCGGTACAATTTTAGAAGATGCCGGACGCGGTGTGGAGGATTTGTTTAGCGGAAATGCCGAGGAGCAGATGACCGATTCCACACTGGAACAGACAATGCCAAGATAGGCAGTATCATAGACGAGTTGTAAAAGACATGAGTTTTTCGTAAAGCTCATGTCTTTTGCCGTTGGGAACATGGCACTTATCATTGTGATTTTAGTGTCAGAACAGTTTTGGTGCTGGACAGGCGGTGCGGATTTGTAGACATCAGGGCATGAGATATGATATACTGTGAGCATGTCGTGCGCCGTACCGGAGGAAATCGGAAGGAAGTGCTGTGCGGCATGAACAGACAGCGAATATAGGATTGCAGAAATGAGGAAGGTGCTTTATGAAGCATGGATATGTAAGAGCAGCGGCGCTGACACCGGTTATCCGGGTGGCGGACTGCGAATATAATACACAGCAGGTATTAGAAGGCATGAAGGAGGCATTTGCAAAAAAGGCGAAGGTTGCCGTATTTCCGGAAATGTGTCTGACGGGATATACCTGTAATGATTTATTTTTACAGGAAGTATTAATAAACGGTGCGTTAGAGGGCTTGGAAAAGCTGATTGCATCATCGAAGGAAATGCCGGGCATGGTCAATGTAGTCGGACTTCCGTTTACTTATGCGGGAAAACTCTACAATGTGGCGGCAGTTTTCTGTGGCGGAAAATTATTGGGGCTTGTGCCGAAGAAATTCCTGCCAAACTACGGTGAATTTTATGAAAGAAGACAGTTCACACCGGGCTTTGAAACGTGTGTAACGGTTGAAATAGCGGGACAGTGTGTTCCGTTTGGCATGAATCAGCTATTTGTATGCAAAAATATGAAGAATTTTGTAATTGCGGCAGAAATCTGTGAGGATTTGTGGACACCGAATCCGCCGGTAACGGCACATGCCATGCATGGCGCAACGGTGCTTGTAAACTGTTCTGCCAGCAATGAAACGATTGGCAAGGCATCCTACCGCAGGGAACTGGTAAAGGGAGAGTCGGCAAGACTGGTGAGTGCCTACATTTATTCGAGTGCGGGCGAGGGCGAATCCACGCAGGATATTGTATTTAGCGGACACAACCTGATAGCGGAAAACGGCACACTGCTTTCAGAGGCAGAGAAATTTGCCAATCAGAATGTGTATGCCGATATTGATTTGGAAAGAATTGCATTTGAAAGAAGAAGAATGTCTACATTTACCGTGGATACGAACTGTTCCGGCTATACGGTGACTGAATTTGAAACGGTCGTGGAGGATTTGGATTTAATCCGGTATTTTGACAAAGCACCGTTTGTACCGTCAGATGTGGTGGAACGTAACAGCCGCTGTGAGGAAATTTTAGATATTCAGACATACGGACTGAAAAAACGTCTGGAGCATACAAAGTGCAAGAGTGCCGTTATCGGTATTTCCGGTGGACTGGATTCCACACTGGCACTGCTTGTAACCGTACGTGCATTTGATTTGCTGGGGCTGGACAGAAGCGGTATTACGTGCGTGACAATGCCGTGTTTCGGTACAACAGACAGAACGTATGGCAATGCAGTGACATTGACGAAAAGACTGTCCTGTACACTTCGTGAAATTAATATCAAAGCGGCGGTACATCAGCATTTTGCGGATATCGGCCACGATGAGAGCCTGCACAATGTAACCTATGAAAACGGACAGGCAAGAGAGCGTACACAGATTTTAATGGACATTGCAAACCAGACAAACGGCATGGTTATCGGAACCGGCGATATGTCCGAGCTGGCACTCGGCTGGGCAACATATAACGGCGACCATATGTCGATGTACGGTGTCAATGTTTCAATTCCAAAGACACTTGTGCGTCATTTGGTACGGTATTATGCGGATAACTGTAAGGATAAGGAATTGTCTGATACATTGCTTGATATTTTAGACACACCGGTCAGTCCGGAACTGCTTCCGCCGCAGGAAGACGGAACGATTGCGCAGAAGACCGAAGATTTGGTCGGTCCGTATGAATTACATGACTTTTATTTGTATCATATGCTGCGTTTCGGGGTACAGCCTAAGAAGCTGTTCCGTATTGCAAAGATTGCATTTGACGGTGAATATGCGCCGGAGGTAATTTATAAGTGGCTTCGGACATTTGTATGGCGTTTTTTTGCACAGCAGTTTAAACGCTCCTGTCTGCCGGACGGTCCAAAGGTGGGCAGTGTCGCCGTTTCGCCGAGAGGTGATTTGCGTATGCCAAGTGATGCGGCGGTGCAGTTATGGATAAAGCAGTTAGATGATATCCGGGAAGAATATCATTTTTAATTTACTATGAAAAGAGCGGCAGAAGACCGCATGAATGGAGGACATGAAAAATGGCAAAGAACAACCGGCCACAAAACCAGCAGGAACAAAAAGTAGTGACCAAGTATGATAAGAAAGTACAGAAACGAAAAGAAGCACAGCGCAAGGCAGAGCGGGATAAAAAAATAGCCGTATTTGCCTGCATTGCGGCGGCAGCGGCAATTATCGTGATAGCAGTGTGTGTTGCGGTATCCAATTATACAAAGGTGCATAAGAAATTTATCGAAGTCGATAACACACCGGTCAGCCAGATTGAATTTGACTTTTACTACGGCGTGGCAAAATCAGATTTGTTAAATTCTTCTTTATACGGCACAATGACATACGCATCTTATTTCACATCTTATATGGGATATGATACAGGTAAATCCGATGCAAGCCAGAAATACGCTTCATCAGATAACACATGGTATGACTATTTTGCCAATACGGCAGTTACGAAAATCAAGGAATTTAAGGCGTTAAACAAGGCAGCGGACGATGCCGGTTTTACATATAATACGCTGGAAGATGATTATAACAGTTTTATTGAAAATATTGCATCCGAAGCAGACAGCAACAGTATCAGTGTAGGGGAAGCCTATAAGGAGCTGTTTGGCAGTCATGCAACAGAAAGCAGTATTAAGCCGTATGTAGAGAAATATTTAAAAGCGGCGGCTTATCAGAAAGAATTACAGACAACACTGGCGGCAACCGATGATGAAGTAGCGGCTTATTATGCCGAAAATAAGGATAACTACGATACGGTAGATTACCGCTCATTTACAATTACGGCAGAAACAGCCGGTGATACGGCAAGTCTGGCGGCGGCAAAGACGAAAGCAGATGCCATGGCGGCGGCTGTAACAGATGAAGCTTCCTTTGCACAGGCATGTACCCAGTATGCCGCAACCGATGAAGATAAGGAAAAATATGCAGACGAAACAGCTTCTTTAAGCAAGAGTGCAAAAAAATCTTCCGTAACCAATTCATCGCTTGCAGACTGGTTATTTACACAGGACAGAAAAGCCGGTGAAGTAACGGTCATTGAAGATACAGACAATTCAGCTTACATTGTGGCATATTTTATCAGCCGCAGTTATGATGAAAGCAACAATACAACGATTGCAAACCAGCTTCTTTCGCAGAAGTATAACGAGCTGATTACCGGTTACACAGACAATATGAGTGTAAACAATATCAAAAACAGAATTAAAATGCTTTCAGAATAAGAAAGGATTATGGCAAAGTGAAACTGGATTTGGGAAATTATCGGTGTGCAATTTTTGATTTGGACGGAACACTGCTTGATTCTACGTGGGTGTGGGAAAAGATTGATATTGATTTTCTTGCAAAACGTGGAATCGCCGTTCCGGCAGATTATATGCAGGAAATCCGTAACCACAATTTTATTACTGGTTCAAAATATGTCATTGAACGCTTTCATCTGAATGAAAATGCAGAGGATATTGCAGCAGAGTGGCATGAAATGGCACAGGAGCAGTACGATAATGTGATTACGTTAAAACCGGGAGCCGGTGCATTTTTAAGAAAATTAAAGGCACAGGGCATGAAATTGACGGTGGCAACCTCGTCTACGCATACGCTGTTTGAAAAATGCTTAAAACGCAACGGCATCTATGATTTGTTTGACAGCTTTACGGAAACGCATGAGGTAGAGCGTGGCAAGGGATATCCCGATGTCTATGAACTGGCAGCTTTACGCTGTCAGACGGATACGGCACACTGTATCGTGTTTGAAGACATTTTAAAGGCAGTGCAGGGCGCAAAAAAAGGCGGATTTTATACGGTTGCCGTGTATGATGCGGCATCCGCGCAGGAGCAGGAAGAAATTAAAAAATTGTGTGACAGATATATTTATGGATATGAAGAATTGGAGTAGAAATGCAGAAGAAGTATTTATTATTTGACTTAGATGGAACACTGACCGATTCTAAGCTTGGCATTACTAGATGTGTGCAGTATGCACTGAAATCACTGGGCATTGACGAACCGGATTTAGACAAGCTGGAGTGTTATATCGGACCGCCGTTAATCGACAGCTTTCAGCGTTATCACGGTTTAAGCTTAGAGCAGGCGCAAATCGGTGTGGCTAAGTACAGAGAGCGTTTCCGTGACACGGGAATTTTTGAAAACGAAGTGATTGCGGGAATCCCGGAAGTTTTAGAGGAATTAAAGAAGCGCGGCTATGTCATGGCGCTGGCAACATCTAAGCCGGAAGAATTTGCACTGCGTATTACAAAGCATTTTCATCTGGCACAGTATTTTGAGATTGAAGTGGGCAGTGGCATGAACGGAGAACTTAAGTACAAGGCAGATGTCATTGCGGAAGTGTTAAGACGCATTGCACAAAAGCATCCGGAGCAGGACATGGCAGAAATTGAAGCCGATTCGGTAATGATTGGCGACCGCGTGCATGATATTGAAGGTGCAAAGAAGTGTAAGATTGAGTCGGTCGGCGTGCGTTTTGGATTTGCAAAGCCGGGCGAACTTGAAGAAGCAGGCGCAGATGAAATTGTGGCAACGCCGGAGGAACTGCTGGAGGTGTTTGGGTAAAGCCTTGAAAATAGACATTTATTTTTAAAATGTGCATATAATAGTATATACATTATTGAAAATTTTTATATGTAGATAATTACAAAAGCATAATTTCTATGTTATGATTACATTGTAAAAGACAGTAATAAAAATTACTGGTTTTGAAATTATTGAAACAGAAGCAGCATAACAGGACAGCAATCAACCTACGATTGCTGTCCTGTTTTTGCGTGATACGGAGAAAATGTAAAAAACAGAAATTGCTGCTTGACAAATGGATATATTCGAGGTACTATTAATTCACAGTAATCCTACTAAACATATATGATATAAGAAAAGAGAGGAAATTGATATGGGTAAAATAACAGAAAGCGCATTAGAATTAGTTGGAAAAACACCGTTATTAAGAGCGTCAAGATATGCAAAAAACGTTGGAGCAGAGCAGGCAGATGTTTTAGTAAAGCTGGAATATCTGAATCCGGCAGGTTCCGTAAAGGACCGTATCGCACTGGCAATGATTGAAGATGCAGAAAAGAATGGTATTTTAAAGCCGGGTGCAACAATCATTGAACCGACATCAGGTAATACAGGAATCGGTCTTGCGGCTGTTGCGGCAGCAAAGGGTTATAAGGCAATCCTTACACTGCCAGAAACTATGAGTGTAGAAAGAAGAAACCTGTTAAAGGCTTATGGTGCCGAACTTGTGCTGACAGAAGGCGCAAAGGGCATGAAGGGCGCTATCGCAAAGGCAGAAGAATTAAGAGATTCCATTCCGGGTGCTGTTATTTTAGGACAGTTTGTCAATAAGGCAAATCCGGCGGCTCATAAGGCAACAACAGGACCGGAAATCTGGGAACAGACAGACGGCAAGGTTGACATTTTTGTAGCAGGTGTCGGTACAGGCGGAACAATCACAGGTGTCGGCGAATACTTAAAATCACAGAATCCTGATGTAAAGATTGTTGCTGTAGAACCGGCATCCAGCCCGGTACTTTCAACAGGTACAGCAGGTCCTCACAAGATTCAGGGAATCGGCGCAGGCTTTGTTCCGGAAGTGTTAAACACAAATGTATATGATGAAATTATCACAATCGAAAACGAAGATGCGTTTGATGAGGGCAGAAGATTTGCAGTCAGCGAAGGTATTCTTGTCGGTATTTCATCAGGTGCAGTTTTAAAGGCGGCTTCTATTTTAGCCGCAAGACCGGAAAATAAGGGTAAGACAATCGTTGCATTATTACCGGATTCAGGTGACAGATATTTATCAACACAGTTATTTAACCGCTAAGGAGCCGCAGAAAAACTCATGGAAAACAGAATTGAAAAAATAAAGAAAATGCAAAAGGAAAAAGATGTTGTCATTCTGGCCCATTATTATGTGGACGGTGCCGTACAGGAAATTGCGGATTATGTAGGAGATTCGTTTTATTTAAGTAAGGTTGCCACACAGGTTACACAGCAGAATATTTTGTTCTGCGGTGTATCCTTCATGGGCGAAAGTGCCAAAATCTTAAATCCGGAAAAGAACGTGGTAATGGCAGATGCCCACGCAGACTGCCCAATGGCACATATGGTTACGGTAGAACAGATAGAACAGGTCAGAAAAGAAAATCCTGACGTTGCCGTAGTCTGTTATGTCAATTCAACCGCAGAAATTAAGGCAGTGTCCGATGTCTGTGTGACATCATCCAATGCCGTGAAGGTTGTAAAAAATCTTCCGGAGCAGAATATCTTTTTTGTGCCGGATAACAATTTAGGCAGATATGTGGCAAAACAGCTGCCGGAAAAGCATTTTATCTTCCATGACGGTTTTTGTCATGTACATAAGAGTATTCATGCAGAAAATGTAAAGGCAGCAAAGGAAGCGCATCCGGAAGCACTGGTGCTTACGCACCCGGAATGTACGGAAGATGTTATCGAACTTTCGGATTTTGTAGGCAGTACATCGGAAATTATTGATTACGCGACAAAGAGTGTTGCCGACCGTTTTATTATCTGCACGGAAATGGGTGTGTTCTTTGAGTTACAGCAGAAGAACCCTGAAAAGAAATTTTATTCAGTCGGACACAGACAGTTCTGTCCGAATATGAAGAAAGTGACATTAGAGCGTGTCGAAGAAGCACTTGAAAAAATGCAGCCATACGTTGAAGTTCCACAGGATGTATTGGAGGCAGCCGCAAAGCCGTTAAAGAGAATGTTAGAGCTGGCGGCAAAGTAAATAAGTGGCAAAGCAGCCTGTATGCGCCTGCCGGGGGAAATATCCGGTGGGTGTATGCGGGCTGTTTTTTACGCTTTGGCAAGGGTGGGGGTTAGAATCGTTTTTTACGGTGGGGAAAATGCGGGTGATTTTTGTGGGGAGTTCTGTTATAATGAGTGTAAAAAGTAAATTATGATGCAAAAGGAGCCAGCTATGTCAAACACAACCAAACGTGCATTGGAAAATTCACTCAAGCAGATGCTTTTAAAGAAGCCGCTGGATAAAATAACAATCAGCGATTTGACGGACGACTGCGGAATCAGCCGCATGGCATTTTATTATCATTTTAAGGACATTTATGATTTGGTAGAATGGTCCTGCATGGAAGATGCAACGAGGGCATTGCAGGGGAAAAAGACGTATGACACATGGCATGAAGGATTAAAACAGATATTTGAAGCGGTTCTTGAAAATAAGCCGTTTATCATGAACGCATATCATGCATTGAGCCGGGAACAGATTGAAAATTATCTGTTTATGCTGACACACAATCTGCTTATGGGTGTCGTGGAGGAAAAATCCAAAGGACTTGACATTACCGAAGGAGAAAAAAGTTTCATTGCTGATTTTTACAAATATGGGTTTGTCGGTGTCATGCTTGACTGGATTGGCAAGGGAATGAAAGAGGATTACACAGAGATTACAGACAGAATGAGCGCCACGCTGGACGGCAGTATTACTAATTCGATTCATAATTTTGCAAATAAAAACCTTACAACTTTCCGCATTTGATAAAAATTTAATCAAATTTACGATTTTGTAAATTGAAAAAGATTTGCCGATTCTTTATGATAAAACCATCAGGAACGTTCATAATAAATTTTAGAGAATTCAGAAAGGTGGCAGTCATTATGGCAAAAAAATCAAAACTGGGTGTTGCATCTGCAATCGTAGTCGGCGCAGGAGCAGCCGCATTATATGCAAAAAAGGCGAGTGAAAACAAGCAGGCAAAAAACGGACAGACAGGAAAAAAGGCAGACGAAACACAGGAACGAAACGAGTACCGCAATACAGAACGCGGTAAGTATGAAAAAAACAGCAAAGGTATTTATTACAGCAACGGCAACTACGAAGCATTTGCCCGTCCGGAAAAACCGGAAGGTGTTGACGATAAGCATGCATACCTTGTAGGCAGCGGGCTGGCTTCACTTGCGGCGGCGTGTTTCCTTGTACGTGACGGACAGATGCCGGGCAAAAACATTCACATTTTAGAAGCTATGGACATTGCAGGCGGTGCGTGTGACGGTATTTACGATGCTTCCCGCGGTTATGTAATGCGCGGCGGCCGTGAAATGGAAAATCATTTTGAGTGCCTGTGGGATTTATTCCGCAGTATTCCATCAATTGAAACACCGGGCGTTTCCGTGCTGGACGAATATTACTGGCTCAACAAAAAAGACCCGAACTATTCATTATGCCGTGCAACGGTAAACCGTGGACAGGATGCCCATACAGACGGCAAATTTAATTTAAGCCAGAAGGGTTGTATGGAAATTATGAAGCTCTTTATGACCAAGGACGAAGATTTATACGACAAGACGATTGAAGATGTTTTTGATGACGAAGTGTTTGATTCGACATTCTGGTTATACTGGAGAACGATGTTTGCATTTGAAAACTGGCACAGTGCATTGGAAATGAAGCTGTATTTTCAGCGTTTTATTCATCATATCGCAGGTCTGCCTGATTTCAGTGCGTTAAAATTTACAAAATACAATCAGTATGAATCCCTGATTCTGCCGATGAAGAAATATCTGGAAGATGCCGGCGTAGAATTCCGTTTTAATACAGAAGTAACAAATGTTATTTTTGAGCATAAGGACGGCAAAAAGATTGCAACGGCGATTGAGTGTAAGGAAAAAGGTGTAGAAAAGGGCATTGTCCTGACTGAAAATGACCTTGTATTTGTTACAAACGGAAGCTGTACGGAGGGAACGATTTACGGCGACCAGAACCATGCACCAAACGGTGATGCAGAAGTGCGCACAAGCGGCTGCTGGAGCCTTTGGAAAAATATTGCAAAGCAGGACCCGTCATTCGGACATCCTGAAAAGTTCTGTTCAGATGTAGCAAAGACGAACTGGGAATCTGCAACGGTTACAACACTTGATGATAAGATTATTCCATATATCACAAAGATTTGTAAGAGAGACCCAAAGAGCGGAAAAGTTGTAACAGGCGGTATTGTAAGCTGTCAGGATTCTAAATGGTTGTTGAGCTGGACGATTAACAGACAGGGACAGTTTAAGGACCAGGATCTGTCTCTTATACACATCTCCGAGCCCACGAGACTCGACGTCATCTCG
>ENA-OYYG01000872-OYYG01000872.1-human-gut-metagenome-genome-assembly--contig:-NODE-872-length-11412-cov-10.717971_pt1 | contig 11412 bp, 7 predicted proteins | sample MGYA00244061_ERZ653444 | MGnify/ENA primary metagenome ERZ653444 (study PRJEB26926, sample SAMN06165059) | human gut metagenome | biome: ENVO:00009003; feature: ENVO:2100002; material: ENVO:00002003... | reverse complement strand
AGGAGGAAAATCCTCTGCTCCTGCAAAGGCAGTCGCATTTTCCTTCGGAAAACAAAGGAGGATTTATGAAAATCACAACGAAACAAATCACAACAACAGCAGTGTTACTGGCAATCTGTATTGTGAGCCAGTTCTTTAAAAACACAAGTGTGTACATCACAGGACCGATCATCAATGCATGTCTGATCATTGCGGCACTGGGTGCAGGAATGGCATGCGGAATTATTTTATCTGTGATCACACCGGTCACATCATTCCTGATTACAGGAAGCCCGATCATGTCAGCGATCCCGGCGATCATCCCATGCGTTATGATCGGAAATATCATTCTTGTAGTTGCAGTTAGTCTGATTGCAAAGAAAATCAAAGGCAATGCAGGTCTGATCGCAGGTATGGCAGCCGGCAGCATTGTAAAGGCATTATTTATGGGAGTCGTGATTGCACTGGTTCTGATTCCGACCCTGCTTCCGGAAGCAATGGTTCCAAAGATGGCAGTGTTCCAGACAACATTTTCCGTGACACAGCTTATCACAGCAGTAATCGGAAGTGTGCTGGCATTTATTATCTGGATTCCTTTAAAAAAGGTAATTGCAGAGCAGAACTAGTACATTTCAAAGGCAAAAGTTACGGGATGGTTTTATGACAGCATCATAACGCATGATTATAAAAAATAAATATTATTATGAGTTTAAGTAATGATGAATATAAGCCTTTGGAATAATCTTGACACTCAAAAAAGAAAGTATCATAATGAGGGTCAGAAAAAAACGATAGAGAGTCGGAGGCATATGTTATGGATATCAGATTTGAAAAAAGAGAACATTTAAAGGAAAAACCAGATCAGAAACATCTTGGATTTGGAAAATATATGACAGACTATATGTTTGTTATGGATTGGACAAAGGAAGAGGGCTGGAAAGATGCAAGAATCGTTCCGGAAGGACCGATCACCATGGATCCGGCATGTGTAACGTTACATTATGCACAGGAAACATTCGAGGGTATGAAAGCATACCGTACTGCAGAGGGTAAGATCCAGTTATTCCGTCCAGAGATGAACGCAAAGAGAATGATCAACTCTAACGCAAGACTCTGCATGCCGGAGCTCCCGGTTGATATGTTTGTTGAGGCGGTAAAAGCACTGGTAAAGGTAGAAGAGGACTGGGTTCCATCAGAGCCGGAGACATCTCTTTACATCCGTCCGTTTATGTTTGCAACAGAAGCTGCACTCGGCGTACATATGGCATCTGCTTATAAGTTTATGATTATCTGCTGCCCGGTTGGCGCTTACTACGCAGAGGGAATCAACCCGGTTAAGATCTTAGTTGAGGATGAACTGGTTCGTGCCGTAAAAGGTGGTACCGGATTTACAAAATGCGGTGGTAACTACGCAGGTTCTATTTTAGGACAGGTTAAAGCAGAGAAGATGGGATATTCCCAGGTACTCTGGTTAGATGGTGAACATCGTAAATATGTAGAGGAAGTTGGAACCATGAACATCATGTTCAAGATCGCAGGCGAGATTTACACAGCACCGATCGAGGGAACTGTTCTTCCGGGTGTCACAAGAGATTCCATGATCCATCTGTTAAGAGACTGGGGTTATAAAGTAAATGAGACCAGACTTTCCGTAGATGATCTGATGAAAGCCGGACATGACGGCACGCTTGAGGAAGTATTCGGAACAGGTACTGCAGCAGTTATCTCCCCTGTCGGAGAACTCCGCTACAAAGATGATGTTGTAACGATCAACGATTTCAAGATCGGTGAACTGACACAGAAATTATATGATACCTTAACCGGAATCCAGTGGGGCAGACTGCCGGATAAATATGGCTGGACAGTAGAGGTAAAATAAGTAGTTGCGTCAGGGTTTCCGATGAAAAAACAGGTTGCACGCACTACGGGCAGACTGATTGTTATGAAAAACACCATGGACATGCAAAATCGCATGTTCGTGGTGTTTTTGGTTATACTAAAAATAAGTGACAGGTCAGGTGTCCTGTGTTAATATGGAACAGAAAGAACGGAATGTAACACGCCAGACCGGCGTCGTTCTGAAAATGGAGGACGACTATGAGTAAAACATTAGAACAATTCGAGCAGTATCTCGATAAAATGAAAAAATATGAACATATCAATACGCTTCTTTACTGGGACATGAGAACCTGTGCACCAAAACTGGGGCAGGCAGGACATATCGATGCACTGACTTATTTTTCAACCGAGAGCTTTGCGATGTCGACTTCGGATGAACTTTACGGCATGTTAGAGACCTTAAAGACACCGGAAGAATTTGCACAGCTGTCAGATACCATGAAATTTATCGTGACACGCATGCAGCGCGATATGGAAAAAGACAGACGGATTCCCAAAGACCGTTATGAAGTGATGGTCCGTGAGCAGGCAGAATCCGGAAATGCATGGGAAGATGCAAAAAATGCATCTGACTTTTCCATTTTTGCACCGCATCTGGAGAAAATGATTGCACTTACCAAAGAAATGGCAGGTTACACGGATCCGGGCAAAGAAGTTTATGATGTATTGTTAGATAAATATGAAGAGGGAATGGATTCTGCAACGATTGACCGTCTGTTTGGTGAACTAAAGGAAGCGCTGATTCCGCTTGTGAAAAAAATACTTGACGCAAAACAGCCGGATGATACAAAATTCCATGTTTATTTTGATCCGGATGATCAGAGAAAAGTGCAGGATCTTTTGCTTTCCTACATCGGATTTTCCAAAGATGCCGGTGCAGTAGGAGAGACAGAGCATCCTTTTACACTGAATTTTTCTTCCAAGGATGTCCGGGTGACAAATCATTATTATGAACATGATCCGATTTCTGCCATGTTTTCGGCTATCCATGAGGGTGGTCATGCGATTTTTGAACAGAATGTCAATCCGGAATATGACAACACGGCTGCAGGAAGCTGCCGTTATATGGGCGTGCATGAGAGCCAATCCCGTTTTTATGAGAATATTTTAGGGCGCAATAAGAATTTCTGGATTCCTGTCTATGAGAAAGTGCAGGAGCTGATGCCGCAGATGAAGGACATTTCGCTGGATGAGTTTTACCGTGAGATCAATCATGTCAGAAACAGCCTGATCCGTACCGAGGCAGATGAGGTGACCTATTGCTTCCATATTATATTGCGTTATGAAATGGAGAAGGCAATCTTTCGTGACAATGTACCGGTTGCGAAACTTCCGGAACTCTGGAATCAGAAAATGAAGGAATATTTAGATATCACTCCGGCAAATGATGCGGAGGGAATCTTACAGGATATGCACTGGTCAGATGGTTCCTTCGGCTATTTTCCAAGCTATCTGTTAGGAAGCATCTATGACGGCATGTATTTAGAGGAACTTGAAAAAGAGTCAGGGCCGGTAGATGAGATCTTAAAAGAGGGCAGAATCAAAGAAATCACAAAATGGCTGAATGAAAAAATCCACTGGTATGGCAGCACACGCACACCAAAAGAAGTGATTGCAAATGTGTGTGGAAAAGAAGTATCAGCAGAGCCATTGGTGCGTTATTTTGAAAAAAAATATGCCAGCGTTTACGATTTAAAATAAATGAAGCAGAATCGTGTGAAAAATGAGATTTTTTACACGCAGGAATGGGGACTTATATGAAAAAACAGGGAATTATTTTTGATATGGATGGCACACTTTGGGATTCAGCCGCCAATGTGGCAGAATCCTGGAATGAAGCGATCCGTCAGGATGGAAGGTTAAATAAGGCACTCACAGAAACCGATATCAAGGGTGTTATGGGAAAGACCATGGATGTGATCGCAAAACTGTTATTCCCGGAAATTTCTGAGAAAGAGCAGGAGACACTTTTAGCGGAGTGCTGCAGGATCGAGAACGATTATTTAAGAGAACATGGCGGAGTGCTTTATCCGGATCTTGAGGATACATTCAAAGAATTAAAAAAGACATATGAACTTTACATTGTAAGCAACTGTCAGAAAGGTTACATTGAGGCATTTTTGGATCATTATCATTTCTGGGATTATTTTTCCGATATCGAATGTTACGGAAATAATCTTTTACAGAAAGGTGATAATATCAGACTTCTGGCAGACCGGAATCATTTAGACGAAGCGGTCTATGTGGGTGATATCCAGGGAGATTATGATGCCAGCAGAAAAGCTGGCGTTGGATTTATTCATGCCGCATACGGTTTTGGAATCGTACCGGAAGCACAGTATAAAATACAGTCATTTTCAGAACTTGTGACAAAACGGGTGGCAGAAACATATTTTAGAGGATTAATATGACAAAATTACAAGAACTACTAAAACAGATCAACCGGAAGCATGTGTATATCCAGACGCATAATTTCCCTGACCCGGATGCCATTGCGAGTGCGCTTGGGATCCAGGAGCTGTTAAAGCACAATGGAATTTCTTCCACGATCTGTTATAAAGGAAAAATAGACCGTTACAGTACCGACAAGCTGCGTGAACTGATGGAGATCGAACTTTTGAATGTGGAGGATCTTAGTACCATTTTGACAGATGAGGATGAAGTGATCCTTGTGGATGCACAAAAGGGTAATTCAAACATCGTTGACATTACGGGGGACGAGATCATCTGCATCGATCATCATCCGGAAAATGAAAAGTTTCCATACCGGTTTAAAGACATCCGGCCGAAAGTGGGAGCATGTGCGACGATCGTTGCACAGTATTTCTTTGAAAATAATATCCCGATGGATAGAAGAATCGCCACGACTCTGACATACGGTGTACGGATCGATACCAATAATCTGAGCCGTGGAGTGTCAAAACTCGATATTGAGATGCTCTACCGGATGTTTGATGAATGTGATTATGAGGTCATCCATATGTTAGAAAACAGTAATCTGTGTTTTGATGATCTGATGGCATATTCGAGTGCGATTTCAAGTATTGAAGTATATGATGACATCAGTTTCTGCAATACTGGTAAGGATTGTCCGGTCATTGCAAATATATCCGATTTCATGCTTGCTTTAAAAGAAGTGTCATTTTCCGTCGTGTATTCGAGAAAGTCAGATGGAATCAAACTTTCCGTGCGCAGTGAAAAGAGTATGCTCGATGCAGGAAAGATTGTGGCGGAGGCACTGAAAGGAATTGGCAATGGCGGCGGCCACGCATCGATGGCTGGAGGATTTGTGCCGTGTACGGGCAGCGACATGGATGTAAAACTGTTAGAGGCACAGATGAAGGAGCGGTTTTTAAACGTGATCGCAGATGTGAAAAAACGTGCTCTGTGAAAAGCATGAAGCCCTCTTGACATTCTCACTTTCCGAGTCTATACTAAAGACTAGATTTTTGGCAAAAGGCAATGACGAAGACAGTAGTTCATCAGGAAAAGCAACAGAGAGCCGGAGCAGGTGGAAACCGGTGCGAGTATCTGCTGAATGAAAATCACTTCTAAGCCGCAGTCTGAAATGGTCAAGGCAGATCACTACTGGGATTTTCCGTGACAGAGTAAGCGCTGACGCATTTCCTGCGTTACAGGGAACGTGTATCCGGAGTTTATCAGTTCCGTGTACATTTGTATATCAGGTGGTATCACGAAGTAATTAAGCCCTCGTCCTATATACAGGACGAGGGTTTTTTTCATTCATAGGAAATTACGTCCTATGAATGAAAAAGCCCTCCGGGCGGGATGCGCACTTCGCGGAGAAGAAGTTTGCTGTAAACAGCACCGCTCGGGCGCGAAAGAGTCGCGAGCGACTCTTTATTAAATCAATGGAGGTTAACAATGTATAAGAAAGTTGATGCGAATCTGAATTTCGTAGACAGAGAAAAACAGATCGAGAAGTTCTGGAATGACAATGACATCTTTAAGAAGAGCATGGAACACCGCAAGGAAGGAGAGACCTACACCTTTTATGACGGCCCGCCAACTGCAAACGGCAAGCCGCACATCGGACATGTGGAGACCCGTACGATCAAAGATATGATTCCGAGATACCAGACCATGAAAGGAAAATTCGTTCCGCGTAAAGCCGGCTGGGATACACATGGACTCCCGGTAGAACTTGAGGTTGAGAAACTTCTTGGCTTAAACGGAAAAGAGCAGATCGAAGAATACGGTATGGAGCCTTTCATCAAAAAATGTAAGGAATCCGTATGGAAATACAAAGGAATGTGGGAAGATTTCTCAAAGACCGTTGGTTTCTGGGCTGATATGGACAATCCATATGTTACTTACGATGACAATTTTATTGAGTCCGAGTGGTGGGCATTAAAAGAAATCTGGAATAAAAACCTTTTATACAAAGGATTCAAAATCGTTCCTTACTGCCCGCGCTGCGGTACCCCGTTATCTTCTCAGGAGGTTGCGCAGGGTTATAAGACGGTCAAAGAGCGCTCTGCAGTTGCACGTTTTAAAGTAATCGGAGAGGATGCATATTTCCTTGCATGGACTACAACTCCTTGGACACTGCCGTCTAACGTCGCACTCTGTGTGAACCCGGAAGAGACTTACTGCAAAGTAAAAGCGGTTGACGGATATACCTATTATATGGCAGAGGCACTGCTTGACACGGTACTTGGCAAACTGCCTGACAAGGATGCACCAGAGGGAACAAAGGCATACGAAGTATTAGAGACTTATAAAGGAAGCGATTTAGAGTACAAAGAGTATGAGCCGTTATTTGACTGTGCAAAAGAGATCATTGAAAAACAGCACAAAAAAGCGCATTACATTGTATGTGACACCTATGTAACCATGACAGACGGTACCGGTATCGTTCATATCGCACCTGCATTCGGTGAAGATGATGCCGCTGTCGGAAGAAAATATGACCTTCCATTCGTACAGCTTGTAGACGGAAAAGGTGAGCTGACCAAAGAGACACCATATGCCGGTGTTTTTGTAAAGAAAGCAGATCCTATGGTATTAAAAGATCTCGATGAAAAGGGACTGTTATTCGATGCTCCGAAGTTCGAGCATGAATATCCGCACTGCTGGAGATGTGACACACCGCTCATCTACTACGCAAGAGAATCCTGGTTTATCAAAATGACTGCAGTCAAAGATGACCTGATCCGCAACAACAATACTGTAAACTGGATCCCGGATTCTATCGGAAAAGGACGTTTCGGTGACTGGCTTGAGAATATCCAGGACTGGGGTATCTCCCGTAACCGTTACTGGGGAACACCACTTCCGGTATGGGAGTGTGAATGTGGACATCAGGAGTGCATCGGAAGCCGTGCAGAACTTGCAGAGAGAAGCGGAAATCCGGAGGATGCAAAGGTAGAACTTCATCGTCCGTATATTGATGCAGTTACCTTCAAATGCCCGGACTGTGGCAAAGAAATGCACCGTGTACCGGAGGTTATCGACTGCTGGTTCGATTCCGGAGCAATGCCATTCGCACAGCACCATTATCCGTTTGAGAATAAAGATGTTTTTGAGAAACAGTTCCCGGCGAAATTTATCTCCGAGGCAGTTGACCAGACAAGAGGATGGTTCTACTCTCTGATGGCAGAGTCAACCCTGTTATTTAATAAAGCTCCGTATGAGAACGTCATCGTTCTTGGACATGTACAGGATGAGAACGGACAGAAGATGAGTAAGTCCAAAGGAAATGCGGTTGATCCGTTTGATGCATTAGAGACTTACGGCGCAGATGCGATCCGCTGGTATTTCTATACAAGCAGTGCACCATGGATTCCGAAGCGTTTCAGTGGTAAGCTGGTACAGGAAGGACAGCGTAAATTCATGGGTACCCTGTGGAATACTTATGCATTCTTCGTGCTGTATGCAAACATCGACCAGTTTGATGCAACAAAATATACCTTAGATTATGAAAAATTATCCGTTATGGATAAGTGGCTGCTGTCAAAATTGAATTCCGCAATCAAGGGAACGGATGAGAACCTTGCAAATTACCGCATTCCGGAAGCTGCAAAGGTACTTGATGAGTTCGTGGATGACATGAGTAACTGGTATGTCAGAAGAAGCCGTGACCGTTTCTGGGCAAAAGGCATGGAGCAGGATAAGATCAACGCATATATGACACTTTATACTGCATTAGTTGAGATCTGCAAGGCTGCTGCACCGATGATCCCGTTCATGACAGAGGAGATCTATCAGAACCTGGTGCGTTCCATCAACACAGAGGCACCGGAGAGCATCCATCTGTGCGACTTCCCGGCTGTCAATGAGGCATGGATCGACAAAGAATTAGAGAAAAATATGGATGAGGTCTTAAAGATCGTTGTTATGGGCCGTGCATGCCGTAACTCTGCGAATATCAAGAACCGCCAGCCAATCGGAAATATGTATGTCAAAGCACCGAATGTTTTATCGGAGTACTTTGTAGAGATCATCGAGGATGAGCTGAATGTGAAGAAAGTAAACTTTACAGAGGATGTCAGTGCATACACAAGCTATACCTTCAAACCGCAGCTTCGTACCGTCGGACCGAAATACGGCAAGTTCTTAGGACAGATCCAGAAAGCACTTGCAGAGTTAGACGGAAACAAAGCAATGGCTGAATTAAAAGCAGACGGTGTGCTTGCATTGCCGACAGTCAGTGATGATGTAAAATTATCCGAAGAAGACCTTCTGATCACAATGACACAGATGGAAGGTTATGTAACGGAAGGTGATAATACCGTAACCGTTGTGCTTGATACCAACCTGACACCGGAGCTGGTAGAGGAAGGATTTGTCCGTGAGCTGATCAGTAAGATCCAGACAATGCGTAAGGAAGCCGGATTTGAGGTTATGGATAAAATCTCCATTTACTATCATGCAGATGAAAAAGTAGCCGACATCTTTAATAAGTACGGAAATGACATCATGGGTGATGTTTTAGGTACTGAAGTTGTAGCAGAAGCTGATTCTTTTGACTCCGGAGAAAACGGAATTTACTGCAAGGAATGGAACATCAATGGGGAAAAAGTATTGCTTGGAGTCAAAAAAGGAGAAAACTAGATGAAGAAAAATGTTTTCAACAAAGAAGCGTTTATTGAGGATGTAAAAGAAAATGTAAAGAATCTTTACCGCAAAACGTTAGATGAGGCGTCACAGCAGGAGATTTTTCAGGCAGTTTCCTACACGGTAAAAGATGTCATTATTGATGACTGGCTTGCCACACAGAAAGCGTTTGACAAACAGGATCCAAAGATGGTTTACTACATGTCCATGGAGTTTTTAATGGGTCGTGCGCTTGGCAACAACATGATCAATTTAAAAATGTACAAAGAGGTCAAAGAGGCGCTTGAGGAGATCGGTCTGAACTTAGATGAGATCGAGGATCAGGAGCCGGATCCGGCACTTGGAAATGGTGGACTCGGACGTCTTGCAGCCTGCTTTATGGAATCTCTGGCAACCTTGGGATACGCAGCTTACGGCTGCGGTATCCGCTACCGTTATGGTATGTTCAAACAGAAGATCAAAGACGGTTTTCAGGTGGAAGTGCCGGATAACTGGTTAAAGAACGGATATCCGTTTGAACTTCGCCGTCCGGAATATTCCTATGAGGTGAAATTCGGCGGTTATGTCCGTGCGGAAGTGACGGAGGAAGGAAAGACCCGTTTCGTACAGGAAAATTACCAGTCCGTTTTAGCAGTACCTTATGATATGCCGATCGTAGGTTACGGCAACCATGTGGTAGATACCTTAATGATCTGGGATGCAGAGCCGATGGAGTGCTTTGAGTTAGATTCCTTTGACAAGGGAGATTACCACAAGGCAGTAGAGCAGGAAAACCTTGCCCGTAACTTAGTTGAGGTACTTTATCCGAATGATAACCATATCGCAGGAAAAGAACTTCGTTTAAAACAGCAGTATTTCTTTGTATCTGCAAGTGTACAGCGTGCGCTGGCACGTTACAAAAAACATCATGATGATATCCACAAGCTGCCGGAGAAAGTGACATTCCAGTTAAACGATACACATCCGACCGTAGCAGTGGCAGAGCTGATGCGTATTTTACTCGACGAAGAGGGATTAAGCTGGGATGAGGCATGGGAGATCACAACAAAGACCTGTGCATATACCAACCACACGATCATGGCTGAAGCACTTGAAAAATGGCCGATCGAGATCTTCTCAAGACTGCTTCCGCGTATCTACCAGATCGTTGAGGAGATCAACCGCAGATTTATCTTACAGATCCAGGCGGAATTCCCGGGCGATAACGGTAAGGTTGCCCGCATGGCAATCGTTTACGATGGTCAGGTAAAGATGGCACATCTTGCAATCGCAGCAGGATATTCCGTAAATGGTGTGGCAAAACTCCACACAGAGATCTTAAAGAACGAGCAGCTTCATGATTTCTACGAGCTGTTCCCACAGAAATTCAACAACAAGACGAATGGAATCACACAGCGTAGATTCCTGATGCATGGCGATCCGCTTCTTGCAGACTGGGTAAGTGAACATATCGGTGACGACTGGATCACAAATCTTTCCCATATTGAGAAGATGGCGATCTATGCAACCGATAAAAAAGCACAGCAGGAGTTCATGAATATCAAATATCAGAACAAACTGCGTCTTGCAAAATACATCAAAGAGCACAACGGCATCGAAGTAGATCCGCGTTCCATCTTTGATGTGCAGGTAAAACGTCTGCATGAATACAAACGTCAGTTGCTGAATATTTTACATGTCATGTATCTGTATAATGAATTAAAAGAGCACCCGGATATGGATTTCTATCCGAGAACCTTTATTTTTGGTGCAAAGGCAGCAGCAGGCTACAAGAACGCAAAACTTACGATCAAACTGATCAACAATGTGGCGGATGTTATCAACAATGACAGAAGCATTAACGGCAAGATCAAAGTCGTATTCATTGAAGATTACCGCGTATCGATTGCAGAGTGGATCTTTGCGGCAGCAGATGTCAGTGAGCAGATTTCTACTGCAAGTAAAGAGGCATCCGGAACCGGTAATATGAAGTTTATGTTAAACGGTGCGCTGACGCTCGGAACGATGGATGGTGCAAATGTTGAGATTGTAGAGGAAGTCGGCAAAGAAAATGCATTTATTTTCGGTATGAGTTCCGATGAAGTCATTGCACATGAGAGAAACCGTGACTATGATCCAATGCAGATCTTTAATACGGATCAGGATATCCGCAAGGTACTGATGCAGCTGATCAACGGATTCTATTCACCGAACGATCCTGAGCTGTTCCGTGACCTTTACAACTCACTGCTCAATACACAGTGTACGCAGTTTGCAGATACCTATTTCATCTTAAAAGATTTCCGTTCTTATGCAGAAGCACAGAAACGTGTGATGGAAGCGTACAAAGATGAGGAAGGCTGGGCAAAGAGTGCAATCTTAAATATCGCACATGCCGGTAAATTCTCCTCTGACCGTACAATCCAGGAACTGTCTCTTATACACATCTGACGCTGCCGACGACTAGTCGAGTGT
>ENA-OYYG01000857-OYYG01000857.1-human-gut-metagenome-genome-assembly--contig:-NODE-857-length-11592-cov-4.278062_pt1 | contig 11592 bp, 11 predicted proteins | sample MGYA00244061_ERZ653444 | MGnify/ENA primary metagenome ERZ653444 (study PRJEB26926, sample SAMN06165059) | human gut metagenome | biome: ENVO:00009003; feature: ENVO:2100002; material: ENVO:00002003... | reverse complement strand
CTACACTCGACTAGTCGTCGGCAGCGTCAGATGTGTATAAGAGACAGACATATGACATCTCAACAATAAAAGCAGAATACCTTATCAAAGCCATAGATAACGCTTGCGACGCGTGGAGCAGCTCAACATGGCATGAGGATTTTGACGAGTCGATATTCTTTGAATATGTATTGCCATACAGGTTGTCGCATGAGCCTAGAACAGACTGGCATGCCACAATCAATGAAGAATACCCGCTCTTATCACAAAACGTTGTAATGTCAAGGCGCGGCCTACAGTTCGAGGCAGAACATGACAAAACCGTTTCGTGTGTGACAAAGGAATATGTAGGAGCATCAAGTGGCAAGGCAGAAATGATGCTTCCTGAAATATCATCTATATCATTCGTTGTAAACACAGAGCGACACACACAGAAACGTCTTATCATGAAGTATGCTTCCATTGCCCAAAACCTTAGCACCACAATCAGTATCAACGGCGTAAAGGTGGAGAATGTACACCTTGTACCGACACGCAACAGTGAGTCCTTCACAGAGAAATGGTTCAACTTCCCCATTCCTTTCAAGAAAGGAAAGAATGTAATCACTATCTCCTCCCCCACAGATACTCTCTGCATAGACTATATACAGTTGGGAGCTTTGGAGGAATTCAGCCACGATGACATCCGTGACTTCTCTGCAGACTATTATAATATCGTAAATGCCAAGTCACGGCTGTTCATCACTTATGACACAGCGCATGCAGCAAAGACGAAGACCGTCTGCCTCAAGAAGCATTCAAAGACAGATAGCACACAACTTCTTCGTTTGGATTACGCTGGCTATCCTTTGTGGAGAATAGGATATTACAGGAACGACTCTGTCGACATGTGCCTTAAGATAGAGTTTGGCTTACAAAACACACTGTCACCCAATACCCCAGTAACGTCTGCCAAGTACATCAAGCGACCATTCGACCAATGGCTATTCATACCTGTAGGAGACAACAAATACAGAATCATGAACAAGCATACAGGGCTATTCCTCGATTTCAAAAAGGATTCCGTCTCTAATGGAGACATCCTCATTCAGAATAAGTACACAGGCAAGGAGTCACAAGTATGGGAACTCCACAGACAAGGTAAAAAAACATATGCAGACCTGTATTACAAAGTACACTCCGCAATGTCGGAGGCAATGCGTGTCTTCGACCTAACTCACCAGTTTGAGTATTACATCTACAGCAGTCCATTCGGAACCAATCCCAACTTACTGTTTAAAACCAAAAGCGGAAAGTGTACCGATGAGGCAAGCTTCACAATATACCTGTGCCGTCAGTTGGGAATCCCCGCAGCCTACGACTTCACTCCTCATTGGGGCAACCGTAGCAGCAGTCACTCATGGAGCGTGCTGATAAACGAGCAGGGCAAGTCCATGCCATTTTATATGGGAAACTTCCCCGGCGACACGGCACATTATTTCAATTCATATATCAAGCCAAAAGTTTTCCGCTACAGATATAGCATGAACAAACGAATTGCATTAGACATGAAATATGAGTTGGACATACCTAAGTTATTCCAAAACCCTCATTTCACAGACGTAACATCAGAATACTGCACGACATCAGATATTGAACGTCCAATACCTGACAAGATAAAGAACAACAAAATTGCGTACATCTGTGTCTTTGACAATAGAAACTGGGTACCTGTATACTATGGTAATATCCGTAATGGCAAGGTCATTTTCAAGTCAATGGGACGAGGTATCGCATACATGGCGGCAACATATGAGAACGGAGAAATCGTACCATTCGGAAATCCGTTCATACTCAACAACAAAGGCAAATTAAAGGAACTATCAGCGAATACGAAAAAGACCATTACCATGAAACTATTGAGAAAGTATCCGTTTATGGGTGCCCAAGACTATTTCAACAGCAGAATGGACGGTGGACTCTTTCAGGGTTCCAATAACAAAAATTTTTCGGATAGCACCATATTACATAAGCATAAAGGCATAACAAATGGCAACTGGTACAATATACCAGTAAAGTGCAACAAAGAATTCAAATACTTGAGATACATCGGTGGCAGAGGTTCATTCTGCAATATCAACGAACTGGAATTCTACGATTCCGAAGGAACGAAAATTGAAGGTACAATCATCGGAACAGAAGGAGAGCCATGGGCAAGAAAGGAAAATGTTTTTGATAACAATATACTTACAGGGTTCAGTGCCAGCAGCCCTGACGGCAATTGGGTAGGACTGGAACTTAAGAGAGCCATGAAAGTATCAAAAATAAAATACATTGGCCGAAATGACGGGAACGGCATAGAAACAGGCGATGAATACGAATTATACTATTGGAATTCAAAAGGCTTTTGGGACGACCTTGGAAAAAAGAAAGCGACGGACAATGTTCTTCTCTTCCATAAAATACCAACCAATGGCCTTTACGTCCTCAAGGACCTGACCAAAGGTAAAGAAGAGCGCATCTTCACCTACGAGGAGGGAAAACAGGTTTGGTGGTAAAGACTATCTCAGGGGAAATGTTTTGGATACCCAAGGTTTCCTGCTTACCAAAACAAGAGAAAGGGGATTCTTATACCAACACCCCTCATTCCATGCTGACCGCCGTACCGCTACATGTCACCATCAGCATACTGCCGCTTGCCCCTACCGTTTCATAATCCAAATCGATTCCAATGACCGCGTTGGCACCCAGCCGGGCCGCTTCCTCTCCCATCTCTTGCAAAGCCGTGTCTTTGGCCTTGCGCAAAACCTCTTCATACGAACCTGAACGCCCGCCGAAGAAATCCCGCAATCCGGCAAAAAGGTCGCGCACCGCGTTCGCACCAATGATTGCCTCGCCCGTCACCACACCATGATACTTCGTAATATGTCTGCCCTCCACAAGGGCCGTAGTCGTCATCAACATATATATACTATTTTGAAAGTTAAGTTATCGCCTCCTTTTTCCGCTGTTCGTCATCCAATGGTCTACCGAATATTTACCCGGTCCGACCATATACATCAGAATGAACACAACCAGATAGACAAAAGCCAATTCACCTCCCGTTATACTTCCACCATGGGCAAAGAAAAAAGCCACAGCCATCGTTACTATCATCGGAATCATGCTCAAACGATACAAGAAACCGAACACAAAGGCTACTGAACAAAACAGTTCACCGAAAATGGCCAGCATCAGAGAGTAACGGCTCCCGATTCCGAATGGGTCGGGGAAAGAAGCAGACATAGCGGCAAAACCCATCAGTTTGGCATAGCCGTGAGTCATCAGTAACGAGCCGAACAGCAGACGCATGGACAACAGGAAAAGGGAAAAGTTCGTTTGGTTCGCTTTACGCGGAAACAATAAAGTATTATATTTCATATTCATCATTATTTAATAGTAAAAAATACAAGATAAAGCTGCTGTAGATACAAAAAAACCTTATCTGAAGCCAAATATACGAATAAGATTCGTCTTCCGGCTCCTTTTTACATTTAATAACTACCTTACAACCGTTTTATCCGTATTTTTATCTGCCCGGGTCAGACCTGAATGCCATACACCTGCTTGACCTCATCCATCACGAAGGTGGACTCCATGGAACCGAGACTCTCGATTGTCCCCAACACATTGAGAAGAAACTCCTGATAATACTTCATATCGGGTGCATGAATCTTGAGCAGGTAATCGTAACTACCGGAGATGTTATAGCACTCCGTCACTTCCGGTATTTCCCGGATAATGCCCGTGAACTCTTCTGCGATTTCTTTGTTCAACCGGCGCAGCTTCACCCGGCAAAATACTAAAAAACCGCGATTGAGCTTTTCGGCATCCAACACCGCGATATACTTCTTGATGTATCCTTGCGCCTCCAGTCTCTTCAGGCGTTCAAAAACAGGAGTCGTAGAAAGATGTACGCGCGCGGCCAGTTCTTTTGTCGTCAAACGGGCATTATCTTGCAAAGTACGCAGAATTTGCAAGTCTATATGATCTAAACTTTCCATAGAAAAAACGTCTATAAACAGAGCTGTAGCCCCCTTACATCAGGCTGTATATTCTGTTTTTGAATACAAAAATAGATATTTTTCCCGTATTTCTTTCACTTCTTGTTTGATTATTCCAAAAACCATAACTTTGCCATCATCGAAACAAGAAACAGTCAAGAACTCAATAACAGAAACATCATGGACAGAACAAAACTACACTTCGAGACCCTGCAACTCCATGTAGGACAAGAACAGGCAGACCCGGCTACGGATGCCCGCGCGGTACCCATCTACCAGACCACTTCATACGTGTTCCACAACGCGGACGATGCCGCCGCACGCTTCGGCCTGCAAGCCCCCGGCAACATCTACGGACGGCTGACCAACAGCACGCAAGGAGTGTTCGAGGAACGCGTAGCCGCCCTGGAAGGAGGAATAGCCGGACTGGCTGTAGCTTCGGGAGCAGCCGCCATCAGTTATGCTTTCGAAAACATCACGCGTGCAGGCGACCACATCGTAGCCGCCAAAACCATTTACGGCGGCAGCTACAACCTCCTGGCCCACACCCTGCCGGCATACGGCATCACCACTACATTCGTCGACCCTGAAAACCTCGACAATTTCGAACAAGCCATACAGGAAAACACCAAAGCCGTATTCATCGAAACATTGGGAAACCCCAATTGCAACATCATAGACATTGATGCCGTGGCCGACATCGCACACCGCCACCGGATTCCGCTCATCATAGACAATACGTTCGGCACGCCCTACCTCATCCGTCCGATAGAGCATGGAGCAGACATCGTCGTGCATTCGGCCACGAAGTTCATCGGCGGCCACGGCACTTCACTGGGAGGTGTCATCGTGGACTCCGGAAAATTCGACTGGAAGGCCTCCGGGAAATTTCCGCAACTCACCCAACCGGATGCCAGCTACCACGGCATTTGTTTCACCGAAGCGGCAGGCGCGGCTGCCTACGTCACCCGTATCCGCGCCACACTGTTGCGCGACACGGGAGCTACCATCAGTCCGTTCAATGCCTTCATCCTTCTTCAGGGGTTGGAAACCTTGTCCTTGCGGGTGGAACGCCACGTGGAGAACACCCTGAAAATTCTGGATTTCCTCTCCACACACCCTAAGGTAAAGAAAGTCAACCATCCGGCATTGCCCGGACACCCCGACCATAAACTATATGAAACGTACTTCCCGAAAGGAGCCGGTTCCATCTTCACCTTCGAAATCAAGGGAGGACGTGAAGAAGCGTTCCGCTTCATCGACAGCCTGGAGATATTCTCTCTTTTGGCCAACGTGGCCGATGTCAAATCGCTGGTCATCCACCCGGCCAGTACCACCCACTCCCAACTCAATGAAACGGAACTGGCCGAACAAGGCATCACGCAAGCCACGATACGTCTCTCCATCGGCACGGAACATATCGACGACTTGCTCTCCGACCTGACGCAAGCCTTCGCCCAAGTCTGAATACCCAAGAACTACGTAATACATATACATTCGACAAACGCTAAAAAGAAAAGATTATGGAAAAGATTTATCATTCGCTGACCGAACTTATCGGACGTACACCTTTATTGGAAATCAGCCACATAGAGAAGAAAGAACAACTGAAAGCCAGGGTTCTGGTCAAACTGGAAAGTTTCAATCCCGGAGGAAGCGTGAAAGACCGCGCAGCCTTTTATATGATAGAAGCAGCAGAAAAAGAAGGCCTGCTGCGTCCCGGCAGCCTCATCATAGAGCCTACCAGCGGAAACACGGGCATCGGACTTGCCTGGGATTGCCTCGGTCAAAGGTTACCGGCTCACGCTCACCATGCCTGAAACCATGAGCCTCGAACGCCGCAATCTCCTGAAAGCATTAGGTGCCACACTGGTACTCACTCCGGGCAGCGAAGGCATGAAGGGAGCCATCCGCAAGGCCGAAGAACTGAAGGCGGCTCATCCCGGAGCCTTCATTCCGGGACAATTCGACAATCCGGCCAATCCGGAAGCACACGTACAAACCACAGCAGAAGAAATATGGAACGACACAGACGGTAAAGTGGACTTCTTCGTAGCCGGCGTAGGCACGGGAGGTACCATCAGCGGAACGGCTAAAGGATTGAAAAAGCACAACCCGTCCGTGCAAGCCATAGCCGTAGAACCGGACGCCTCGCCCGTTCTCTCCGGAGGCACCCCCGGACCTCATAAAATACAAGGTATAGGCGCCGGATTCGTTCCGGAGAATTTCGACCACCGTCTGGTGGATGAAATCATCCGGGTCGCAGACGAAGATGCCGTCCGTGCCTCCCGCATGCTGGCCAGCCACGAGGGGGTGCTCGCGGGCATCTCATCCGGCGCGGCCCTGCACGCCGCCCTGCAAATCGCACGCCGCCCGGAGAACGAGGGCAAAACGATTGTCGTGCTGCTTCCCGACACAGGCGAACGCTACCTGTCTACCGTACTGTATGCCTTCGAAGACTTCCCGTTGTAAAAGGCCTCAACCTAAAATGTATGCTTTTCTGCTTACATCGCCTTTCGGAACAGGCGTTTTCATAAATCACTCATAATTAACGATGTAAATAAGCAGAGCCATTCCAAAAATCAATTGCCGCAGATTCATATTTTGTTCTGCGGCAATTGATTTTTCAATCTAAGCCAAACGATTTTCCGTTTGGCGCACAAAAATTTCACGCTCCCCGCCCGCAAAATTTTTCAATCGGGAATCCCGGGGCGACATTCCCGTGTGCTTTTTGAAGAAACGTGTGAGACACGACTGGTCTGTAAAATGAAGTCGCTCCGCGATTTCCGTAACGGACAAGTCCGGCTCGCTAAGCAATACCTTAATCTCTGCCACCAACTGCTCGTCTATCAACTGTTTAGGCGAACGTCCACCCATATAGCGGACGGTAATCTGATGCAAATAGCGTGGAGTGATGCAAAGCTTTTCTGAATAAAAAGCCACTTGGTGCTCCTGTGCGCCATGGTCGCGCACCAACTGCATGAACCTGTGGCAAATCGCCTGCTTACGGCTGTACTGCTTCGCGACCGACAGCTTTTCCTGTATGGTGTTGAACAGCCACATCAGCAAACCTTGCAGGAAATTATACTCTTGCTGCTGCCTGAACGGGGAAACATTACCGCAAAAAAGCATTTGTGCCATATCCATCCATAAATTGATCTGTAGCCATGTGGCCTGGCTCCGCTCATCCTCCGTATGACGGTAACAAGGATGTTCGTGCGTGTAGTTCAGGTAAGGGGTATCTATGGGCAGGACGGCTTTCAGGAAAACGTCTTTGGGAAACATCAGCAAACGTACCGCAAAATCATCCGACGCGCAAAGCACTTGTATCAGGCTTCCTGTAAGAAAAATAAGCTCGGTCTGCTCCCCCAAGGCATATTGCTGTACGCCGGTGGACACGACAGCCGTGCCACGGACGCAAATCAAATAAACCCCACACACGAAATGGCTTGGTCTTGAATGCAGCGAGGCCAAATCGGTTTCCTCATAGCGGATGGTTGAAGTATCGGAAGGTAAGAATACGGCCATGACTTTATTCCTTTTTAGACCGCAAATATACGAAAAATCACTTCCTCTGCCGTATATTATTCCGATAATGAAATGTTTTGTACACGTTACGACAAACGAAAACAGTTCCGATTGAAGTACTTTTGCACCGGAAAAAACAAAGTAATCGGAGACAATGAGAAGCAAACGGAACTCAAAAACATTCATCTTGTTATTCTTAGGCCTCTTGAGTGCCTTCGGACCGTTCGTGATGGATATGTATCTGCCCACGTTGCCTGCCATGTCGGTCTACTTCCGCACCACATCGTCTATGGTACAACTGGGACTGACGACCAGTATGGCCGGACTTGCCGCAGGCCAACTGTTTTTCGGTCCGTTGAGTGACAAATACGGCCGACGTCCCGTATTGTCAGTCGCACTCATGCTTTTCCTATTATCCACAGCCGGTTGCATTTTTTCCGAAAACATCCTGCAATTCATCACCTTACGCTTCTTGCAGGGTGTATCCGGTGCGGGCGGTGTCGTTCTCTCCCGTTCCATTGCAGCCGACAAATATTCTGCCCGCGAACTGGCCGGTGTATTGGCCGTCATAGGAGGCATAAACGGAGTAGCCACTGTTGCAGCACCTATAGCCGGAGGCTTCTTGGCCGATGCAAGCGGATGGCAAGGCATCTTCTGGAGTCTCTTTTTATTGGGAACGATTCTATTGGCCGGCAGTTTCCGTATGGAGGAATCGCATCCGACCGAACTGCGTACTTCCGTCCGGTGGAACGACATCCTCCGTAACTTCAGCCTCATATTACGCAACCGGCAATATTTGGCCTACACTTTACAATACGGATTTACGATGGGAGTACTTTTCGTGAATATTGCATCGGCTCCTTTCATCATGCAGGAACATTACGGCCTTTCTGCCATGCAATTCAGCCTGTGTTTCGGGGCAAATGCCATAGCCATGGCCATCGCCTCGACCGTTGCGGTCAAATTGCCCACGATGAAAGATGCGTTGCACATCGGCAGCAGTGGCATGTTGTGGCTGTCTTTCGCATGGCTTGCAGCTCTGTCGCAAGGATGTAGCTTTTGGATATACGAAACATTGGTCTTCGCCCTCCTCTCTATGGCAGGCATCACCTTTACCGCTTCCAACACGTTGGCCATGGAATGCGAAAGAGAAAATGCAGGCGTGGCTTCGGCACTTCTGGGCACTGCCGGTTTTGCCGTAGGCGGCATCATGTCTCCCTTGGTAGGATTGGGGAACATCCTTTTTTCTACCGGCATGCTGTTCATCTTCAGCTCGTTCCTTGCCCTCTTGTGTACACACTATGCCTTGTCGTCGCAAGGTTTCATCCGTAGCCACATCTTAGAGGAACTCCGGCAAGCTGCGAAAAAGATATCCGTTCTCCCACGGCAAAACTCCAAATGACCACCCTACGAACCGTAACGGTCAATGACTTTCTCTGAAGAATTTCAAGAAAAACAAGATTTGATAATCGATGGAATTGCTCCAATATTCACCCGTATGCGCTCCGGGACGCACAATAAAGTCGTGCATGACGCCTCGTTCCAACAACTTTTGATGGAAGGCTTGGTTGACTTCAAAGAAGAAATCATCATAGCCGCAATCAAAAATAATCCGTAAGGCACCATCCTTGAGTTTGCCCGTCTGGTTGATGACGGTATAATCATCCCAATCGCACACCCCGGCATCTTTTGCCCCGATTTGTTCCTTCATGTCCCAGTTGTCCGGAAAAGGCCGGATGTCCAGTCCGCCGCTCGTACTGCCCGCCGCTCCGAAAACATCCTGATGGCGTATGGCCAACCATAGGGCACCATGGCCGCCCATACTCAATCCGGTAATGGCCCGCTTCTCGCGAGACGGCAGTGTACGGTAATGTCCGTCTACGTAAGACACCAGTTCCCGGCTGACGAACGTCTCAAACTGGGAATCTTCATTGAGCGGACTGTCCCAATACCAACTGTTTTCTCCATTCGGGCATACGAAAATCAAATTCTCACGGTCGGCATAGTCTTTGAGTTCCGGTTTCAAACCGGGCCATGTGGTTTCATTTCCACCATAACCGTGCAACAGATAAACCACAGCCGCTCCCTTGCCTTCTGTCTTTTCGGGAGAAATCACTATGGTACGCACAGCACGTCCCATCTTCCGACTGTACACCTCCACCGTATCCACTTTCGCGGCACGGACAGCCACCGCCGACCAGCAAAGCAAACTTGCCAAACAGCAAAACACACTCTTTTTCATTTCGTATCTATTTATGGGGTTAAAGTTCGATGATATAAGACTGCATCGTACGCAAATCTATCGTCCACAAGCGGCCGTCCAGCACGTCGCCGTAACCGCAAACCAGTTTCATCACCTCGTGAGCCTGCACACTGCCTACTATCGCCGGGGTCATGCCCACAACGCCTTTAAAAGCCGGAGGCAACTGACACGCGGCCTCTTCGTCCGGATACAAATCCCGATAGTTCTTCGCTTCCGCAGTACGACAAAAAACGGACACTTGGCCACAGAACCCTTCAATGGCACCGTAAACGTATGGCTTACCTTGAGCCCTGCAAATATCGTTCAAAAGATAACGGGTCGGATAATTGTCACAAGCATCCACCACAATATCATAGTCTTGAATCATACCGGCGGCATTATCCGGCGTCAGACGACAAGCGTACGGCTTCACGTCCACATCGCTGTTCAATGCACGCAACCGACGGGCAGCCAACACCACTTTGGGCAGCCCCACTTCCGCCTCCGCATAAAGAACCTGGCGGTGCAAATTGGTCGTACTCACCGCGTCATCATCCACCAACCCGATGTGCCCTATTCCGGCACCGGCCAGATAGAGCGAGACGGGAGAGCCTAACCCACCTGTCCCGACAACCAACACCCGCGCCGCGCGCAAGCGTTCCTGCCCTCCGGTACGGATTTCCGGCAACATGGTCTGACGCTCGTACCGCCCTAACTTTTTATCCTCCATCCCGGACATGGTCAGCATTTTACATAAGATTTGGATAAATCGCTCTCGCTCGGCAGAGGCAAGCGAGCCTTCCTCTGCTCTCGCTTACCCACGGTTTTCAAATCGAAACTGGCATCCCAATCCTTCCATACCGGTTCACGACCGACTTTTCTCAATGCCTTCTCCACCTCCACGGCTGTGCGTTCGTCGCTCACATGGAACTGCTCCAATGCCTGCGGATAGGTATAATATCCTCCCGGTTCCGTCTTGCTTTCCGCACTCATCGTGGTCACGCCCAACGTGGCCATGTGGTCACGGATAGCCGCCGGTTCGCGTGTGGAATAGGAAATGTCCACATCGTGGTCGAAAATACGCATGGCAAAAGTGACCTGGGCCAGTTCACGGTCGCTCATGACGACATTCGGCTGGAAGCCTCCGTTCTCGGAGGGCCGCATACGGGGGAAGTTCACACTGTATTTCGTCCGCCAATAATGCTTCTGCAAATAACGTAAATGATAAGCCATCATCGTAATGTCCGTACGCCATTCTTTCTCCAGGCCAATGAGGACTCCCATCCCGATGGAATGCACCCCGGCTTGCCCCATTCGGTCGAAACCGTTGACACGCCACTCGAATTTCGACTTCATGCCCCGAGGATGGTAGATATTGTAGTTTGCCTTGTGGTACGTTTCCTGGAAGCAAATGACTCCGTTCATCCCGTGTGCTTTCAGTTCTTCATACTCTTCGGTCTTGAGCGGCATCACTTCTATCTTCAGGTTACTGAAGTAGGGTTTGGCCAAATCCAAGGCACGCGCCAGATAGGGCACGCCGGCTTTGGCCGGATTCTCTCCTGTCACTATCAAGAGGTTCTCGAAAGGCGCCAACTTCTTGATGGCTTTGTATTCGTTCTCTATCTCCTCCTCCGTCAAAATGGTGCGGCGCATCGGGTTGCTGATATGGAAACCGCAATACACACAGGAGTTGGTGCAGGAGTTGGTAATATACAAAGGTATGAACATGGACATGGTCTTGCCGAAACGCTCTTCGGTATATTTACGGCTCAACCTGTCTCTTATACACATCTCCGAGCCCACGAGACTCGACGTCATCTC
>ENA-OYYG01000856-OYYG01000856.1-human-gut-metagenome-genome-assembly--contig:-NODE-856-length-11593-cov-3.657566_pt1 | contig 11593 bp, 10 predicted proteins | sample MGYA00244061_ERZ653444 | MGnify/ENA primary metagenome ERZ653444 (study PRJEB26926, sample SAMN06165059) | human gut metagenome | biome: ENVO:00009003; feature: ENVO:2100002; material: ENVO:00002003... | reverse complement strand
CGTCGAGTCTCGTGGGCTCGGAGATGTGTATAAGAGACAGTCGTAACGGACTGAATGAGTTGGCAAAGATTGTGACGGCTGAAAATGAAGCTTTGTATGAGAAATTGGTAAAAGACCTTGGCGAGACGGGTACAAAGTTTCAAGGTTGGTGGGATCGCATGGCTCGGAAGTATCAATGGGAGAGTGGGGAAGGTGGAAATTGGGAAATCAATTTCGACACATGTGAAATCTATTTGGTCGGAGGAAAGACGGAATGATACAATTTTTGTTTATTGGGACGAGCGAATTACTCCTTATCAGTGGCATTGCTTTGTTGCTTTTCGGAGGGAAGAAGCTTCCGGAGATGATGCGTGGCCTCGGACAAGGGGTGAAACAGTTTAAGGAAGGAATGAAGGACATTGACCCGACAGAAAATCCGGATAAAGAAGAAAAATGTGAAACGATGGGTACAGGGAAGGAGGACAAAACGCAAAAAGAAATACAGAACGATGAAAATATCCAAAAGCAAGAAAGGAAGTGAATTGCTTACTTTCGGTGGGCATTTGGAAGTGCTGCGCAGGATGCTGTTCCGCGTATGTGGATTGGCGGCCTGCGTGGCTCTATTTGTCTTTTGCTTTAAGGAAGAAACATTCAAATTGCTTTTGGCACCGAGCGAGTGGGATTTTGTTACTTATCGTTGGATAGAAAGGGTCATAAGGTATTGTGGTGGTGGTTTCCATTTTGAGGAATTCCATGTGGATTTGATTGCCACAGAGCTTTCCAGCCAGTTTATGACGCATGTGACAACAGCTATTTATCTCGGTTTATTGGGGGCTTCTCCTTATATCGTGTACGAACTGTTCCGTTTCGTTTCTCCGGCTTTGTATGAGAATGAGAAGAAGTATTCCGTGCAGGTCGTATCCGTGGTATATTCACTTTTCATCATAGGGATATTGATGAGCTATTATGTATTGTTCCCGGTTTCTTTCCGTTTTTTGGGGACTTACAGCGTGGCGGAAAGCGTGCGTAGTACGATTACTCTGGATTCTTATATTTCCACGTTTGTCACGCTTTCGTTGCTGATGGGAGTGGTGTTTCAACTTCCGGTCATTGCTTTCTTTTTGGCTAAAATGGGAATCGTGAATTCCCGTATGCTGTCAACTTATCGCCGTCATGCTTTTTTGGCGATATTGATTATATCAGCCGTAATAACCCCGCCGGACATTCTGACGTTAGTACTGGTCGCGATACCGCTTTATTTATTGTATGAGATTAGTATTTGGATAATAAGGAGGGTGGAAAAGCCGAAAAAAGCATGAGGTCAGTTTCTCTTATTGTGTGGAGATTATCGATATTCTCCTATTTTTTGACGGGTTTGTTCTACTGTGTGAAGTATGGAATCGTTAATTTTGCACTTCATTACATTAGATATAAGAACAAAAGAAAAGAAACACGAAAATGAGAGTGGGAAAATGCTTTTTAGGTCTGGCCGCTTGCTTGTACGCAGTGGCGGCGGATGCGGAACGCGTGCCGATGAAACTGTGGTATGACGAGCCGGCCAAGGTGTGGATGACATCGGCCTTGCCGGTCGGTAACGGGGGAATCGGGGCTATGTTCTTCGGGGGTGTGGCCAAGGAACAGTTGCAGTTCAACGACAAGACGTTGTGGGCCGGCAGTACGACCCGGCGTGGGGCATACCAGAATATGGGCGACTTGTTTTTCGAGTTCGATACGCCGGAAACTTGCACCAACTACCGTCGGGAACTTTCTTTAGATGATGCCATAGGGCGTGTGTCTTATACGATTGACGGAGTGGACTACCTGCGCGAATATTTTGCCAGCAACCCGGACAGCGTGATTGTGGTGCGCCTGACGACGCCCGGACATAAAGGCAAACTGAACTTCTCCCTGCGGATGCAGGACGGACGGCAGGGGATGACCCGGGTGGACGGCCATACGATGACCATCAAAGGCACGTTGGATTTGTTGTCCTACGAGGCACAGGCTCTCTTGCAGGCCGACGGCGGCATGGTGGAGACGAAATCCGACCGGTTGGAGGTGAAAGGGGCGGATGCGGTGACGGTCGTGCTGACCGGTGCGACTAATTTCGACCTCGCTTCGCCGACGTACACGCGTGGAGATGCGGACGAGATACACCGACGGGTATCGGCTCGGATGGACAAGGCTGTACGGAAGTCTTACAAGAAGTTGAAAGCAGCGCATCTGGCGGATTACCAACCTCTCTTTGCCCGTGTGGAGTTGGACTTGGATGCGGAGCAGCCGGACTACACGACGGACGTGCTCGTGCGTGAGCATAAAGACAATGCTTACCTCGACATGCTCTATTTCCAATATGGGCGTTACCTCATGCTCGGCTCTTCGCGCGGAGGCCAGTTGCCCAGTAACTTGCAGGGGTTGTGGAACAACGTGAACAATCCTGCATGGGAGTGCGACTACCATAGCAATATCAACGTGCAGATGAATTATTGGCCTGCCGAAGTGACCAATCTTTCGGAATGCTATGCTCCGTTCATCACCTACGTGTCTACCGAAGCTTTGAAGGACGGAGGCGCGTGGCAACAAGTGGCACGGAAAGAGAATTGCCGCGGATGGGCCGTACACACGCAGAACAATATCTTCGGTTATACGGACTGGTTGATCAACCGTCCGGCCAATGCCTGGTATTGCACTCACCTGTGGCAACATTATGCTTATACTTTAGATAAGGAATACTTGCGCGACACGGCCTGGCCCGTCATGAAGGTGACTTGCCAGTATTGGTTCGACCGCCTGAAGGAAAATGCAGAAGGGCGGTTGGTGGCTCCCAACGAATGGTCGCCCGAACACGGGCCTTGGGAAGACGGTGTGGCCTACGCCCAACAGTTGGTGTACGCCTTGTTCGAGGAAACATTGGCGGCAGCCGATGTGTTGGCCGTCGACGATGCTTTCGTCTCGGAGCTGAAAGAGAAATTCTCCCGTTTGGACAACGGCTTGCATATCGGTTCATGGGGGCAAATCAAGGAATGGACCATACAGGAGGATAAACAAGGAGACCATCAGCGACACTTGTCTCATTTGATGGCCTTGTACCCCTGCGACCAGATTTCTTACCTGAAAGACAAACGTTATGCCGAGGCGGCCAAAGTGGCTTTGGATTCACGGGGCGACGGTGCCACGGGATGGAGCCGGGCTTGGAAAGTGGCTTGCTGGGCACGTTTGTGGGATGGAGAACGGGCTTACCGTTTGCTGAAACAAGCACAAAATATTACAGACGTGACGGTGGTGAGCATGGACGACAATGCCGGCGGCGTGTATGAAAACCTGTTCTGTGCCCATCCTTCGTTCCAGATAGACGGAAATTTCGGAGCCACGGCCGGTATCGCCGAGATGATGTTGCAGAACACCGTGAAGGGCGTGCATCTGTTGCCGGCTTTGCCTTCGGCGTGGGATGACGGGCATTTCAAAGGATTGAAGGCGAAAGGCGGCTTTACTTTCGACGTGACGTGGAAAGACGGGAAGATGGTGGAAGGCCGGGTGTATTCGGCTGCCGGACAGGAATGCCGGATGTACCTGCCGGATGCCAAGCTTGTCGAGGTGAAGAAGTCGAAAGGCGGCAAGGTGGCCTTTACGCAGGAGGCCGATGGTGCAGTGGTATTTCCTACATCGGCCGGGAAGAGTTACCGTCTTCGTTTTGAATAAGGATATAGCCCTAAAAAACGTGCTACTCCGCCGCCTTTTTCCATGAAAAGGCGGCGGAGCTGCGTTTGTTCATTACTTTTTTTGAATACTTTATCGGAAAAAGATGCTTCTTTCTTTTATTTTCGTTACCTTTGTGCCTATCTAATATCAAAATTGTATGAAAATAACACTTTTGCAACAAGATATTTCATGGGGGAATCCGGAAACTAATGTGAGGAATGCCGAGCAGGCGATGGAGGCTTGTCCCGGGTCGGATTTATATGTGTTACCCGAAATGTTCTCCACCGGGTTCTGTACGCAACCCGAAGGACTGGCCGAACCGGCGGACAGTGATACGCTGCGCTGGATGCGCCGCTATGCCGCAGGGCACGACTGTGCCGTGGCCGGTAGCGTGGCCGTACAGGAAGACGGCAAGTATTATAATCGTTTCTATTTCGTAAGTCCGGACGGGGAGGTCCGTTCGTATGACAAAAAGCATTTGTTCACGTACGGCGGAGAGCACCATCATTTTACAGCCGGTCGGGAACGTGTGGTCGTGGAGTTCCGGGGCGTACGAATCCTGCTCCAGATTTGCTACGATTTACGTTTTCCCGTATGGGCGCGCAACCGGAAGGACTACGACGTGGCGCTTTATGTGGCCAGTTGGCCTACACCGCGTGTGGAAGCCTGGTTGGCCTTGCTACGGGCAAGAGCCATCGAAAACCAGTGCTATGTGGCGGGGGTGAACCGTGTGGGGACGGACCCGTCTTGCGAGTATTGCGGAGGCACGTTGATGATAGACCCTTACGGACGTACGGTAGCGGCCTGTGAGCAAGGCCGGGTAGGTGCCGTGACGGTGGAGGTGGATATGGACGGCCTGGCTGATTTCCGCCGCAAATTTCCGGTATTGGATGATGCCGATGATTTTACATTGAATATTTAAACTCAGAAGATATACAGATATGGAAAAGAAACTCTTATTAGGTGATGAGGCCATAGCCCTCGGGGCTATCCATGCAGGCATTCGCGGAGTGTATGCTTATCCGGGGACGCCGAGCACGGAAATCACCGAATACATCCAACGGCATCCGTTGGCGCGTGCGCGAGGTCTGCACAGCACGTGGTGTACGAACGAAAAGACTGCCGTCGAGGCAGCTTTGGGGGCATCCTACGCCGGTGCGCGTGTGATAGCCTGCATGAAGCACGTGGGGCTGAACGTGGCGGCAGATGCTTTTGTCAACGCTGCCATTACGGGCGTGAACGGCGGCATGATCGTGGTTGTGGCGGACGACCCTTCCATGCACTCTTCGCAGAATGAACAGGACTCCCGTTTCTACGGTAAGTTTTCCATGATAACGACCTTGGAACCGTCTACTCAACAAGAGGCGTACGACATGATGCAATACGGCTTCGAACTTTCCGAACGGGAGAAGTTGCCGGTGCTGATGCGTATCGTGATGCGTTTGGCACATTCCCGAGCTGCCGTGACGGTGAAGGAAGAAGCCGAAGAGGTGAGGGCGTTGCCCTGTGCGAAGGATCCGGCCAGTTGGGTGCTCCTTCCTGCCAATTCGCGCCGGAAATATGCCGCATTGGTGGAACAGCAACCGCGTCTGGAGCAGGCTGCGGCCGAAGCTCCTTACACGCGTTACGAACAGGCTTCGGGAGAGAAACCGGTGGGCATATTGGCCTGTGGTATAGGATATAACTATGTGACGGAGGTACGCGAGGCAGCGGAGAAGTTCAACATTCTTAAAATCACCCAATATCCGTTGCCCGCAGACTTGGTGCGGCGCTTGGCCGCCGACAGTCGTGAGATTCTGGTGGTGGAAGACGGCCAGCCTTTTGCCGAAGAACTCGTGAGGGGGATGCTTTCCGCAGACTATTCCGTACGAGGTCGTCTGACGGGCGACTTGCCGCGTACGGGGGAACTGACACCGGACAGCGTGGCAGCGGCTATGGGACACCGGCCGGAGCGTTACTTCGAAGCACCGAAAAATGTGGTGGGACGCCCGCCTGCCTTGTGCCAGGGATGCGGCCACCGCGATGTGTACACGGCTTTGAACGAAGTGGTAAAGGAATATCCCGATGCACGCGTGTTTGCCGACATCGGCTGTTATACATTAGGGGCTTTGCCGCCTTTCCGTGCCATAGACACTTGCCTCGACATGGGGGCTTCCATTACGATGGCCAAAGGGGCGGCCGACGCCGGTGTGTTTCCGGCCATAGCAGTCATCGGCGATTCCACGTTCACCCATTCGGGCATGACGGGGTTGTTGGATGCCGTAAACGACAAGGCGCAGATTACCGTCATCATATCGGACAACCTGACTACGGCGATGACCGGTGGGCAGGACTCTGCCGGTACGAACAGGTTCGAGGCGATTTGTCTGGGGCTTGGGGTGGAGCCGGAACATGTGCGCGTAGTGGTGCCGTTGCCTAAGAACATGGACGAGATTACGCGTATTCTTCGTGAAGAAATAGAGTACAAAGGGGTGTCGGTCATCATCCCGCGCCGGGAGTGCATACAGACCTTGAACAGAAAGTTGAAACAGAAAAGAGCAGAAAAGAAAGCATGAAACAAGATATAATTCTTTCGGGCGTGGGAGGACAAGGCATCCTTTCCATTGCCACCATCATCGGTGAGGCTGCCACGCAGGCAGGGTTGACCTTGAAACAGGCTGAGGTGCACGGCATGAGCCAGCGCGGAGGCGACGTGCAGTCCAACTTGCGTTTGTCTGACGGGGAGATTGCTTCCGATTTGATTGCGGTAGGAACTGCCGACATGATTCTCTCGTTGGAGCCGATGGAGGCTTTGCGGTATATACCTTATTTAAATAAGGACGGTTGGGTGATTACCTCTTCTTCCCCGTTCAAAAACATTCCCAATTATCCCGAGGACGAGGCTTTGATGGCCGAATTGAGGGCATTGCCCCATGTCGTCATGGTGGATGTGGACGCATTGGCCAAGGAACATTCCATGCCGAAGTGTGCCAATGTGATGCTGTTGGGGGCCGCGGCCCGTTACCTGAACATCCTGTCGGTGGAGGAGTTGCGTGAAAGTATCGCCCGTGTGTTCGGAACAAAAGGGGAGGCCGTAGTGGAAATGAACCGCCGGGCTTTCGATTTGGGGCATGCGGCTTCGGACTTAAAGTAAACGGATATGGGACATCAGGTGTTTAGTGAAGAGTTGGTGGCATCTGTGGTAAAGGAGTTGCAGATTGCCGACCTCGCTCATGCCACCATCGGCGAGGTGCTGTTGGTGGCTTCCCGGTTGGAACAACAGACGGGGATTCCATTCATCCGAATGGATCAAGGTTCGCCGGGGCTGCCTGCCAATCGTGTTGGCATAGAAGCGGAGAAGGCCGCTTTAGACCGTGGAGTGGGGGCGCAGTATCCTGCAGCCGACGGGATTCCCGAACTGAAGCGCGAGGCTTCGCGCTTCGTGAAGGCTTTTGTCGATATAGACATCTCGCCACGGGCTTGCATACCTACGACCGGTTCGGTGGCTGCCTCGTTCGGGGCGTTCGTCATTACCACACAGTGCGTGTCGGGAAAAGACAAGGTCCTGTTTATCGATCCGGGATTTCCCATCCAGAAATCCCAGTTGCGCATCATCGGGGCGAAGTGGGAACAGTTCGACATCTACCATTATCGGGGAGAGGCGTTGAGGGAGAAGTTGGAGAGTTATCTGAAACAAGGCGACATCGCGGCTATCGTTTACTCCAATCCGAACAATCCGGCGTGGATTTGTCTGGAGGACAGCGAACTGGCGATTATCGGTGAATTGTCCACCCGTTACGGGGTTATCGTATTGGAAGACATGGCTTATTTCTGTATGGACTTCCGTCAGGACTTGGGCCAACCTTGGAAGGCGCCTTATCCGCCTACGGTGGCCCGCTATACGGACAATTACATTCTTATGCTGTCTTCCTCCAAAATCTTCAGCTATGCCGGGCAGCGGATGGCCGTGGCTTGTGTGTCCGACAAATTGTTCGACACGCATTATCCGGCGTTGGCCGAACGTTACGGTGACTCCGGCGTGTTCGGGCAGACTTTCGTGGCTTCGGTGCTGTATATGATAACTTCCGGTTGTACGGCCTCCACGCAGTATGGCTATGCCGAAATGCTGCGGGCGGCCACGGACGGAGAATTGGATTTTGCAGCCGACGTGCGTGAATATGCCCGACGGGCTGAACGGATGAAGAAGATATTTACCGACAACGGATTCCACATCGTGTATGACTACGATGTGACGCGGCCGGTGGGAGACGGTTTTTTCTTTACCGTGGGTTATGGCCGGATGAGCGGGGGCGAATTGTTGCGCGAGTTGTTATATTATGGAGTGAGCAGTATCTCGTTGGAGACAACCGGCAGTGGGCAGCCCGGCGTGAGGGCATGTACTTCCCGTATGCGTGAGGAACTTTATCCGCTCATGGAGGAGCGGATGAAGGCTTTCCGGTTGGATCATCCTTTAAGTTGAGCGAATAAATCTGAATGGATATAAGGCCGCACGGACGGTTACAGACAAAATGGAAAACATGATTTGGAACAAGAATAAAGAGTGTATGAGTCGTGAGGAATTGCGCGACTTACAGGGGAAACGGCTGCACAAGCTGGTGGATTTGGTATATCATAACACGCCTTTCTACCGGGCTAAGATGCAGGAAATGGATTTGCTTCCGGATGATATCCGTACGATAGACGACATTGTGAAATTGCCTTTTACGACCAAGGCGGATTTGCGTGATAATTATCCGGTGGGCCTGTTGGCTACGCCCATGTCCGAGATAGTCCGTATCCATGCCTCTTCCGGCACGACGGGCAATCCCACCATCGTAGGTTATACTTATCGTGACCTGGAGATTTGGAAAGAAGTGATAGCACGTGCGTTGACGGCCTATGGCGTGACGCGTGGAGACATCGTTTCCGTGGGATATGGCTACGGGTTGTTTACGGGCGGACTGGGTGCCCATTACGGTGTGGAGCATCTGGGGGCTACCGTATTGCCTACTTCTACCGGGAATACGGAGAAACATATCCGTCTGTTGAGAGACCTTGGAGTGACGGGTATTGCCTGTACGCCTTCCTATGCCCTGTATCTGGCTGAGGCGTTGCATAAGCAAGGGCTTTCGGCCGACGATTTGAAGTTGCGCATCGGGGCGTTCGGGGCGGAGCCGTGGACGGAGAACATGCGCCGCGAGATAGAAGAACGTCTGGGCATTCAGGCCTACAACATCTACGGATTGAGTGAAATCATGGGGCCAGGCGTAGCTTACGAGTGCGGCTGCAAGAACGGTTCGCATATCGCGGAAGACCATTTCTATCCGGAAATCATCCATCCGGAAACCGGCGAGGTACTGCCGCTCGGGCAAGAAGGGGAGTTGGTGCTGACTACGCTGACGAAGACCGGAATGCCGCTGTTGCGCTACCGTACGAAAGACCTGACGACATTGATGCCCGGCACGTGCGAATGCGGACGTACCAGTGTGCGCTTTACGCGTATCCTCGGACGGAGCGACGATATGCTGATCATACGCGGCATCAACGTGTTCCCCTCACAGGTGGAAAACGTGATTCTGGAGATGCCGGAATTTGCGCCCCGTTACATGTTGGTGGTAGACCGCAAAAACAACATGGATATGTTGGAGGTACAGGTAGAGTTGCGTCCGGATAATTTCTCAGACGATTTAGGCGGTATGCTGGCTTTAAAGAAACGTTTGGCCGAACGTCTGAAAAGCGTGCTTTCCATCAGTGCGGAAGTGAAATTGGTGGAACCCAACAGTCTGCCGAGGAGCGAAGGGAAAAGTACGCGAGTGATAGATAAACGTGTGTTGGCTTAATTCAAAAACGAAAGAGTATGACTATCAAACAATTATCCGTTTTCTTGGAAAACAAAAGCGGGAGAATCAACGAAGTGACCAAAGCTTTGGGCGAACAAGGTATCAACATGCACGCTTTCAGTATGGCGGAGACTACGGATTTCGGTATCCTTCGTTTGATTGTGTCCGACGTAGACAAGGCGGTAGAAGTATTGCGTGCGAAAGATTTCGCAGTGATACTGACCGATGTGGTTTGCATCAGTTGCCCGAACGTGGCCGGTGCGCTGTCTAAGATTTTGGAGAAGTTGGCCGAGCATCAGATTTTTATCGAATATATGTATGCCTTTGCCCAGGGAGACCGGGCGAATATCGTTATCCGGCCGAGCAATCTGTCCGAGTGCCTGAAACAGCTCTCTGAGGAAGACTGCCATATTTTAGGAGACCAACAGCTTTAAGGGTAGAGCTAAGGAATAGAAAGATTAAAGAAATACAGTCGGATTGTCGAGTGAAAAGGCAACCATCTTTCATGTAATTGAGACGATGGTTGCTTTTTGTTTTATAGTAACAGAGCCGGAATCTGATAACAAAAAAGGAAGAAAATATAAGTTATTTCCTTCCTTTTTCCTTTGAGCCGACACGGGGACTCGAACCCCGGACCCTTTCATTACGAATGAAATGCTCTACCAACTGAGCCATGTCGGCTTTTGATTTCGCGTGCAAAGGTAGGACATATTTTTTAAATACAAAAATAAAACCGGATTTTTTTCAGGGTAAGATGAAAAAAAACTATCTTTGCTTTTATTAATACCTATATTAAATGAAGAAAGCGCTGTGGTTAATCCTTTTTATAGCTTGTGTTACCGGGCTTATGGCCGGCCGGCGGTCGGATAGAAAGCTTATGATAGAGCAGATGGTTTTGGTGAACGAACGTTTCATGGCTCAGCACCCTGTGGCGGGGGATTCCATACGGATAAACGGTGTTCGTCCCTCTAATATTTGGACGCGCAGTGTGTATATGGAGGGACTGTTGGCTTTGAACGAAGTTGCTCCACAGTCTCGGTATGTGGAGTATGCCATGGATTGGGCTGTGGCGAATTTGTGGGGATTCCGCGGAGGTTCGCATACACGTAATGCCGACAACCAATGTTGCGCACAGGTGTATATTGATTTGTATCGTCTGCATGAAGATGCCCAGGTTTTGGGGAATACGGAACGTATGCTCAATAACGTGGTGAACAGTACGGAACGAGGGGATTGGTCGTGGATAGATGCCTTGCAAATGGCCATGCCCGTCTATGCCAAAATGGGCGTAGTCAAGCAGGACATTCGCTATTTCCGCACGATGAGGGAACTGTATGGCTATACGCGCGACTGTGCCGGACAGGTCGGACTGTTTAATACGATAGACGGTTTGTGGTGGCGTGATGCCGATTTTATTCCGCCTTATAAGGAGCCGAACGGGAAGAATTGCTACTGGAGCCGTGGAAATGGCTGGGTTATGGCGGCGTTGGCACGTACGATAGACGAGATGGAACGGGCGGAGGATTTGTTTGTCGGAGACGAGAAGAAGGAGATTGCGGACATCAAGAAATTGCTGACGGATGATTTCCTTGCCATGGCTTTCTCGGTGAAGAAATGCCAACGGAGCGATGGTTTCTGGAATTGCAGCCTGACCGATGAATTTCATTACGGAGGTCCGGAAACAACCGGTACCGCGCTGTTCCTATATGGTATGGCATGGGGAATGCGCAATGGGGTCTTGTCGGACGATGTTTTTGGAGAACCTGCATTAAAGGCATGGAATGCGTTGATGCACGACGCGGTTCATCCGGACGGATTTCTGGGATACGTGCAAGGGACCGGTAAAGAACCGAAAGACGGTCAGCCGGTAGGATATGACAGCAAGCCGGATTTCGAGGATTTTGCCATCGGTTGTTATTTGTTGGCCGGTGCCGAGATGATAAAGTTTTTAACTCAATAATATAATCGTTTTATTAACCTAATTTTCATGAACAAACATTATATTTGGGCATCGGCTTTTGCCATGCTCGCTTTGACTTACGGTGGGACTGTCTCTTATACACATCTCCGAGCCCACGAGACTCGACGTCATCTCG
>ENA-OYYG01000849-OYYG01000849.1-human-gut-metagenome-genome-assembly--contig:-NODE-849-length-11653-cov-5.648646_pt1 | contig 11653 bp, 8 predicted proteins | sample MGYA00244061_ERZ653444 | MGnify/ENA primary metagenome ERZ653444 (study PRJEB26926, sample SAMN06165059) | human gut metagenome | biome: ENVO:00009003; feature: ENVO:2100002; material: ENVO:00002003... | reverse complement strand
GACTAGTCGTCGGCAGCGTCAGATGTGTATAAGAGACAGGCAAAGAGCGATTCCGGAAATATTCAGGAGATTTTCGGACAGGACAACAAGATTGCGGTCTGTGATCCGGTATACCCGGTTTATGTGGATTCCAACGTTATGGCTGGAAGAACCGGTACTTACGACAAGGAGACCGGCACATGGAGCGATGTCATTTACATGCCATGTACAGCAGAAAATCATTTCGTACCGGAGTTTCCTAAGAAGACACCGGACATAATCTATCTGTGTCTGCCGAATAACCCGACCGGAACAACGCTTACAAAGGATCAGTTGCAGGAATGGGTGGACTATGCCAATAAAGTTGGCGCCGTAATCATTTATGATGCCGCTTATGAAGCTTATATCAGTGAGGACAATGTGGCACATTCCATTTATGAGTGCAAGGGTGCAAGAACCTGCGCCATTGAGCTGCACAGTTTCTCAAAGAATGCAGGATTTACCGGTGTTCGTCTTGGATATACCGTAGTTCCGAAGGATTTAAAGTGCGGGGAAGTTTCTTTGCACGACATGTGGGCAAGACGTCACGGAACCAAATTCAACGGTGCTCCGTACATTGTGCAGCGTGCCGGTGAGGCTGTATATTCTGAGGAAGGAAAAGCACAGTTAAAGGAGCAGGTTGCTTACTATATGAAGAATGCAAAGACCATTAAGGAAGGATTAAAGGATGCCGGATATACCGTATTTGGTGGTGTAAATGCACCATACATCTGGTTAAAGACTCCGGATCAGATGACTTCCTGGGAGTTCTTTGATTATCTGCTGGAGAATGCAAATGTTGTTGGTACTCCGGGATCCGGTTTTGGACCAAGCGGAGAAGGATATTTCCGACTGACTGCATTTGGAAATTATGAAAACACCGTAAAGGCACTGGAGCGTATCAAAGCTCTGTAAAAGAGGGAATATGCGTATGAATCATAACATGAAAAAAAGAGGTCTGGCATTGCTGCTGGCATGCTGCTGTGTTTTTACAGCGGCACCGGTGGCGGTAAAAGCGGACAATGTATCCATTTCCACCAATCAGACACCGACCGGCACATACAGCAGCTACACCAAAGCAGAGGTGCTGAAGTCAGATACGGTGGTGTATGATACGCTGTCTACTTCCAATAATGTTCACTTTTATAAGTATACTGCGGAAAAAGGCGGATATTTTACTGTAAATCTTGCACAGACAAGCGGAAAAGGAAAGTGGAATTTTTCCGTATATGATGCGGACAATGGAAATCAGGAACTGGAAACAAAACCTCTGGCATCCAATTATACATCCAGAATTTATAACCTCAGACCGGGCAAAAGCGTATATATCAAAGTTGAGCGTGTGAAATCTATGGATATTACCATTTTAGATTATCAGCTGACACAGGATTATCAGTATTCCCTTCAGGTGAAAACAACGGAGAGTGCACAGTGGGAACAGGAAGACAACGATACACCGGCGGCAGCGACAAGTCTGCAGAACGGCACCTGGATCAATGGAAGTTCCTACAAAGCTTCGGATGTGGACTGGTATGAGTATACCATTCCGGAAAACGGATATTTCACATATGATTTTCAGGGGGAGGGATCTTCCGCACTCTGGAATCTGTATCTGTATGATGAAAATATGAATGAACTGCAGAAAGATACCAATACAAGAACCGTATCCTCCGGTAAATATGTCCTTCCGGTGGGAGCAAAAGTGTATGTGAAAGTCACCTGCTACGGCGTTGGAAACCAGTACAAGATCCGTTCCAATTACTATGCAACGGAAGGCTGGGAAAAGGAATCCAACGATACCATGGCACTTGCCACGGATCTTACCGCCGGAAAGACACTGCATGGAAGTATCAACAGCAAAAAAGATGTGGATTACTACCGCTACGTTGCCATGGGCAGTGGATATTTCAATTTCAAATTTACAAATGCGGACGGTGGAAACAATCAGTACTGGAAACTTTCCGTATATGATGAGAAAAAGAAGCTGCTTCAGACCGTGGAAACAGAGGATGATCTGCAGATTTCCACTGCAAAGCTCGGTTTCCGGAAAGGCAAAGAGATTTACCTGAAGGTAGAACGGAATATCAATGATTATGCGTGCGGACACGAATACACGGTGACAGTCAATCAGTACAAGGCTGATAACTGGGAACAGGAATACAATGATTCTTTTGCCACAGCTACAACTGTAAAAAAGAATAAGACCTGTAGTGCGAATAATTATGCGGTAAAGGATAAAGATTATTTTGTATATAAGGCTGCAAAGAAGGGAAAGGTGACCATGCAGGTAAGCCTTCCGGACAGCGGATACTGGAATGTGTGTGTATATAATCAGAAAAAGAAGCTGGTCAAACAGGAAGATTATGCACAGACCGGACAGAAGTTTACCGTAAAAGCTGCAAAGGGGCAGAAACTCTATGTGATGGTGAAGGCCAGAACAAAATCTGCCGTTGGAAAGACCTATCGTGTCACTGTGAAACAAAAATAAAGCAAACTATAAAGATTCTGTGAAAAGAACCGATATCTATAGTAGATACCAACATAGTTTAACCGGAAACAAATGGAATTGACCGGTAGAATTCAAGGAGGATGAGAGTATGGGTGTAAACACAACAGGTTTGTTAAACACGCAGACAGAGGTATACGCATCCTATAAAAACGATGCGGTGACCAAAAATGAGACGGCTGCAAAGAAGGACTCCACGGCAAAGACGGAAGAAAAAAATGAGAGCGGTGTAGTCTATGATAAATCAGACAGCAGCAAGGACAATAAGAAAGCAACCTATTCGATTAATAAGATGAGCGCTGAGGATCGTGCAGCACTCGTACAGCAGATGAAAGCGGATACACAGTCCAGACAGCAGCAGCTGATCAGCATCGTGCAGAAAATGATGACCGGTCAGGCAGCTACTTCTTCTGTTGCAAACGGAACAAACAGCGATGATATATGGAAGTTCCTTGCAAAAGGGGATTTCACGGTTGATGCAGCAACAAAGGCACAGGCGCAGAAGGATATCTCCGAAGATGGCTATTACGGAGTAAAGCAGACATCAGAGAGATTATTTGATTTTGCAAGTGCCCTTGCCGGAGATGATGTGGAAAAGATGAAGAAGATGCAGACTGCCATGCAGAAGGGATTCAAGCAGGCAACCGGTGCATGGGGCAAAGACCTTCCGGACATCTGCCAGAAGACACTGGATGCTGCAAATCAGAAGTTTGAGGATTATTATAAGTCCAAAGAGAGCACAACAAAGACCGAAGGCTGAAAACAGACGGTTTCAGCCCGGTGATTGTTTACAAAAGAAGGGAAAAAATACCGGAAAAAGAGGTATTTTTTCCCTTCTTTTTCCGTTTCTGATGGTACTGCAATGATTGAAGAAATGATGCAGAAGTGGTATGATAAGGCATTATAGAGAGACAGAAAAAGGAGACCTGATGATTATGAAATATAATTTTGATAAAATACCAAACCGCAGAGGCACAAATTCCCTCAAGTGGGATGTGGATCGCAAAGAGCTCCCGATGTGGGTGGCGGATATGGATTTTGAGACGGTGCCGGAAGTGCAGGAGGCACTGGTACAGCGCGTGGCGCACGGGGTATATGGATATTCTGTCATCCCGGACGAATGGGCGGACAGCTATGTAAACTGGTGGGAAAAGCGTCATCATTTTCGGATGGACCCAAAGAAGCTGATCTTTACAACGGGAGTAATCCCTGCACTTTCTTCTGCTGTCCGAAAACTGACGACTCCGGCAGAAAATGTGCTGATTCAGACACCTGTCTATAATAATTTCTTCAATTCCATTCGTAATAACGGAAGAAATGTCGTGGAAAACGAACTGCTTTATGATGGTAAAGAATATCGTGTAGACTGGGAAAAACTTGAACAGCAGCTGGCAGATCCGCAGACGACGCTTATGATTTTGTGTAATCCGCAGAATCCGGCAGGAAACATCTGGGATTATGAGACGCTGGCGCGGATCGGGGCATTATGTAAGCAGTATGATGTCATTGTTGTCTCGGATGAAATTCACTGTGATCTGACAAAACCCGGTACAGAATACATTCCGTTTGCCTCTGTGGATGATACCTGCAGGGACATCAGTGTTACCTGCATTGCGCCGACAAAGACATTTAATCTGGCAGGGCTGCAGACGGCTGCCGTCTATGCAGAAAACTCGATTCTGCATCACAGAATGTGGAGACAGCTCAATACCGACGAAGTAGCAGAACCGAATGCTTTTGCAATTCAGGCAGCGATTGCCGCTTTCCAATATGGGGAAGAATGGCTTGATGAACTGCGGGAATATGTGGAAAAGAACAAGCAGTATGTGACGGAATTTCTGCAGGAGAAAATTCCACTCATCCATCCGGTTGCAGGAGATGCTACTTACCTCATGTGGCTGGACTGCCGCAAAATCACGGAGAGTGGCCGGCAGTTTGTAAAATTTATCCGCAAAACCAGCGGTCTGTATGTCAGCGGAGGCAATCAGTATGGCAGGGGAGGCGAAGGATTTTTGCGCGTGAATGTGGCTACCTCCAAGCTGGTTGTTGAAGATGGAATGCAGCGTCTGTATGAGAGCGTTGATGCATGGCTGAAAGAAGAAAAGATATCAAAATAAGAATAATTCCTGATTTTAAGCAAACCTTAAAGGTTTGCCCCATTGGAAATTAAGAAAAAAACCGCTACAATGTATCTATGATTAATCATGAATACGAGGTGGCGGTTTTTTTATGTATAATGTTTTAGTTTGTGACGATGAAAAGGATATTGTTTCTGCTTTGCAGATTTATTTAAAAAGTGAAGGATACCAGGTGTTTTCGGCTTATAACGGAAAGGAAGCCTTAAAAATTATAAACCGGGAGGATATCCAGCTGGTTCTGATGGATATTATGATGCCGGAAATGGACGGGATAGAAGCGATGTGCAAAATCCGTGAAATTTCCAATGTTCCGGTGATCTTACTGACGGCCAAAAGTGAGGATACCGATAAGGTACTCGGACTTACCGTGGGCGCGGATGATTATGTGACGAAACCATTCAATCCGGTGGAACTGCAGGCGAGAGTGAAATCCCAGATCCGGCGGTATATGCTGCTTGGAAGCGGACAGAAGGTGAGGACAAAACTGTCCGCCGGCGGCATCGAGCTGGATGATAAATTAAAGGAAGTCACTCTGGACGGAGAACCTGTCAGTCTGACCAGAACAGAGTACGATATTTTAAAACTTCTGATGGAACATCCGGGGGAAGTATATTCACCGAAACAGATTTATGAGGCCGTGTGGAAGGGCAGCCCGTGCGGTGTCGAAAACACGGTAGCAGTACATATCCGTCACCTTCGGGAAAAACTCGAATATAATCCTGCGGAGCCACGTTATTTAAAAGTTGTGTGGGGACGGGGATACAAGATGGAGGATGTAGAAAATGAATGAGAAAAAGGATAAAAAATCCAAAAAGCCGGAATATGTGTCCAAAAACTGGAAATCATCGCAGGGCATCAGATTACTGGCTATGGTACTTGCGATTGTAAGTGGATTTTTGGTGGGCGTGACCAGTGTGGTGACAGTTACATTAGGCATGAACAGTGATTTGCAGGGCTCACAGAAAGACATTGAAAAAACACTGGATACGGAGCTGCTTAGAAGCTATGCGTATTGGATGGGGGATGCGGTTACCGGCATTTCAAAAGAACAGGACGAAGCAGATGCCCTGAAAAAATTTGATGACGGAAATATCGTTTATTCACTTGTAAAAAACAAGCCGAATGGAAAAGAAACCGAACTTGTCTGTGGAAATTACACGGGTACCTCTTTAAATAAGGAAACCGCACTTGCCTGGCTGAAATTTACAGATGAAAATGAGTTTCATACCAATGATCGTTCTTTCTGGGATATGCTGCTTGGAAGAAACAGGGGACAGTACATGCAAAAAGTCAAGCATTATACGCAGGTGGATCATTTTATCTATGATAATGGTGTGATTTATTGTTATGCGGGCGATACCCTGTTTCGGATCAATTCCTTTTCTTTTTACGCGGTTCCAGAGGAGTCGGATCTTGAACCGTATGTGGAATATACTTACCGGGAATCGGACGATGGTGGCAGATATTGCGCGGAAAATGGAGAACAGCTGAAAAAAGGTAAGCTCGAACCGTATTTAAAATCATCCGAGCTGCGGTTTGATTTTGATGGGTTAGAGGCAGGTTACTTATGGTCAAAAAAGGATGGGATTTACCCGATCCGGCAGGAATCCATTGCGGATACCTATGCGAAAGCAAAGGTATTCCAGTGGCAGGATTTTTCATTTGCATACGAAGATCAACAGGGGCGTATTTATTATAATCCACATCAGGAGAAAGAAGCAACGGAATATACGCTTTATCTTACGGTAGCGGATTCCCTGAAGGGAAGCACTGCTACGGTATCCTCTTTGTTTTCACCGGAAGTCGGAGGTGAAACCCATATTGTGATTGATTCCGGGAAAACACAGTTTTTCCAGAAAGCACACACACTTGCAGGCGTTGTGGTACAGGTGCGGGAAATTTCGGGATTGTGGTTGCTTTTGAGTGTTCTTGTGTGGGTGTTTTCTCTTGGCATTCTATTTGCATCGGCAGGATGGAAACGTGGTTCTGATACGGTACAGATTCGATGGATTGACCGTATACCATTTGGTATTTATACAGGAATCTCAGGACTTGCGTTTTTGGGCTGCGGTATGGTATGCCTTTATATGGGAGATCTGCTTATGCAAAATGCAGGAATCGTATTCTGTATTTCATTTTTTACAATTGCGTTTGCATTGGCAGAACTGATTGTGTATGAATATGTGATCAGTATCATTGTAAGAATCCGTGCAGGAAAATTCTGGCATTATACGCTTTTGCGTCTGCTTTTAAACCCGTTTCGCCGGATAAAAAGAGAACTGCATGAAATCAGACTGGCGCTTTTGACCAATCTGTCTATGACGGTAAAAGTCACAGCTGTATTTCTTGTGGTCTTCCTCATAGAAGCATTTCTTTTACTGTGTGCCGGAGCGGATGGCGGAATTATCATGGTCTATCTCCTCTGGAAAGTTGTGGAATACGGCGTACTGTTAAAGATTGTGGTGCAGTTTCGACAGATATTCGACGGAGGGGAACGGATTGCAAAAGGTGATTATTCGCATCCGATCCATACAGAAAAAATGATGTATGAGCTGCGCACACATGCGGAAAATTTAAATAATGTACAGACCGGAGTTGCAGCGGCGGTAGAAGAAAAAATGAAGAGTGAGCGGTTTCGTACCGAACTGATCACCAATGTCTCCCATGATATTAAAACACCGCTTACTTCCATTATCAACTATGTGGATCTGATCAAAAAGGAGCCGACAGAGAGTGAAACAATGCGGGAGTACATTGAGGTGCTTGACCGACAGTCCAACCGTCTGAAAAAACTGATTGAGGATCTGATGGAGGCATCCAAAGCATCTACTGGAAATCTTCCGGTGAATCCGGAAGTATGTGATGCAACGGTCGTTCTGACACAGATTGTCGGGGAATTTTCAGAAAAGGCAGAGGCAAATCAGCTGGAGATGGTTGTAGAATGTCCGCAACCACCCGTTGAAATCTATGTGGATGGCAGACATTTGTGGCGGATCATTGACAACCTGATGGGAAATATATGTAAGTATGCACAGCCGGGAACACGTGTGTATATTACGTTGGAAAAATTTCACGGAATGGTGATTATGACCTTCCGCAATATTTCGAAGGATCGACTGAAAATGACCAGCGAGGAACTTTTCGGAAGATTTGTCCGTGGAGACAGTTCCCGGAATACGGAAGGACACGGACTGGGGCTTTCTATCGCAAAAAGCCTGACCGAGCTGATGCATGGAAATCTTGCGGTGCAGATGGACGGCGATCTGTTTAAAGTAATTCTCAGTTTTGAGGAATATCAGGAGGATAAGAAGCAGTAAAGACCAAAAACTCCTCGGTTGTATTTCTATATGCCATATGCTATAATGTGGGACGTCTAAATACAGAATATAAACGGAGGACAAATCTGTGAAAATAATAATCGCCGGTGATGGCAAGGTCGGACTCACGCTGACGCAGAAACTTGCTGCGGCAGGACACGACCTGACTTTGATCGATTCGAACCAGCGTGTGCTGGATTCGAGTGTGGAGCGTTACGATGTTATGGGGGTACAGGGAAACTGTGCCTCCATGCGCGTGTTGGAGAGTGCGGATGTGAAAAAGGCGGATCTGCTCATTGCAGCCACCAGTTCGGATGAAGTCAATCTGCTCTGTGGTATGACTGCCCATGGTCTGAATCCGAGAATTCACACCATTGCAAGAATCCGTAATCCCGAATACGGCAAGCAGATTTTTACCATGCGGGATGTCTATTCCCTTTCGCTTATGGTGAATCCGGAAAAACAGGCGGCGCGCGAGATTGAACGGCTGATCCGCTATCCGGGCTTCCTGCAGAGGGAAACATTTGCAAAAAGCCGTGTGGAAATCGTGGAGCTGCGGATTCAAAAAGGAAGTAAACTCTGCGATGTGGCACTGATGAATCTGGAAAATGTTGTCAAATGCAAGGTGCTTGTCTGCGCAGTGAGCCGCGGAGGGGTTGTGGAGATTCCATCCGGACATTTTATTCTCCGGGAGGGGGATCATCTGTTTATTACGGCAACTGCTGAGATGCTGACACAGCTTCTGCGCAATCTTGGCATTATCACGCACAAGGCAAAGCGTGTAATTATCTGCGGTGGCGGAAGAATCGGTTATTATCTGTCGACCTGGCTGGCAAAAGAAGGTGTCAGTGTGCTGCTGATTGAGCAGGATGAAGCGCGCTGTGAAGAATTATCCGGCAAACTTCCACCGGAAGTATGTATCATACACGGGGATGCCAGCAGTCAGTTTCTGCTTGAAAGTGAAGGCATCCATGATTGTGACGCCGTTGTAACCATGACCGGCATGGATGAAATGAATATGATTATTTCGCTGTATGCGCAGACCTGTGGAGTGCCACAGGTGATCACGAAAGTCGGTCATATGGAAAATAACAGTATGCAGGACAGTCTGGGACTTGGCAGTGTGATCTGCCCGAAAGAACTCTGCTGCAATACGATTGTCCGTTATGTCCGTGCCATGCAGAATACAACAGGTGCAGCACTGACACTGCACAATATTGCAGAAGGACAGGCAGAGGCATTGGAGTTTGTCGTAGATGCCGACACAAAACATATCGGGGAACCATTGCGTAATATCCGCCTGAAACGCAATATACTGATCGCATGTATCAGCCATGGAAGTAAAACGGAGATTCCAAACGGAGATTCCATGTATGAGGCTGGAAATTCCGTGATTATCGTTGCAAAGGGCGGGATGACACTTTTGCAGCTGAATGATATTTTCGAGTGAGGATGCTATGAATTATAAAATGATGGGAAAATTTCTTTCCCAGATCTTAATTGTGGAAGCAGGGTTTATGGTTCCGGCACTTTTGATCAGTCTGTATACCGGAAGCCGGGCAGCAGTTTATGGGTTTGGGCTGTCCATTTTGATCACTGCCGGAGTTGGTGCCTTAATGTATTATTTTTGCAGAAATTCCACCCGTCGTTTTTTTGCGAGGGAAGGGATGGTCTGCGTAGCCGGAAGCTGGATTGCAATCAGTTTTTTCGGGTGTCTGCCATTTGTTTTTTCCAGGGAAATTCCAAACTTTGTCGATGCCCTGTTTGAAATTGTATCGGGATTTACAACCACAGGTTCTTCGATTTTGGGAGATGTGGAAGCACTTTCTCCCGGAATTATGTACTGGCGGAGTTTCAGCCACTGGCTGGGCGGCATGGGGGTACTTGTATTTCTTCTGGCACTTTCTCCGAACGGAGAGAGAGGCAAAGGGTATACCATGCATCTGCTGCGTGCGGAGAGTCCGGGACCGAATGTGAACAAGCTGGTGCCGAAAATGCGTACAACAGCAAGAATTTTGTACGTCATATACATGGTGCTGACATTCATCAATTTCCTGTTTCTCCTGTTGGGAAAAATGCCGGTTTTTGATGCCGTATGTACCGCTTTTGGAACGGCCGGCACAGGTGGATTCGGAATCCAAAATGACAGTATTGCAGGATACAGCCCATATATACAGAATGTATGTACGGTCTTCATGTTTTTGTTTGGAATCAACTTCAGCTGTTATTATCTGCTTTTAGTCCGGCATGTAAAGGAAGTGCTCAAAGATCAGGAACTGCGGCTGTATATCATCATATTTGTGGTCAGTATTCTTTTAATTACGTTCAATGTCCGGGGACTGTACGGCTCCTGGGAAGAGACGATCCGCCATGCGGCATTTCAGGTTTCCTCTATCATGACGACGACCGGGTTTGCAAGCACGGACTTTGATTTGTGGCCCGGATTTTCGAAAGCACTGTTGCTGTGCCTGATGTTTGTCGGTGCCTGTGCAGGCAGTACGGCAGGAGGGCTTAAGATGGGAAGACTTCTTCTGATTCTGAAAAACCTGCGCAGAAATATCCGCAGAATTTTAAGCCCGCAGCGTGTGGAAGTTGTGCGCATGAATGGAAACCGGATCGGGGAGGATGTATTAAATAATACAAATACCTATCTGGCGGCTTACGGTGTGATTTTAGTCGGAAGTTTTCTTTTGATTTCTATTGATGGACTGTCCATGACAACAAATGTGTCTGCGGTTGCTGCGTGCTTTAACAATATCGGACCGGGATTTGATGTGGTGGGACCTACCTGTAATTTTTCGGTGTATTCCTGGTTTTCCAAACTTGTGCTGATTTTTGACATGCTGGCCGGAAGACTGGAAATTTTCCCGATGCTTGTTCTCTTTTCAAGAAGTACCTGGAGACATAAATAATTGAATGGATTTCTCAATTATTTTATGATAAAATAGTAGGGTGCTTTTACACAACAATAAAATATGGAGGAGAGAACATGTTAGAGAAAATGTTTAAGCTCAAAGAGAATAATACCACAGCGAAAACAGAAGTGATCGCCGGTATTACGACGTTTATGACCATGGCGTATATCCTGGCTGTAAACCCGAACCTGCTTTCACAGGCAGGAATGGACCCGACAGCAGTGCTGATCGCAACCTGTCTGGCATCCTTTATCGGTACGTTTGCAATGGCACTCCTTGCAAATTATCCGTTTGCACTTGCACCGGGTATGGGACTGAATGCATACTTTGCATTTACCGTATGCGGAAATATGGGATATTCCTGGAAAGTAGCCCTGATGGCAGTATTCTTCGAAGGTATTATCTTTATTATCCTTTCTCTTACCAATGTGCGCGAGGCAATTTTCAATGCCATTCCGACCACATTAAAGAAAGGTGTGAGCGCCGGCATTGGTCTGTTTATCGCGTTTATCGGATTGCAGGGTGGACATATCGTTGTAAACAACGATTCCACATTGTTATCTTATGTAAATTTCAGAGATAACTGGCATACCGAAGGAATCTGTGCAGTACTTGCACTGATCGGTCTGCTTCTTACTGCAATTTTATACATCAAAAAAGTCAAGGGATCTATTCTGATCGGTATTCTGGCTACCTGGATTCTTGGAATGATCTGTCACTGTCTCTTATACACATCTGACGCTGCCGACGAATAGTCGA
>ENA-OYYG01000842-OYYG01000842.1-human-gut-metagenome-genome-assembly--contig:-NODE-842-length-11740-cov-4.210441_pt1 | contig 11740 bp, 10 predicted proteins | sample MGYA00244061_ERZ653444 | MGnify/ENA primary metagenome ERZ653444 (study PRJEB26926, sample SAMN06165059) | human gut metagenome | biome: ENVO:00009003; feature: ENVO:2100002; material: ENVO:00002003... | reverse complement strand
GCTCGGAGATGTGTATAAGAGACAGGTCATGAAAGAGTCGCGTTCACTGAACGTATTCTTCGGTGTGCTGATTTTCGTCGTATTCTGGTTGTTTGTCTCCCAAATACTGGAAATGAAACTTTTGGGTTCCATTCTCGACAAGCTGGTCAGCGTCGGTACACTGGCACTGATTATCCTGTTCCAAGAAGAAATCCGCAACTTCTTTTTCACGATCGGTACACACCGGCAAGTGGAAAGTCTCCTCAAACTCATCCGGCGCAACAAGAAAGACAATAAAAAAACAAACAAGGACGACATCATGCCCATCGTCATGGCCTGCATGAGTATGAGCAAACAAAAGGTCGGGGCATTGATTGTCATCGAACGCAACTTGCCCCTCAACGATATCATACGTTCCGGCGAACTCATCGATGCCAACATCAATCAACGGCTTATCGAGAACATCTTTTTCAAAAACAGTCCGCTGCATGACGGTGCCATGATTATCAGCAAAAAGCGCATCAAAGCAGCAGGCTGCATCCTGCCTGTATCCCACAGCATGGACATCCCGAAAGAATTAGGCCTGCGCCACCGTGCCGCCAAAGGCATATCGCAGGAAACCGATGCCCTGGCCGTCATCGTTTCCGAAGAAACCGGCAATATCTCCGTAGCCTACAAAGACACATTCCATCTCCGCCTGTCTGCAGAAGAGCTGGAACGTTTTCTCACGGAAGACCGACTATAATCAATTCATCATCAAACTTAGATAAGGAGCGTCCCCTTCCAAGAACATATCCGGCAACTCCCGAATATGTACGTTACGACAAATCCCACCGCTCTCCGAGCAACAACATTCATTTCGTCCTTCTTTCCGGCACAATCCTTTTTCCCACACGTAAACTCCGTTATTCTCCGTGATATCCTCATCTCCTACAACACGTATCCGACCGGCCGTATCCGTATGTTGCCGCGCATACAACTGCAAGACCTCATACGCATGTATCACACGCAACTGCACCCGGCTTTTCTGACGAATCATTGCGACATTCCCGGCAAAGCCGAATGCCTCCCGCACCTGCTTATACAGAATATTTTCTACAACTGCCGAAACGGAAAAACACTCCAAAACCCATAGTTTATCTTCACGCGGAACGGCCCAAATCAGCCCGACACACCGTTCGTCTTCACGCGCCACCACGACACAACCGTTCCCAAGGAACAAATCTGCACATACAGTATACAAGTCTGCCTCATCATGCAACACAGCATAAGGAACACGACGTAGAAAAGCATCCAAATAAGACTGCAAATCCCCCAACACTGGTTCAACTTCATGCATAGTGGTATAAACTTCACATACCACTTTATCGGTATCGTATGATGCTTCCCACTCCGGCAATGCCACCTCTAGGCAAGTATAATAACCAAAACGATGGTAAAAAGCAAACAAACCTTCATCAGCCGGAATCAAAAGACTGAATAAACACCCGTCGGCATACATTTTACGGTGAGCCTGCCCCATCAGTTCCGTCATCAGCCCCTTGCCCCGGCATTCCGGCTGCGTACAAACCCCTGAAACATAAGCCACAGAGACATCCTCGCCTCCGAACATCATCCGGTATGGCAAACGTTGCAAAGCCGCAACCACACGCCCGTCCCTTACGAGGCAACTGTTCCTTTCAGGCGTATATTTCCGGGTAAAATAAAGTTTCATAAACTCTTCCGTATCGCCGAAACACAAGCTCCACAATGCACGGGTCTGCCATTTTATCAAATGCTGTTCCGGTGTCAGCCCACACTCTTCAATCTCTGCCTTCACCGTACAAGACGACCACACACTGTATTTCATCAGCAACATCTCCGGTTGATAAGACAGTTTAGCCTTACGCAAGCCCTCCACTCCCAAGTCTTCTTCCCGATTCACATATTGATATTGTTCCGGCAACCGTGAAACGAACTCCTTATTGATGGCCGTATAAGCCCCCTCAAACTCCACATCGGCTTTTTCCACGCACACGTCAAAGGTATCACGACAAATCGGAGCCCCGTAAGTAAATGCCACGACCTGTTCCCCAACCAGCAATACACCTCCCCTCAGGTCCAGTTCTTCCCGATGCGCCAATGCACGTTGAATGGCTTCCGACTCCGCGGCCACCGCCCTTTTCTCCGCTTCGTCCTGACGCGACTCCACCCAACGGCGAGTCAAATCCAGGCAAGCCGGGACCCATTCGTCCGTCAATTCCTCATAACGATAATCCGGATACAAGGCTTTAAAACGATTCACATGATTACGTTTGGCCTGCAACTTTTTACCGGACAACGCAGCCAACGACTCGCGTAAATAGATATAATCCGCATGGTCCCGGTTGGCATTCACACGGCAGTCTTCCCCCATGCACTCTTCCACCTGCGGCATCAAATCCTCGCAAACGCCTAACAGCAAAAGAGGATGAGACAACCGACACGCATCTTCTTTCAAAATCTGTAGGATGGCACACCAATCTCCCTCACCCACAGGCATAAGATAAGCCAAATGTCCATCCGCATAAAAACGAAACACCAGAAAACCGCCCCACTCCGCCACTTCCGTGCGATAAAGCATTCTCCAAGCATAAAGATTGGCAAAAGACAAATCACAGTTGCGACGACCTGCGTTTTCAGTATATTTCCACACAAGCGAACGGTCTGCTAAAGATAAAGGATGAAAATCAAGGGACATAAAATATTTTTTTGATACCAAAGTAACATAAAAATTATGAGAGGAACACCATTCCGGAATATAAAAAAATAAAATAGGAATCATACGGTTATTCGGTCAAAAAGCAGTAATTTTGCACAATCCTACTAATTGCAATGTAGAGTTATCAATTTAAAGATTTTAAATATGGACTTAATCAAAGAGATTGTCTCACGCGCTCAAGCTAACAAACAGCGCATTGTTCTTCCTGAAGGTACGGAAGAGCGCACATTAAAGGCTGCCAACCAGATTCTTACCGATGAGGTGGCCGACTTGATTTTATTAGGAAACCGTTCAGAAATAGAAGAAGCGGCAAAAAAATGGGGATTGGGAAACATATCCAAGGCTACTATCATAGACCCGGCTACCAGCCCGAAAAAAGAAGAATATGCCCAATTGCTTTTCGAATTGCGTAAGAAAAAAGGCATGACGATAGAAGAAGCCCACCAAAAAGTGCAGGATCCCTTGTTCTACGGTTGCCTGATGATTAAGGCCGGCGATGCCGACGGACAGTTGGCCGGCGCACGTAACACGACCGGCAACGTATTGCGTCCTGCCCTGCAAATCATCAAGACAGCCCCGGGCATCACCTGCGTTTCCGGAGCAATGTTGCTGCTCACTAAAGCTCCCAACTACGGAAAGAATGGCATTTTGGTTATGGGCGACGTAGCCGTCACCCCTGTACCCGATGCAGGACAGTTGGCTCAGATTGCCGTTTGTACCGCCCGCACAGCCAAAGCCGTGGCCGGAATCGACCCAAAGGTCGCTATGCTGAGCTTCTCCACCAAAGGTTCTGCGAAACACGAAGTCGTAGACAAAGTAGTGGAAGCTACCAAGCTGGCACGCGAAATGGCTCCGGGTCTCAGCATCGACGGCGAACTCCAGGCTGATGCCGCACTTGTACCGAGCGTAGGCGAAAGCAAAGCCCCGGGTTCCGAAATCGCCGGACATGCCAACGTTCTGATTGTTCCCAATCTTGAAGTCGGCAACATCTCCTATAAATTGGTACAACGTCTGGGACATGCCGAAGCCATCGGCCCTATCCTCCAAGGCATAGCACGTCCGGTCAACGACCTTTCCCGAGGATGCTCCATCGAGGACGTTTACACCATGGTAGCCGTCACGGCCAACCAAGCTATTGCGGCAAAAGAACAAAAATAAACGAAAGCTTTAAAATTACACCTATTATATAATATGAAGATTTTAGTATTAAACTGCGGAAGTTCCTCCATCAAATATAAATTATACGACATGGCCGACCATTCCGTCATGGCACAGGGCGGTATAGAAAAAATAGGTCTGCCCGGTTCTTTCCTGAAAATGACTTTGCCGGACGGGACGAAGAAAATCATCGAGGAAAACATCCCCGAACATACCAAAGGCGTACAATTCATCTTCCACATCCTGACCGACCCGGAACTCGGTGCATTGAAATCGCTGGAAGAGCTTGGCGCCGTAGGACACCGTATGGTACACGGCGGGGAAAAGTTCAACCAAAGCGTGTTGCTCACTCCCGAAGTGTTGGAAGCCTTCACAGCCTGCAACGACTTGGCCCCGCTACATAATCCCGCCAACCTGAAAGGCGTAAATGCCGTATCGGCCCTTCTGCCTTCGATTCCCCAAGTGGGCGTATTCGACACAGCCTTCCATCAGACGATGCCCGACTATGCCTATATGTATGCCCTGCCCTACGAGATGTATGAAAAATACGGCATCCGCCGTTACGGCTTCCATGGCACGTCCCACCGTTATGTATCCCAACGTGTCTGCGAATACCTTGACGTAGACCCTGCCGGCAAACGCATCATCACTTGCCATGTGGGCAATGGCGGTTCCATTTCGGCCGTAAAAGACGGCAAATGTATCGACACCTCCATGGGACTGACTCCGCTGGAAGGCCTGATGATGGGTACCCGTTCCGGTGATGTAGACGGCGGCGCAGTAACCTTTATCATGGACAAGGAAGGGCTTGCTCCTTCTGAAATGTCCAACCTCCTGAACAAAAAATCCGGCGTGGCCGGTGTCACGGGAGTTTCTTCGGACATGCGTGAGGTGATTGCCGCAGCCCACGAAGGCAACCAACGCTGCCGCTTGGCTCTCGACATGTACGCCTACCGCGTGAAAAAATATATCGGTGCTTACGCTGCGGCCATGAACGGGGTGGACATCATCCTCTTCACCGGAGGCGTGGGAGAAAACCAGGCCGACATGCGCGAAGCTTTCTGCAACGGTCTGGACTATCTGGGCGTATCGCTCGACAAAGCCAAAAACAATACCGTACGTGGCGACGAAGCCATCATCTCCACACCGGACAGCAAAGTGACGGTATGCGTCATCCCGACCGATGAGGAACTGATGATTGCCAAAGACACCATGGCACTGGTATGAACTTCGCCTTCTTCCTTCACTATCTGAAGGAAAATACCCATGCAATGGAAAATGTTTCTAACTCTATACAGGGTGCGGGATTACTTCCGCACCCTTTTTATATCGGTCTGCCGGAAAGATTCTGCGTCAAGGAGACGGCACAATATAATTTTTTCCCGAAAACACTTGCAAGTCACTTATTTTTCAAATACTTTTGGTGATGAACCTCGGGAAGGTAAGCCTTACAAAGGACAACACGTCCAATAACCGAAAACATAACGAATATGAAAAAAAGAACATTCTTCATATCTTTATTCAGTACGGCAATACTTGGCATTGCGGGATACATTGGATATAAAACTTCCCAAACGGACACGGCCACAAACGAAAGTCACCTATCCTTAAATGTAATCAACAAAGACAAACCCGTTAATGTGGAATTGCGTGACATAGTCGACAGCATCCAATATACAGTGTTAGAATCATCCGGTTCTTGCATGTTAGGAGAAATAGTGAGGGTCAAGAAAACGGAGGGGTACTATTTTGTAAGAGACGATTTCGGACTATACGCATTTGATGAAGAGGGACACTTTATAGACGAAATAAGCCAAAAAGGAAATGGAAACAAGGAGTACGTCCACTTGGAAAATTTCTATATCGACGAACAACAAAAGGCAATCAGACTTATCTGCAACCCATCCCCAAAAATCATGTTTTTCAGCTATGACGGCGAATATCTATCCACCGTCCGATTGCCGGAAGAAGACGGCGGAATACATTCCATAATGAAAAGCCCCGACCAGGATTTACTGGCATACTATCCTATGCCTAATGATTATATTAAAATCGAACATGAATATAAAAAAGTGGAAATCAAAGGCAACAGACTAAAAACGTTTCCCCTGCTTGCCATGAAAGACCTGACGACAAAAGATATCTACTATACGTTTTCAGCCTGCCCCATGGCCATCTATAAAGACACCTGTTATCTATTATCCGTCCTCTCGCACAATCTGTACGCTTACAAAAATGGAGAAATAAAACATGCCTACCAATTTGATTGGGCCAAGCAACTTCCAAGCACAAAGTTCCTAAAAGAATGCAGGAATGAAAACTTTTATGACTTAAAAGAAAAAATACAGGAATCGGGCATGAGCATCGGATTCACTGGCATACAGGCAAACAAAGAGTACATGTTTATCTCCGTCAACAATGAAAACACACTGATATGGGATGGCAGGCAAAGTGTCTTGATACATAACACTTATGACAGCGAGAGAAATTTCCACTTTCCCAATATCGCATTGACCGGAGGATGCTCAGATGAAAACATCGGCTTTTATAATGCTGATATTTTATGCCAACAGAAAAAGCAATTACCCACACGAAGCCAAACTTTCAACCGGATAGTCCAATCCATTAAAGAAGAGGACAACCCGGTTCTCTACCGGTTCATATTCAAAAAGGACCTAATAAACCATATAAGCATGAAATATAAACTACAATAGCCATCGTCCTATGAAAATCAGCTTGAACCAACGAACGGGATTCTTCTTGCTGAATCCCATATAATCCCACCAGACCATGGCAAAATACCTCAGCACTTTATTATATATAGGCGTATTTCTCTCTTCTTGCCAAAAAGAAGCACCTATACGGCAAATCACCGGATTCGACTCGCCGCCCGCCATAAACGGGCAAGGGCTTACCGCTGATTCATTTTACGTCGTGCTTTTAGAGAGTAAAAACAACGTCATCATAAGCGACATCCGTAAAATAGATTTCGTAGACTCATCAATAGTCATCCTTTCTTCCGAAGGCGTTTTTTCTTTCAATAGGCAAGGACAATATTTATGTCAATACGGAGAAAGGGGTAACGGCTCAGGAGAATACCATACATTGACTTCCATGTGGGTTGACGAGCAAAAACATATTCGTATCATAGACGGAGCCAGAAACAGAATACTGACCTTTAATACTGATGGACAGTTGTTGGACACACAAACCTATTCCTCGTCGACTTTCGACCTGCTAAACGATTGCGAACCCATTGACAACAATCATCTTTTTTGTTCAAACCATATCTATAATGACTTAAACACCATCTATTCGACTTTCGACTTACAGAGAAAAGAAAGTCACCCCCTTCACCGATTTGCAGGAAAAACGGCAAACACGCAAGAATATACAGGGCGACATGCCTTCACACTGCAAAAAGACACCGTCTTCTGTGTTTCCCCTTTCAGCCCGGACATATATTATTGGACTGAAGGAAAAAACGACATACGCCCTTATCTTTCGATTATGACAGAACAAGAAATATTGTCTGAAAAAGAACAAACCTCCATCGAAGATTTTGGCATAACGCGTTACGCCGAATTACTCAATCAGGACGTATTCACAGGATTTACAGACTTGTTCATAATCCCTCAATACTACTTCTTAGGTTTTTATAACCTCTCTTATTTCTTAGTGAACAAAAGTACCCACAAGGGAGTCAGGTATGAATATCCGCTACAAACAGATAAAATATCATACCTTCCGCTGATTAATATAAGAGCCGTAAGTCCCCAAGGCTTTTTGGTGGGCTTTGAAGAGGCTTATAAACTCAAGCAGTGGAAAATCAACACAGAAACACAAGATGATAACTTAAGAAAGGTTCAGGCCGTGGTCCAAAAGATTTCTGCTGAAGACAATCCTTGCTTGTTCTTTTATAGGCTGAAATAAATCGACATAAAAAACGTGTAGAGAAAAAGAAACAAGGCTTGGCGGTGACAAAACATCTTACTTTGCCGCACCCCAAAGCAATCCGCTAATTTACAACCGGATACGAAACAAAAATCAATCTCCGCAGAACGGAAAATCGTTCGGCTGAGATTGATTTTTCAATCGGCTGAGAAACGTTTTCCGTTCTGCGGAGATTGATTTTCCGAGCGGCACAGAGCGGATTCTGTTATGTATTTTCACAGAACTTTCATTTCCGCGAACCGTCCGGCGGAAACAGCGACAGACACGCTGCAAAGGTTACAGGCAAGTGTCGCCCTCTACATAGTTCTCCATAAACAGGTTCTCCCCGTCGAATACGGCGTAAGTGAACTGCGTAATCCAATCACCCAGAATCAGGACACGGCTCGAACGGGTCAGCATCAAGTCCAACTCGATGTGACGATGGCCGAAAATGAAATAGTTGATTTCGGAATGGGCTTTCAGGTATTCCTTGGCAAAACGGACGAGATACTCCTTGTCCTCGCCCAGATACGGAGGGTCGCCGCCTTCCACGCCATGCTTCAGGCGGCTGTGCGCCGCCCAAGACAGGCCGAAATCCACAGCCCAACGGGGATGGATGCAGGAAAACATGCGTTGGCAAAGGCGGTTGCGGAACACGGCACGCAGGAAACGGAACTTGCGGTCGGGGTCGCCCAAGCCGTCGCCGTGCGCCAGCATGAACACCTTGTCGCCCATCTCCACCGTCATCGGCTCGGTGTGCAGCGTCACGCCGCATTCCTTCACCAAGTAATCGCCGCACCAGATGTCGTGGTTGCCCGTAAAGAAGTGCACCTCCACGCCCCGGTCGGCCAATTCGCTGAGCTTCCCGAGAAAACGGGTGTAGCCACGGGGCACCACCGTCTTGTATTCATACCAAAAATCAAAGATGTCTCCCAACAGGTAAACCGCCGAAGCCTTATCCTTGATACCGTCCAGAAAGCGCACCAACCGACGTTCCCGCGTACGGTCGTGCGGGATGGAGCGGCATCCCAAATGGGCATCCGAAAGAAAATATACGCTTTTCATCACAAGAATCCCAATTCCATTTTGGCTTCCTCGGTCATCATGTCCTTGTCCCACTCGGGTTCAAACACCAGATTGACCTCCACCGACTTTACTTGCTCTATGCTCTCCAGCTTCTGACGCACGTCCTCCACGATGAAATCCGCAGCCGGGCAGTTCGGAGCCGTAAGCGTCATGTCCACGCTCAGGGCATAGTCGTCCGCCAAGTCTATCTTATATATCAATCCGAGGTCGTACACATTCACCGGTATCTCAGGGTCGTACACCGTCTTGAGCATCTCGATCACTTTCTCTTCCACCTGCAATTTCTCCGGCATTTTCTTTTCCTCTTCCATATATCGGTCTTTATTTATCTTGTTATACTAATTTACCTTCTTCACAATAACTGTAAAAACCGCCTTCGGCCACGATGATGTGGTCCAACAGACGGATATTCATCATCCGGCAAGCCTTCTGGAGCCGGTCGGTCAGCCGGTCGTCCTCCATACTGGGGCGCACCTGCCCCGACGGGTGGTTATGGCAAAGCGCGATGACAGGCGCACGGCGCAACAGGGCTTCGCGCAAAATCAGGCGGATGTCGACCGCCGTCTCCGTCAGTCCGCCCTTGCTCACCAACACCTTATCCAAAATGCGGCAGGCCTGGTTCATCAGAAGCACATAACATTCCTCGTGAAACAGGTCCTGCATCTGCGGCAGGAAATAATGGTACAAATCCACACTGGAACGGATGGAAGGCAGTTCCACCGCATCTTCCTCCATACGGCGGCGCCCCAGTTCGCAAGCGGCCATGATGGCCACGGCCTTGGCTTCGCCCAGCCCTTTGTAACGGCGCACCCTCTTTTTCTTTCCGGTCTCCTTGTCCCATACCTCCACATTTCCGGTCAGTTCTTCGAGCGACATGCGCCCCAACGTCTTCAGGCGGTTGTCGCAATCGGCCATGACACGCTTCATCAAGCCCACGGCAGACTCCTCCACTGTGCCCGAACCGATAAGGATGGCCAGCAGTTCGGCATTGCTCAACGCCGAAGCCCCCTTCTGCATCATCTTCTCGCGAGGGCGATCGTCTTCGGCCCATTGCTTGATATTCAGTTTCGCCGTCTCCATACGCTTATTTATAGAAATTCTTCTCGAAAGCCGAAAACTCATCCTTACCGCGCACGCACCGCTGCCACCATGCACGGAGGAATCCCGTACCGTAGCCCGTCAGTTGGACAAAAGAAGCCCCCACGGCCTGCACGCCGATTTTCAAACTACGGTTGGCCACCGTGGCATCCGTGCAAATCAGCAAGGCGAACAGCAACAAGGGCAACAAGGGTATCCACGACAAGGCATAAAACACGGCCGCATGCTGCATCAAGCCCGGCATCTCTACGGCATATACGTAACGGTGGGTCATTTGGAAAATCCAGACCGAACCAACCCATCCTACAAGTGCGGCCAACAGTAGGCAGCATGCCCCCACGGTAAACACCATGGGCAACAGATGCACCAACTTCAGCGATTCGGGATATTTCTTGTACAGATTGATACGCGCAATACCCGAATTATGCACTTGCTTGAAAAACTTCTTCATGTCCGTGCGCCGCTTGTGCCACACCCAGGCATCGGGAAACAAACGGCAACTGCACCCGGCCTTGAATATCCGGATACTGAAATCGATGTCCTCGCCAAAACGCATTTTGGAAAAGCCTCCCAACCGGCGGTAGACTTCTGCCCGGACTCCCATGTTGAAGGAGCGCGGATAGAACTTATCCATTTTCTTCTTCCCTCCCCGGATGCCTCCCGTAGTGAAAAACGAGGTCATGGCATAGCTGATGGCCTTTTGCACGTCCGTGAAAGATTCATGTGCCCGGTCGGGACCGCCGAACGCATCGGCAGGATCGCGCCGCAACTCGTCGTCTACGGCCTGCAAATATCCCGGCGGAAGCACGCAGTCCGAATCCAGCACTATCAGGTACTCGCCGCTGCTACGTTCCGCCCCGTAATTACGGGTCTGGCCCGGCCCGGAGTTCGGCTTGTCATAATACTTCACCGACAGGCGTCCGGCGTATTTCTCTACCACGTCGCGGCACGGACGGGAAGAACCGTCCTCCACCACGACCGTTTCAAAGTCCGTAAACGTCTGCCCGGTAAGGCTTTCCAACAGTTCATCCACCTCATCGGGACGATTGTAAACCGGTATAATCAGAGAATATTTCATTGTTTCAACTCACGCTACGAGAGACGAGCCCTCATTGGACATCCTATTTTCCAGACACCCCAAGCGGGATGCGCTTTGGCTTTGTCGAGCAAATGTAACAAAAAAAAGTGAACAACAAGGTGCAAAACACCTTATTATTCACTTTCCGTCATTAAAAACTAAAATATCTTCCGTTACTTCACGCGGCCCAAATACGAACCGTCACGAGTATCGACTTCTATCATCTCACCCTCGTTCACGAACAAAGGCACACGCACCGTCGCACCGGTCTCCACCGTGGCAGGCTTCAGGGTGTTGGTGGCCGTATCGCCTTTCAGTCCCGGTTCGGTATAAGTTACCTTCAGCACCACCTTGGTCGGCACATCGGCATAAAGCACAGTCTCGGTAGAAGCATCCGAAACCACATCTACGACTTCGCCTTCCTTCATGAAATCCACGCCGTTAATCAGTTCTTTGGCGATAGGTATCTGCTCAAAAGTTTCCTGGTTCATGAAGATATAATCTTCTCCTTCTTTATACAAAAATTGGTATGGACGACGTTCTACACGTACATCTTCCAATTTTTCACCGATGTTGAAACGGCGTTCGAGAACGTATCCGCTAACTACATCTTTCAGTTTAGTACGCATAAAAGTGTTACCTTTACCCTGTCTCTTATACACATCTCC
>ENA-OYYG01000835-OYYG01000835.1-human-gut-metagenome-genome-assembly--contig:-NODE-835-length-11837-cov-5.130368_pt1 | contig 11837 bp, 10 predicted proteins | sample MGYA00244061_ERZ653444 | MGnify/ENA primary metagenome ERZ653444 (study PRJEB26926, sample SAMN06165059) | human gut metagenome | biome: ENVO:00009003; feature: ENVO:2100002; material: ENVO:00002003... | reverse complement strand
GGGCTCGGAGATGTGTATAAGAGACAGCTCTTCCGTCGTCCGCAGAAAAAGGGGAGCCTGCTCATCCGCATCTTTAAATCCCTGCCCTGCCATGATAATTCTCCGGTAAATTTCATCCTCCGGATCTAAAAAATGCACATCACAGGTTGCCACCACCGGCTTATGGAACTGTTCACCGAGCCGGACAATCTTTTTATTGATCTCAATCAGATCGTCATTGGACGCAACCGGAGAATCTTCATCTCTTACAAGGAATGCATTGTTTCCGAGCGGCTGGATTTCCAGATAATCATAAAAGTTTACCAGTCTAGAAATTTCTTCCTCCGGACGGCCATTTAAAATTGCCCGGTACAACTCTCCCGCTTCGCAGGCAGACCCGATCAGAAGTCCATCCCGGTACCTGATAAATTCACTCTTCGGAATCCTCGGACGCCGGTGATAATATTTGATATGCGCCAGCGAAATCAGCTTATACAGGTTTGTCCGCCCCTGATCGCAGGTGGCAAGAATGATCGCATGATAAGTCGGCATCTTTTGTACATTCTGCACCGATGAGGTTCCCATTGCATTCACTTCGTCCAGGGTAGACATACCGCGCTCCCGGAGCATCTCAATAAACTTCACAAAAATCTCTGCCGTACATCCGGCATCATCCACTGCACGATGGTGATTTTCCAGGGATACGCCCAGCGCTTTTGCAACCGTATCCAGCTTAAAACGGTTCAGATTCGGAAGCAGGACACGCGCCAGGGCAACCGTATCCACAATCGTTGGCTTGCATGGAATATCCAGCCTCTGGCAGTTTTTCTTGATAAAACTCATATCGAAATCGGCATTATGGGCAACCATAACACATCCCTCGCAGAATTTCATAAATTCCGGAAGAATGTCTGCAATGACAGGTGCATCAATCACCATGGAATCATTGATCGACGTCAGCTGCTCAATCCGAAACGGAATCGGCACTTGTGGATTGACAAACGTTGAGAATTTGTCCACGATCTTTCCGTTCTGCACCTTCACCGCCCCGATCTCTATAATGCGGTTGGTCTCCGGACTAAATCCAGTTGTCTCCAAATCAAATACCACATAATCTGCATCCAGATCCTGGTTCTGGCTGTCCGTCACCATCCCCTTTAAATCATCGACCAGATATGCCTCCACGCCGTAAATGACTTTAAAATCCGAATCGGACGGTACGGTATGATTGGCATCCGGGAACGCCTGCACATCCCCGTGATCGGTAATGGCAATCGCCTTATGCCCCCATTTCATGGCACGCTTGACAATATCCTTGACATCTGAAACGCCATCCATATCACTCATTTTGGTATGGCAGTGCAGCTCTATGCGTTTTTCTACGCTGGTATCCATACGGACCGTTGTAAAATCGGCGCATTTCTTGATTCCGACGATAGAACCGATGGTAAGTTCACTGTCGAACTTATCAATGGTTGCAACACCTTTGACACGCACAAACTTTCCCCCGCTGATTTCTTTTAACAGCTCCGGTACATCATCATTTCTCGCAAAAATTTTAAGAACAATCGTATCGGTAAAATCCGTCACGGAAAAAATAATGATGGTCTTTTCATTGCGGATCTCACGGGTATCTACCGACAGAATCTTTCCGCGGATCACAACCTCTCCGATCGGTCCGTCAATCTTCTCAATCTCCATGCTCTCTTCTTCGAAGTCTCTTCCGTATATTACATCCGGATTCATGGATTTTTTGCCGTTATCCGACTCGAATTTCCGGCGGAACTCTCCCCGCTTTTCAAACTTCTGCTTTGGTTTTGCATAATTTGTACCATTTTTTGAAGCGTCTGCACGATTTCCTGCCGTTTTTGCAATTGTCTTTGTTTTTTCTTCTGTTTCGACAGTTTTCTCTTTTTCTTCCGTTTCCTGAGATTTTCCTTCCATAACCAGCTTCGTCCGCGCAACAATTCCTGCCACTTCCTGCCGGATCTGTTCTTCGGAATTTTTCCGGTATTTGCTCTCCTGCGGTTTCCGGTATTGTGGAAATATTTTCAGATTCATTCCACAGCGCTCACAGATCACTTTCTCTAAAAATTCGATAATCTCATCCGTACGGGTTTTGGCAATAATAGTCTCATCCATCGTCAGAATCAGACGGTCCTCTTCCGGAAATTCCATGTCCGCCGTCCGCAACAGATTGTATTCGAGCACACTGTAGGCATTCAGTTCATCTAAAATACTGTCTTTATACACCTCTATCAGAGACTTCGGGGTATACTGTTCGGAAAGCTCATAAGACTCTATGATCTTTACCTGTATGGCCCGGTTCTGAAAAATCTGTTCGGTAATCGCTTTTTCAAGTTTCCATATGTTTTTTTTGAAAATAAGTCTTTTTGCACGCAAATAAATGCGAATATGAGTATGTTCATGATTCGCACTTATTTTTGTCACTTCAGTTGTATCTAACAGCCCTTCGAGTTCTTCCTCCAGTTTCAGTGTCGGAAAGGCTTCACGAAATGCTTTTGACATCAGTCTTCACTCCAATGTTCCAATTCATAACGCAGTGCCGGCAGAAGTTCTGCTTCCGGTACCTTTTTGTAAATTTCTCCATGTTTGATAATCAGACCCTCGCCGACACCTCCGGCAATCCCGATATCGGCTTCCTTTGCCTCTCCCGGTCCGTTTACCACACATCCCATTACCGCCACTTTGATATCAAGCGGAAATTCCGAAACCATCGTTTCTACCTGATTGGCAAGCCCGATCAGATCAATGCGGGTTCTTCCGCAGGTCGGACAGGAAACCACTTCCACGCCCCCTTTGCGAAGTCCGAGGGTACGAAGAATCAGTTTTGCGGATTTAATCTCTTCCAACGGGTCCCCGGTCAGAGAAACACGGATGGTATCCCCGATTCCCTGGTTTAAAATCAGTCCCAGACCGATTGCGGATTTGATATTCCCGCTGATCAGTGTTCCCGCCTCTGTGATTCCCACATGCAGCGGATGATCCGTCTGTTTTGCGATCAGCTCATGTGCTTTGACACACATCATGACATCCGAGGATTTGATACTGATCACAAGATTATCATAGCCCATATCTTCGATCAGTTTCACTTTATCCATTGCGCTCTCCACAATTCCCTCTGCGGTCACACCATGGTATTTTTCCACAAGACCCTTCTCTAAAGATCCGCTGTTGACGCCCACACGGATAGGAATCCGGCGCTCTTTTGCCACATCCACAACCGCTTTTACACGCTCACGACTTCCAATGTTTCCGGGATTGATACGAATTTTATCCGCACCGTGCTCCATGGCTGCAATCGCAAGCCGGTAATCAAAATGGATATCCGCAACCAGCGGGATGGTAATCTGTTTTTTGATTTCCGTCAGCGCAGCAGCTGCCTCCTGGGTGGGAACCGCGCAGCGGATAATTTCACAACCGACTTTTGTCAGCTGCTTAATCTGTGCCACCGTTGCCGCAACATCCTCTGTCTTTGTATTCGTCATAGACTGAATCGCAATCGGATGATTTCCTCCAATCCATCTGTTTCCAATCTGTACTTCCTTTGTGATATGTCTCTCCATCATAACGCCTCTAGCCTCTTAGATAAATAGTTTTCGAATGTCATTGAACATAACAATAAACATCAGTCCAAACAACAATACAATACCAACCAGATTTACCATGCCTTCTTTGTCTGGATCAATCCGCTTTCTGCGGATCGCCTCAATAATCAGAAATAACAGCCGGCCTCCGTCCAGTGCCGGAAGCGGCAGCAGATTCATAACGCCCAGATTCGCAGATAAAAGAATCGTCCAGTTGAGCATATTCAAAAGTGCATAGTAATACCCGTCATTTTTTACAGACTGCTGATAGGTGTCTCCGATTGATTTTACGATACCGACCGGTCCGCTCAGTTCGTTTGGAGATACCTGACGTGTCACAAGCATTTTCAGACTCTGGATAGTGGTATAAATCCAGTATCGCACCTCGTAAAAACTGTTTTTTAAGTTTGTGAGCACGTTTCCCTTTACCCGGACATTTCCCATGGTCTGAAATCCGTACAGATATCTTCCGGTCTCTTTATCCAGTTTCGGAACCAGTGTTGTCGTATGTTTCTGCCCATCCCTTGCATAAGTGACTTTAATGGTTTCCCCGGAATGAAATGTTCCGTATGCAGTGATTTCTCTGCTGAAATGAACCGAAAAATGATTCATCCGGATAATCTCATCCCCTTCCTGAAGACCTGCCTCTTCTGCGGCATATCCTTCCATTACCCCGGAAAGAACCGGCTTATCATATCCCACACAGCTCATCAGGATAAACGCGAAAATAAATGCAAGAATAAAGTTAAAAAAAGGTCCTGCAAATACGACGCTCATACGTCCCCATACCGGCTTTTTACCAAATGCACGATTGTCCGTCGAATCTTCGTCTTCCCCTTCCATCATGCAGGCTCCTCCAAACGGAAATGCCTTAATGCAGTATTTGGTTTCGCCTTTTTGTATCCCACAGATAGTCGGTCCAAGGCCGAAACAAAATTCATTTACCCGGATTCCGTTTGCCTTTGCAAGCAAAAAATGCCCCAGTTCATGAAATAAAATTACAATACTAAATATTACAAATGCGATAAGAAATGATACAATTTTCATTTTTTTTACCACCTGCTCCCTATATATTCATATGTTGCCTGCTCTGTCTCTAAGATCTGCTCTAAATCCGGATGTACGATATAGCTGACTTCTTCCATTGCAGCTTCAATCATTTCCGTAATTTCCGGATAAGCGATTTTTCTGTCCAGAAACATTGCCACTGCCTTTTCATTTGCGGCATTAAAAACCGTTGGGATATTTCCTCCCCGTCTGGCAGCATCATATGCCAGGGAAAGCCCACGGAAGGTATCCGTATCCGGGCGCTCAAACGTAAGGTCACGAAGAGCAAAAAGATCCAGACGCTTCCCGGATAAATGTTTCCGCTTTGGGTAATACAGTGCATACTGAATCGGCAGACGCATATCCGGCGTTCCAAGCTGCGCAATCACTGCACCATCCTCATATTCCACAGCAGAATGAATGACACTCTGCGGATGCACGACAACTTCAATCTGTTCGAGTTGTACGCCAAACAGCCATTTTGCTTCCATAACCTCAAGCCCTTTGTTCACAAGTGTCGAAGAATCAATGGTCACCTTGTGTCCCATGGACCAGTTCGGATGCTTTAATGCATCTTCCACCTGTATATGGAGCAGATCCTGCTTCTTTCTGCCCCGGAACGGTCCTCCGGATGCGGTAAGAAGGATTTTACTGATCGGATTTTCTTCGTTTCCCTGCAAAGACTGGAAAATGGCACTATGTTCACTGTCTACCGGAAGAATGGACACTCCATACTCCGCTGCAAGCGGAATAATCAGATGTCCTGCCGTAACTAACGTTTCTTTGTTTGCCAGGGCAATCGTTTTCTTTGCCTTTATGGCTGCAATGGTCGGCCGGATTCCGAGCATCCCGACAATCGCCGTCACCAGAATTTCCGACTCTTCATAAGTTGCAACCGCAAGTAATCCATCCATTCCGGTTTCCACAGGAATGCCCAGATCCGCCGTGCGGACCCGAAGGGAAGCTGCTGCCTCTTTGCTCCACACAGCAACAAGCTTTGGGCGAAATTTCCGCATTTGTTCTTCCAGCAGACGGATATTGTTTCCACAGGCAAGTGCGGTCACTTCAAAATCATCTGCATGTTCTTCAATCACAGAAAGTGTCTGTGTTCCAATGGACCCTGTCGATCCCAAAATTGCTATCTTTTTCATCGTTCACCTCTTACAGCATATGAAGCGCCAGGAAATAAATGATTGGTGCAGTAATAATCATGCTGTCAAACCGGTCGAGAATTCCTCCATGACCTGGAATCAACTTTCCGTAATCCTTGATATCATAATTTCTTTTGATGGCAGAAGCTGTCAGATCCCCTACCATGGAAATCAGTCCGGCAATTGCCGCAATCACAGCAAGAATTACAATTTCTCCACGTTCCAGATGCATCGGGCTACGGAAAATAAAACAATATAAAGCGGTCAGAAGCGCAGCACCTGCCACACCTCCCACTGCACCCTCTACCGATTTTTTCGGACTGAGTTTCGGCGACATCTTGTGCTTTCCGATCAGCATTCCGACGCAATATGCACAGGTATCGCATCCCCACGAACATAAAAATACAAGAAAGGCAAGATATAACCCTCTCTCCAGCGTACGGATCTGATATACATAAGAAAGCATGACCGCTACATAGAAGAATCCAAAAAATGCTGCCATCACCTGATCTGCATGAAATTTCGGATATGCAAATACAAATACAAACATTAACAGAATCAAAAATGCCATAAATAAAATCATAAGATCCGGCAGAAACTTCCACTGTAAATTACAGTAATAAACGATTGCCGCCAGATATCCAACGCCTGCCAGAACGGTCTTTTCCATCTTGAACACGCGATATAATTCAAACATTCCGATACAGGAAATGGCAAGTGTTGCAAATAATAAAATTTCATGGCCTGAAATAATCAAAAACAGAGCCAGAATTACCAGCACGATTCCGCTTAACAGTCTCGTTTTAAACATCCTATTCTTCCTCCTTAAGTCCGCCAAAGCGTCTGTCTCGTTTATTATACGCTTCCACAGCTAATTCCAATTCTTTTTTATGAAAATCCGGCCACGGAACATCCGTAAAATAAAATTCGCTATACGCAAGCTGCCACAGCAGATAATTGGAAAGCCGCTGCTCTCCACTTGTACGAATCAGTAAATCCGGGTCTGGAAGTTCCCTTGTATCCAGATATCCGGAAAAGGTTTTCTCATTGATTTCCTCCTCCGTGATTCTGCCATTCTTTATATCAGTAAACATATGTTTCATGGCCCGAAGCATCTCATCCCGGCTTCCATAATTGATGGCAATGGTCAGATTCAGTCCCGTATTTGCCGCGGAAACTTCTTCCAGTTCCTGAATCTTTTTCTGAAAACTTTCGGATAATCTGGAAAGTTCCCCAATCACACGTACCCGCATATTATTTTTATTTGCCGTGCGGATACAGTTTTTCAAATAACTCTCCAGCAGTTTCATCAGTGCAGCCACTTCGCTGTCCGGACGATTCCAGTTTTCCGTGGAAAATGCATACAGTGTCAGGTACTCAATTCCAAGCTCATCTGCAGCCTGACAAACCGTTTCTACATTCTTTGCGCCAACGGTATGTCCATAATTGCGTGGCATACCCTTGCTTTTTGCCCATCTTCCATTCCCATCGAGTATAATCGCCACATGTTTTGGAATTTTCATCAATCTTGTTCCCCTCTTTCCTGCAAGTGAAAAAGGGACATAGCCACAGGCTTATGTCCCTTAAACATCTTATACTGTAAGAATTTCATCCGACTTGGCATCCACAGCCTTGTCAATCTGTGCAACATACTGATCGGTCAGTTTCTGGATTCCGTCTTCGAGATCCTTGATCTCGTCCTCAGAAATATCCTCCGCCTTGCCTACTTTTTTGAAATGATCCATCGCATCTCTGCGGATATTTCTCACAGCGACCTTGGCACCCTCACCTTTTTTCTTAATATCTTTTGCCAGCTCTTTTCTTCGCTCTTCGGTCAGTTCCGGAAATACCAGACGAATCAGTTTTCCGTCATTCGTCGGGTTAATTCCCAGATCCGAACTGAGAATGGCTTTTTCAATTTCTTTTACCATAGATGCTTCCCATGGCTGAATCTGAATCATTCTCGGCTCCGGAACACTGACATTTGCAACGCTCTGAATCGGAGACGGTGTTCCGTAATAATCAACACGAAGTTTGTCCAACACATGCGGATTCGCACGTCCTGCACGGATTCCCGCGAACTCCTCATTTAAATTGGCAAGGGATTTCTCCATTTTATCCTGAAAAATCTGTAATCTCTCGTCCATATACTATATCCTCCTAGTCCACAGTAACGACAGTTCCGTTGAACTGGCCATTTACCGCGTTTACAATGCTGTTCGTTTCACCAAGTCCGAATACATACATTGGAATGTGGTTTTCCATGCACATTACGGATGCTGTCAAATCAACGACCGCAAGTTTTTTATCAATGACTTCCTGAATGGAAACCTGATCATATTTCTTAGCGGATGGATTTACTTTCGGATCGCTGTCATATACACCATCGATTGCCTTGGCAAGATAAATCCCATCTGCTTCAATCTCTACCGCACGAAGTACCGTTGCCGTATCTGTTGAGAAATATGGATGTCCGGTACCACCTGCAAAAAATACAACCATGTTATGTGCAAAATATTTATTTGCACGATCCTTGGAATATAACTTTGTGATAGATCCGCACTCAAACGGGGTAAGCACGGAAGTCATCATTCCAACGGAACGGAAAATTTCTGACACATAAATACAGTTCATAACCGTAGCAAGCATACCGATCTGATCGGCTTTTGTACGGTCGATCGTCTCACTGGTACGTCCTCTCCAGAAGTTGCCTCCTCCGATGACAATACCAACCTGTACCCCTGCATCTACCAATTGCTTTACCTGCTTTGCAACAACCGTAACTGTCGGCTCATCAAATCCATGATGCTTGTCCCCGGCCAGTGCCTCTCCACTGAGTTTTAATAAAATACGTTTCATCGTATCTGTCTCCTATGATTAATTTTACTTTCCGTCAAAAAGTCCCTGTACATCAATATCAGCATAACACTGAGAGCAGAAACCTTCGATTACTGCACCGTTATTAATCTGTACGGAACGGGATTTGATATTTCCCATGACTACCGCAGATGTATCAACAACAACAGGTCCCTGTACATCGATATCACCCTTGATTGCACCTGCAATAACTGCAGAAGCTGCTGCAATATTGCCAATGATCACAGAACCGGCTCCAATCTTAACTGTACCGGAACTTACAACTTCTCCCTCAACTTTTGCCACATCAGCAAAAAACTCTGAAGCTGCACTGTTTCCGTTAATGGTTCCGGTTACAACCAGCTTACCATTACAGGTTACATTTCCGTTGATGGTTCCCTGAATATCAAATGATCCGTCAGACGCGATATCACCGGTCAGAACAGTTCCTGCGGTTATAACAGATGTCTCATCTGAAACTGCATCCGGATTCACTTTGTTATTCATCACTGGTGCTGTTGGCTTTGGGGTTTCCATTGTTGTGTCGCTCATAATTTTTTTCTCCTCATTAAATGTATTGATTACCGGGTCCACAGCTGGTGTGATCACCGGTTTTTTATCCTCTTTGTGAATTGGTGGAAGCTCCGACTCTAACTTTTGTGTATCAGACCCGTCATCCTTTTGTACCTGCTCCAGTAAACCATCCAGTTTGGATAATTCGGATTTTACATCCACATCTTCTCCCAGAGTGTTAACTACCAGATCTTCTGTCTTGTTTTCTTTTCCCGGAACGTCTGCTCCCGGCATCATTTCATTGACTGCCTGGGAAAAATCATCCTTAAAATCTTTAAATAATCCCATCGTGCTTCCTCCACTCATATTTATTCAACACTATCTGCCTTGATATATTGAATGACTTTTGTATTTTCATCAATCGGCAGAATCTCAGCTTTCATCTGTTGCAGTTTCTGAATCAAAGGTTCCAGAGCCTCTACCGTTGTTGACTTGTCATCTCCGTCGTGTAATAACACAACCGAGGTTTTGTATCTTTTTACTCCTTCTGTCACATTTGTCACAACATCATCCACCGTATAATCCGATGAAGTATCTCCTGCGGAAACGTTCCAGTCAAAGTATGTAATTCCCTTTTCATTTAAGACACGAACGAATTCAGCCATATTTACATTGCTGATCTCATTGCTGCTTCCTCCCGGAAAACGATAATAGAGACTATTGACTCCCGTAACGTCTTTCAGATATGAGGAAATCTTATCAAAATCCTGTTCAAATGCCTCTGTGGAGGCATATATTGTACTGTATTTGTTGGAAAAGGAATGCATTCCAAGTGTATGTCCGTCTTTTACAATCCTCTTATAGACCTCCTGCATATCCTTGGAATCATCCCCTACTACGAAAAAAGTTGCTTTTACTCCGTATTTATCCAATACGTCGAGAATCTTGTCCGTATTTTCATCCGGTCCACCGTCAAAAGTAAGATATACTTTATGTGCATCTCCCGCTTTTGCCATATTGTCCCCGGAATCAATCCCCGTCACAACTTTATCGTAAGCAGATTTCTGTGTCTCCTGCCCACTGCTTTCTGTATCCGCAGCCTGCACATTTTCAGAATCCGGAATATTTTGCGAAACGGTTGTCTGTCCCGCTTTCTCCAGTCTCTTTACATGGCTGCTCAAACGTGCTACCTGCACCGTCAGAAGGATAATTGCCAACAGTGAGACAAGCATCCATACCGTAATCGTCACAATGATTCCCGTCTTCATACGGTTGATGCGATTTCTCCTCTGGCGCTGCTGCTCCAGAGCTTCTGAATCTTTTGTACTCATCCTGTTCCTCCACCGGGAAATATCCTTTTCTATTTTAACATATTTTGAAAACTTGTAAAGATTTAATTCCCTGTTGTTGTAAAATTGTTATAAAAAAGGAGCCACGGTTTCTTTATTTTTCCAAAACCACGACTCCTTTTGTGTTTTCACACAACTTGACTCTGTGAACGGATTATGCGTTCATCTGTGCAGCAACTTCTGCTGCGAAATCTTCCTGTTTCTTTTCCATACCCTCGCCAACTTCGAAACGAATCATCTTGGTGATTTTAAGATCCTTGGAAACAGACTCAAGATACTTAGCTACGGACTGCTTGCCATCTTCCGCCTTAACGTATGTCTGATCAAGAAGGCAGATCTCCTTTAACTGCTTGGATACACGACCTTCTACAAGACCGCCGAACATCTTCTCAGCAGTGATAGATGCCTTATCTGCCATAGCCAGCTCACCCAGCTGAACCTTTGCAGCATCGGAAAGGAAATTCCAGACATAATTCATATTGCTCTTATGCTCTTCGAAGTTATTGATATCCTCATCACTCCATACCTTCTCGCCGATTGCCTTGTCCAGTAACTTGTTTAAGATAGGCTTTGGAAGAGTTGTTGCATCATTTAATGCACTGTCAATTGTGATCTCTTTCATCTTAGCAAGCTCATCTGCTGAGATCTCGTCTCTTGAAATGTACTGTGGGTTCATAGCTGCGATCTGCATTGCGATGTTTGTAAGTGCTTCCTTAGCTGCATCATCTGAAGCACCGTTACCGGCTACAAGAACACCGATTCTTCCGCCACCATGGATATAAGAAGCAACAACATCTGCTGTAACCTTCTCAAATCTTCTGATGGAGATCTTCTCACCGATCTTGAGGATCTTATCATCAAGATCAGCCTTCATATCAAGGATTGAGACAACGTCTTCGCCGTCTCCGGCCTTTTCTGTATCTACTGTAAGTGCCTTATCTGCAACTGCCTGTACAAACTCCTGGAAAATTGCATTCTTTGCAACGAAGTCTGTCTCTGAGTTAACTTCTACTACTACTGCTGTGTTGCCTTCTGATGCAACTCTTGTGATACCTTCTGCTGCGATTCTGCCGGCTTTCTTTTCTACCTTAGCTGCTCCGCTCTTTCTAAGAACATCAACAGCTGCTTCCATATCACCATCTGTCTCTGTAAGAGCCTTCTTACACTCCATCATACCTGCGCCAGTAGACTCTCTAAGTTCCTTAACCATTGCTGCTGTAACTGCTGCCATTATATTATCCTCCAATAAAAATAATTTTAAAAATGCTTCAACCTGATAATATGCTGTCTCTTATACACATCTGACGCTGCCGACGACTAGTCGAGTGTAGATC
>ENA-OYYG01000821-OYYG01000821.1-human-gut-metagenome-genome-assembly--contig:-NODE-821-length-12047-cov-4.283022_pt1 | contig 12047 bp, 8 predicted proteins | sample MGYA00244061_ERZ653444 | MGnify/ENA primary metagenome ERZ653444 (study PRJEB26926, sample SAMN06165059) | human gut metagenome | biome: ENVO:00009003; feature: ENVO:2100002; material: ENVO:00002003... | reverse complement strand
GTGTCGGAGTGCCGCAGTTGTCAGCTATTTATGATGTAGCCAGTGCGTTGGAGGGTACGGGAGTTCCTTTGATTGCGGATGGCGGCTTGCGTTATTCGGGTGATGTGGTCAAGGCATTGGCAGCCGGAGGATATTGTGTGATGATCGGTTCGTTGGTGGCTGGGACGGAAGAATCTCCGGGCGACACTATTATATTTAATGGTCGTAAGTTCAAATCTTATCGAGGCATGGGTTCTCTTGAAGCTATGGAATGCGGTTCAAAAGACCGTTATTTTCAGGCGGCAGTGAAAGACGTGAAGAAATTGGTTCCGGAAGGAATTGCCGGTCGTGTGCCCTATAAGGGAACGGTTCAGGAGGTTATCTTCCAACTGATAGGAGGTTTGCGTTCCGGAATGGGATATTGCGGCGCCAACACGATAGAGGATTTGCATCAGGCCAAGTTTGTGAGAATTACGAATGCCGGTGTGCTTGAAAGCCATCCGCACGATGTGACCATTACGAGCGAGGCACCGAATTATAGTCGTCCGGAATGATGGAAACGATGAGAAAGTTTGCGCTTTGGTGTTGCTCGTTGTGCCTAACGGGTGTCTTGTATGCACAGGGAAATGACCCTGTTGTCATGAAAATCAACGGGAAGGACGTTCCTCGCTCGGAATTCGAGTATAATTTTAACAAGAATAATGGCGAGAATGTTGTAGATAAGAAGACCGTTGACGAATATGTGGACTTGTTTGTGAACTATAAGTTGAAAGTGGAAGCTGCATTGGATGCCCGTTATGATACGCTTTCTTCTTTCAAGAAAGAGTTCCGGACTTATCGTGACCAACAGATACGTCCTTACTTCGTGTCGGTGTCGGCAGAAGAAAAAGAGTTGAAGCGTTATTATGACGGAATGAAAGCTTCCATCGGTCCGGACGGGCTGATTCATCCTGCCCATATCATGATATTGGTGGCACAGAAAGCGACACCTGAGGAACAGGCGAAAGCAAAAGAACGCATAGATTCTATTTATACCGCTTTGCAGCAGGGAGCTGATTTCGCTACTTTGGCCAAGCAATGCTCTGCCGACAAAGGTTCTGCGGCACGAGGAGGTGACTTAGGCGGATGGTTTGCCAAAGGGCAGACTATGAAAGAGTTTGAGGATGTTGCTTTTTCTTTGAATAAGGGAGAAATGTCGAAACCTTTTCAGTCACCGATGGGATATCATATCGTGCTGATGAAAGACCGGAAGCAACTCGAGTCATACGAAGAGTTGAAACCTCAATTACAGCGTTTTTTGGAAAGCCGGGGCCTGAAAGAGCGTGTGGCTTCGATGGCCATAGACTCTTTAGTGAAAGGTTCGGCCGGAAAATTGACGGAAGAAGATGTGATAGAGCAGAAAGTACGGGAACTTTGTGCCAAAGACGAGAGCCTGAAGTATCTGATTCAAGAGTATCACGACGGACTTTTGTTATATGAAATAAGTACGCGCGAGGTTTGGGACAAGGCTGCCAAAGATACGGTCGGACTGGAAGCTTATTTCAAGGCCCATAAGTCGAAGTATAAATGGGATGAGCCGCGCTATAGAGGCGTGGTGTACCATTGCAAAGACAAAGGGTTGGTGAAAGACGTGCGAAAGCTGTTGAAATCGGTGGATGAGGCTCAATGGATAGATACCTTGCGTGCATCTTTCAATCAGGATTCCGTAAAGCAAATCAGAGTTGAAAAGAATTTGTTTAAGAAAGGAGATAATGCTTTTGTAGACCATCTGGTTTTTAAGGAAAAGAAAGAACCTAAGCCGTCAGAGTATTATCCGTATACGGCTGTGTACGGCAAGAAGTTGAGAAAGCCAAAAGACTGGACAGACGTGCGTGGAGAGGTCGTATCGGATTATCAGGCAGCTTGCGAAGCGGAGTTCGTGCGCAGCTTGCGGGAGACCTATAAGGTTGAAATATACAAAGAGGTTTTAAATACGGTTAACAAGCATTGAAGCAGCCTTGAATAACACTATCTTCGTAGGCAGTTTAGAACAAGTAGTATATGAATCTTTTTAAGAAGTTATTATATGCATTTGTATTCCTTTTCGGAGGGATACAAATGCATTTGTTTGCACAAAGCCCGAATAACGTGGTGGATGAAGTGATTTGGGTGGTGGGCGATGAAGCAATTTTGCGTTCCGATGTGGAAGCAGCCCGTATGGATTTCGGAGCGAATATCTCCGGTAATCCTTATTGCGTCATTCCCGAACAGTTGGCTATACAGAAATTATTTTTGCATCAGGCACAGTTGGACAGTGTGGAAGTCGAGAACTCCCAGATTTCCGCCAACATGGAGGCACGTTTGAATGAATTGATCATGCGTGCCGGTTCGAAAGAGAAGTTGGAAGAATATTATCATAAGACGATGACGCAGATTCGTGAGATGATGTTCGAATCTCTTAAAGAACAATACACAGTACAAAGAGTACGGGAGAACTTGACTTCGGACATCAAGGTGACACCGGCCGAGGTGCGGCGTTATTTTAAAGATATGCCGGAAGATAGTTTGCCGTGGATTTCCGATCAGGTGGAAGTGCAGATTATAACCCAGCAACCTCGTATCCCGCAGGAAGAAATAGAGAGGGTAAAGGCAGAGTTGCGTGATTATACCGACCGTGTCAATAATGGAGAGTCCTCATTTTCCACTTTAGCCATCCTTTATTCGGAGGATCCGGGTTCGGCTCGTTATGGAGGAGAAATGGATTACGTGGGGCGTGGAGAGTTGGATCCGGCTTTTGCCAACGTAGCTTTCAGTTTGACCGACCCTAAGAAAATATCGAAAGTAGTGGAGTCAGAGTATGGTTTCCATATCATTCAGTTGGTGGACAAGCGTGGAGATAAGGTAAAGGTACGTCATATATTGCGTAAGCCTAAGTTAGCTCAAGCTGATATTGATACGACGATGGTGCGTATGGATTCCATAGCCGAGGATATCCGTAAGGAGAAATATTCCTTTGAGGAGGCCGCTACTTTCTTGTCCGATGATAAGGACAGCCGTAACAACCGAGGGCTGATGACGAATGTGAAGTTCGACCAATCGGTGGGCGACCAAATCCGTACGTCTCGTTTCCAATTACAGGAATTGCCGGCCGAAGTGGCCAAAGTGGTTTCCACGATGAAGACCGGAGAGATTTCCAATCCTTTCTTGATGGTTAACTCTAAAGGTAAGGAGGTGTGTGCCGTGGTAAAATTGAAAACGCATATTAAAGCACACCGGGCTTCGATGTCAGAGGATTTTCAAGTGCTGAAGGATGTGGTCATGGCCAAGTTGCAGGAACAGAAAATCAATCAATGGATAAAAGATAAGCAGAAATCTACTTACATACGTATTAACGAAGGTTGGGGGGATTGTGATTTTGAATATCCCGGATGGATAAAATGAAGGATAAAAAACAGAATAAAAGAATAAACGGCGGGCATAGATTACTTTTCTTTTGTATTCTATGCCTGTTTGGGCTTTATGTTGCGGTGTCTTATGCTGAAGAGCAGCCGCAGCGGGAGCAGTCGAAGACAAAGGTTATTTTGTTGCATACGGATAACCTTACGTACGACCAGTACCGGCATCCCGGTGCACAAATATTGACTGGGAATGTACAGTTCCAACATGATGGGGTGCTGATGTATTGCGACAGTGCTTGTTTTTATGAGGCCACGAACTCATTCGATGCTTTCGGGCATGTGAAGATGGTACAGGGGGATACGTTGGATTTGGTTGGCGACATGTTGCTGTATAACGGTTTGGACCAGTTGGCCCGTGTCCGCTACAATGTGGTACTGACACATCGTGAATCCAAACTCTATACGGACAGTCTCGATTACGACCGTCTGTATGAATTGGGATATTTTTTCGAAGGGGGAAAGTTGGTAGACAAAGACAATGTGTTGACTTCCGATTGGGGGCAATATAGTCCGCCTACGCGTCAGGCCGTGTTTAATTATAATGTGAAGTTGGAGAATCCGAAGTTTACGTTGATTTCCGATACGTTGAACTATAATACCCTGACGAGTATGGCAGAGATTGTCGGTCCTTCCAATATCGACAGCGGCGACAATCATATTTATTCCGAGTCGGGCTTTTACAATACCCAGACAGAGGAAGCCATCTTGCTCGACCGTTCCATTGTGACCAACAAGGGGCGTAAGATGGTGGGCGACAGTTTGTATTATGACAGCAAGTCCGGTGTGGGAGAAGGTTTTCGTAATGTGGTCTACACCGACGAGGTGAATAAAAACATGCTGACGGGAAACTATTGTTACTATAATGACAGTACCGGTTATTCCATGGCGACGGACAGTGCGGTAGCTATAGATTATTCGCAACGTGACACGATGTACATGCATGCCGACACGTTCAAGGTGTACACTTTCTATATGGATACCGATAGCATGTATCGCGAAGTCCGGGGGTACCACAAGGTGCGCTCTTATCGTATGGATGTCCAGTCGGTTTGTGATTCTTTGGTGTTCGATTCGCGTGATACTTGCGTCACGATGTACCGTGACCCTATCGTATGGAACGGCGGGCAGCAAGTATTGGGAGAGGTGATTAAAGTTTATTTGAACGATTCTACCATAGACCGGATTCATGTCATAGACCAGACGCTTTCCGTGGAGCGGATCGACTCGGTGCATTATAATCAAGTGGCCGGAAAAGAGATGACTTCCTACTTTCGTGACGGGGAGATGTATGAGACGTGGGTGAACGGCAACGTTTATGTGGACTATTATATGTTCGACGACGACAGTTTGATGATAGGATTGAACTATACGGAAACCACTGAACTTAAATTGTTTATGAAGGACCGGAAAATGGAGAAGATATGGATGCCGGCCTCTACGGGAGTAATCTATCCGATAGTCATGATACCGCCTAATCGGCTTTATCTGTCCAATTTTGCCTGGTTCGACTATATCCGTCCGTTGAATAAAGACGATATATTCGTATGGCGCCCCAAGAAGTCCGGAACGGAGCTTAAGACGTCTTACAAGCACAAGGCACCTTTACAATCTTTGGATCAAATCAAAAAGAAATAGTTTATGGCACTCTTTAAGACACGAGAACCTCGAAAGTTCCATCATCCTTATATATATATAAATGAACGAAAAGAAAAACTGAAGGCCATAGAAGAGCGTGCCAAACGAGAGTTGGGCATGCTGCCGCCGAAGGAGTTCAATCCGGAAGATATCCGCGGAACTTTCGTGAAAGGAACAAAACATTTGCGGCGCAGGAAAGAAAGCGGGCGTAAGCCTATGAAATGGGGAGTGGCATTGATTATTATCGGTGCGTTGCTTTTCATTTGGCATTATTTATTGACTGGAAGTTTTCGGTTTTAAGCATATCCTGAAAGATGAGTGATATTATACATTTGCTGCCGGACTCGGTAGCAAACCAGATTGCTGCCGGTGAAGTGATACAACGACCGGCCTCTGTGATAAAAGAATTGGTTGAAAATGCCGTGGACGCTTCGGCCACACGGATTGACGTAGTGGTGGAAGATGCGGGCAAGACTTCTATTCAAGTAGTGGATGACGGGAAGGGGATGTCAGAGACTGATGCGCGTCTTTCGTTCGAACGTCACGCTACGTCCAAGATACGTGAAGCCGGTGATTTGTTCGCTTTGCGTACGATGGGCTTCCGGGGAGAGGCATTGGCTTCTATTGCGGCTGTGGCCCAAGTAGAATTGAGAACCCGTCAAGCCGGGAGCGAATTGGGGACATGTGTGAATATCGAAGGTTCCCAACTGGTAGGACAGGAGCCGGTTTCCTGTGCGCCGGGAAGTAATTTCCTGATACGGAGTCTTTTCTTTAACGTACCTGCACGTCGCAAGTTCTTGAAATCCAATCAGACCGAGCTGAGTAATATATTGCAAGAGTTTGAGCGCGTGGCTTTAGTGCATGAAGACATAGCTTTCTCTTTGACACAAAACGGCAGTGTCGTGCTCAGTTTGCCAAAATCCACATTGCGCCAACGTATTATCAATATTTTCGGTAAGAAACTCAACGAGCAACTTTTGGCTGTCGATGTAGAGACTTCTTTGGTTCGTTTGTCCGGTTTCGTGGGTAAACCGGATTCTGCCCGTAAGAAAGGAGCCCATCAATACTTTTTCGTGAACGGACGTTATATGCGTCATCCTTATTTCCACAAAGCAGTGATGGAGGCTTTCGAACAGTTGATACCCATAGGTGAGCAGGTGTCTTATTTTCTCTATTTCGAAGTAGATCCGGCCAATATCGACGTGAATATCCATCCTACGAAGACGGAAATCAAGTTTGAAAACGAACTGGCCATTTGGCAGATTATAGTGGCAGCGGTGAAAGAGTCGTTAGGGCGCTTCAATGCCGTGCCTACGATTGATTTCGACACGGAAGGTGCTCCGGACATTCCTGTATTTGGCAATGCTTTCTCTCCGGCAACCGTTGAAGCTCCGGTATTGGAAGTGAATCCCGATTTCAATCCTTTTAAGTCCGGCTCTTCTTCCGGTTATAAATCGCAGCGGATGGATTGGGAACCTTTGTATGACGGAATGGGGAAAAGCGCGTCTTCCGCGGTGACGAACGATTTCGGGGGAGGAGATTTTTCATCCTCCGTCCCCGACGATCTGACTTTGTATGCGGATACAAAGGATACCTTTGAAAAATCGACCCAGCATTATCAGTATAAAGGCAAATATATCATGACGGCGGTGAAGTCCGGACTGATGATTATCGACCAGCATCGTGCACATATCCGTGTACTTTACGACCGTTATCGTAAACAAATGGAGGGAAGCAACGGACAGTCTCAAGGGCTGCTTTTTCCCGAAATGCTACAGTTGCCACCGTCAGAAGGCATTGTGTTGGAGCATCTGACAGACGACTTGCATGCTTTGGGCTTCGATTTGTCCGTGTTGGGCGGCGGAAGTTTCTCCATTAACGCCGTTCCTTCCGGAACAGAAGGATTGAATCCTGTGGAAATGGTGCGCGGCATTGTGCATTCTTCCATAGAAAAGGGATGTAATGTAGAGGAAGATGTACGCCATTATATCGCTTTGTCGCTGGCTCGAAGCGCAGCCATTGTGCAGGGGCAGGTGCTGTCCAATGAAGAGATGGAGGCTTTGGTAGACGACTTGTTTGTCTGTCGTAATCCCAATCAGACCCCTGACGGCAAGGTCGTTGTGGCCATATTGGAGCAGGATGATTTAGACCAGCTTTTTGGGTGAACCTCATTGTTTCTTCAGGGCATTCTCTGTGTCTTTTCATAAAATAGGAGGCATCTCGGCAAATATTCCAAGCGAGCTTGATATTTTGCTCTCGATTTGCACTATCTTTGCAGAACTAATTATACAGACAGAAAATGAAGCAGGAAAAAATTGTATTGACGGGAGACCGTCCTACGGGAAAATTGCATATCGGCCATTATGTAGGCTCTTTACGAAGAAGAGTGGAGTTGCAAAACTCCGGTCAGTTCGATAAAATATTCATCTTTGAAGCAGATGCCCAGGCCTTGACGGACAATATAGACAATCCGGAAAAGGTACGGCAGAACGTGATAGAAGTGGCGCTCGATTATTTGGCCTGCGGCATCGATCCGGCCAAGTCCACCATCTTCATCCAGTCGCAGATACCGGAGTTGTGCGAGCTGTCTTTCTATTTCATGGATTTGGTGTCCGTGTCGCGCCTGCAACGTAATCCTACGGTGAAGACAGAAATACAAATGCGTAACTTCGAGGCGAGCATTCCCGTGGGGTTCTTCACTTATCCTATCAGCCAAGCTGCCGACATTACGGCTTTCAAAGCGACGACCGTGCCGGTGGGAGAGGACCAGGAGCCGATGTTGGAACAGGCACGTGAGATTGTCCGTCGTTTCAACTATATCTACGGGGATACGCTTGTGGAACCCAATATCCTGTTGCCGGAAAATGCCGCTTGCTTGCGCCTGCCGGGTACCGACGGCAAGGCTAAAATGAGCAAGTCTCTCGGTAACTGTATTTATTTGTCGGACTCGGCAGACGAGGTGGAGAAGAAGATACGCACCATGTACACTGACCCCAACCACCTGAAGGTGTCCGATCCCGGACAAGTGGAGGGCAATACGGTGTTTACTTATCTGGATGCTTTTTCCCGTCCGGAGCATTTCGGCCGTTATTTGCCGGATTATGCCGATTTGGAGGAGCTGAAAGCCCATTACCGCCGTGGAGGTTTGGGCGACGTGAAGGTGAAAAAATTCCTTGCTGCCGTGATGCAGGAAGAACTGGAGCCTATCCGTCAGCGTCGTAAAGAGTTCGAGCAGGATATTCCGGCTGTATATGAGATGTTGAAGAAAGGATGTGAGGCGGCTCGCGCCGTAGCGGCCGACACCTTGTCGGAGGTGCGTAAGGCCATGAAGATAAATTATTTCGACGATGAGGCCTTGATAGCCGAGCAGGCAGCCCGTTTTAGTGGAAAATGATATAGGCCGGGAAGGAATGAATACCATCCGTCGTGGGATTTTGCTCCTACGACGGATTTTTTTATGAACAAGCCACACTCCAAAATGCAGGAATGAGCGATGCTGGGGCGTAAATACTGTTGCTCAAAGGTCTATGGCACGGTCAATGTGCTTTATCACTTTGGCCGGTACTCCTCCTACTATGGCACGTGCAGGAACGTCCTTGTTTACTACCGCACCTGCCGCTACGATAGCGTGGTCTCCAATGGTCACGCCCGCTAAGATGGTGGCATGTGCGCCTATCCATACACCTTTTCCGATATGGATGGGCGAATGATAAAGGTTCTGACGGTCATCGGGGGCAAAGCCGTGATTTAGCGTAGCCATCACCACGCTATGCCCAATCAAAGCACCGTCACCAATAAAGATGCCACCTTGGTCTTGAAACTGACAACAGGAATTGATGAAGACATTCTTTCCGAGATGGATGTTTCTCCCGAAATCGGTATAAAAGGGAGGAAATAGGCGAAAGGAATCGTCCACTTTGTTATCGGTAATCCGGCTGAACAGGGCGACAATTTCTTCGGGAGAGTGGTAAGAGCCGTTCAAGTCGAAGAGCAAACGGCGGGTGGCATCGCTCTGTTCGCGCATGAAAGTAATCATTTCCTCGCCGGCCAAGGGCTTGCCTGCTGCAATCATCTGTTGAAATCGTTCTAATGTCATGTCCGTTCTGTTAAAATGATAATGCAAAGTTATCGGTTTCTCTCCATTATAATGGTATATGAATTACGGAAAAGAATACCCGAATTGCTGTATCTTCAGGTTGGGGCTGCGATATGTTTGGGGTGGGGGATTTTAGCGGCTATCCGCTCTTTGCAGATACTTCGGGCGGATAACTTTACCTTTTGGTGCAAAAAAAGTGCGTCAAAAATTTGCAGAAACGAAAAAAAGGCGTACCTTTGCATCGCTTTTGAAACGAAAGAGAGGGGCGCTTAGCTCAGCCGGTTCAGAGCATCTGCCTTACAAGCAGAGGGTCGGGGGTTCGAATCCCTCAGCGCCCACCACGCAGGAAGACACTCGGAAGGTGTCTTTTTTGTTTTATGTCATCAATCTTTGTTTTTTCGATAACTTTTCTCTATTTTAATATGTGCGAATCGATAAAATGAACTATTTTTGTAGCATAAATAATACGTATTACTTTTATGGAATTGGATTTGTTGACGGCTATTTCTCCGATAGACGGCCGTTATAGAGGTAAAACAGAGGCTTTGGCTTCCTACTTTTCTGAATACGCGCTTATTCGCTATCGCGTGCGTGTAGAGATTGAATACTTTATTACTTTGTGCGAATTGCCTTTGCCGCAGTTGGCTGATTTCAATCATGATTTGTTTTCCCGTTTGCGTGACATCTACCGGAATTTCACGGAAGCGGATGCCGGACGGGTGAAGGAAATAGAGAGCGTGACGAACCATGATGTGAAGGCTGTGGAGTATTTCTTAAAAGAAGAGTTTGACAAGTTGGGTGGTATGGACGACTATAAGGAGTTCATCCATTTTGGCCTGACTTCACAAGATATCAACAATACGTCTGTTCCTTTGTCTGTAAAGGAGGCGTTGGAGCAGGTGTACTATCCTCAAATAGAGGAACTGATAGCGCAGCTCCGTGCTTATGCGGAAGAGTGGGCCGCTATCCCCATGCTTGCCAAGACACACGGACAACCGGCTTCGCCTACCCGTTTGGGCAAGGAGGTAATGGTGTTTGTCTACCGTCTGGAACGCCAGTTGGCAACGCTGAAGGCTTGTCCGGTGACAGCAAAGTTCGGTGGCGCTACGGGTAATTACAATGCCCATCATGTGGCTTATCCGGAATATGACTGGAAGGCATTCGGCAATAAGTTCGTTTCCGAAAAGCTTGGCTTGGAACGCGAGGAGTATACTACCCAGATATCCAATTACGATAATCTGTCTGCCATCTTTGATGCCATGAAGCGCATCAATACGGTGATGATTGATATGAACCGTGACTTCTGGCAATATATCTCTATGGAATACTTCAAGCAGAAGATTAAAGCCGGTGAGGTGGGCTCCAGCGCGATGCCGCACAAGGTGAACCCGATTGACTTTGAAAATGCGGAAGGAAACCTGGGCATGGCGAATGCTATTCTTGAGCACTTGGCGGTAAAACTGCCGGTTTCCCGTTTGCAGCGTGACTTGACGGACTCTACCGTGCTCCGCAATGTGGGTATGCCGTTCGGGCATATCATTATTGCCATACAAAGTTCTTTGAAGGGTTTGCGTAAGTTGCTGTTGAACGAACCGGCCATCTACCGTGACCTGGACAATTGCTGGAGCGTGGTGGCCGAGGCTATCCAGACCATTCTGCGCCGCGAGGCCTATCCGCATCCCTATGAAGCGTTGAAAGCGTTGACCCGTACCAATCAGGCCATTACGGAAGCGTCTATCAAGGAATTTATAGAGGGACTGACCTGCTGCGGCTGCGGCTCTAATAGCGAAGGGGGGTGCTGCTCCTGATGGGCAAGTTTATCACCGATCAAATCCTCGGCATGAAGTGGCTGAATACGCTGATTGGAAATCTACTCGGCACATTGGGATTGGACGCAACAAGCCGAATCGGTGGGAGCATTCAGTTCTTCCTCTATGATGTGATTAAGATCACCGTGCTGCTCTGTGTGCTGATTTATCTGATCTCCTACATTCAGAGTTATTTTCCGCCGGAACGCAGTAAGAAAATTATGGGGCGGTTTCACGGTATCTGGGCAAACTGCATCGCAGCCCTGCTCGGCACGGTAACACCGTTCTGCTCCTGCTCGTCCATTCCACTGTTTATCGGATTTACCAGTGCCGGACTGCCGCTGGGTGTGACCTTCTCATTCCTGATTTCATCGCCTATGGTGGACTTGGGAAGTCTTGTTCTTCTGATGAGTATTTTCGGGGCAAAGGTTGCGATTCTCTATGTGGTGCTGGGGCTTGTGATTGCTGTGGCTGGCGGTACGCTGATTGAAAAGCTGCACATGGAAAATCAGGTGGAGGAATTTATCCGCAGGGCATCTGCCGTGGACATTGCCTCCCCAACACTGACGCAGAAGGAACGGCTGGTTTATGCCAAGGATCAGGTAGCGGAAACCTTCAAGAAGGTCTTTCCGTACATTCTCATCGGCGTAGGCATCGGGGCTGTCATTCACAACTGGATTCCCGAAAGCTGGGTTGTGGCGGTTCTTGGCAGCCATAACCCCTTCGGCGTAATATTAGCAACCATCAACGGCATTCCTATGTATGCCGATATTTTCGGAACGATTCCCATTGCTGAGGCTTTGCTTGGAAAAGGCGCACAGCTTGGTACGGTGCTTGCCTTTATGATGGGCGTCACTACGCTGTCCCTGCCGTCAATGATCATGCTGCGCAAGGCAGTTAAGCCGAAGCTGCTGGGTGTTTTTATCGCTATCTGCGCTTTGGGCATTATCGTTGTAGGCTACTTATTCAACCTGTTTCAGGGGTTCATTTTATAATTGGAGGGTATCAAAATGTCAATTTTCGGATTTGGTAAGAAAAAAGAAGAACAAAAGCAGCCTTGCTGCTGCGGCGGGAGCTGTACGCCGGAAGCAA